>ENA-OQIM01000555-OQIM01000555.1-human-gut-metagenome-genome-assembly--contig:-NODE-555-length-13927-cov-3.648188_pt1 | contig 13927 bp, 17 predicted proteins | sample MGYA00242579_ERZ504744 | MGnify/ENA primary metagenome ERZ504744 (study PRJEB26092, sample SAMD00036441) | human gut metagenome | host: Homo sapiens | study: EMG produced TPA metagenomics assembly of...
ACTTGCAAATGTTTTAAAAACACAAACAGCACGAAAAGCACGAAAGTTGTATGGCGAAACCATTTTTAAAAAAAATATTACTGGAAACCTTATTTTTGGTCGGATAGTTATTTTATTTCATCTGTTAGTGAAAACAGTCTGCACACAATAAAACAGTATATTCGGAATCAGGGGAAACGTTAATGTGTCCGTCAGGACGCATTCACCCACACCCATATTAAAATATGGACGTGGTACTCTGCTTAGATTTTATAGAACAAAAAAGCAGCTTTTCATACACTTTCGCATACAAAAAGCTGTTTTGTCATTCTTAATTAATCTTCAATCTTTTCTTCTAATTTCAGATTGATTCTTCCCATCTTGTCGATCTCTAATACTTTGACAGCTACTTTGTCTCCGATATTCACGACATCTTCTACTTTCTCAACTCTTTCATTAGAAAGTTTTGAAATGTGGATCATTCCGTCTTTGTTTGGAGAAAGCTGTACAAATGCACCGAAGTTCATGATCCTTACAACTTCACCTTCGTAAATATCTCCAACATTCAATGGTTCTACGATGGATTTGATGATGCTGATCGCTTTATCGATCATTGCCTGATCTTCGCTTAAGATATCAATACGTCCACTTTCGTCAATATCGATCTTAACACCTGTTTCATCAATGATTCCATTGATCGTTTTACCCTGTTTACCGATAACTTCTGAAATCTTCTCAGGATCGATCGTATACTGAGAGATCTTTGGAGCAAATTCTCCGACGTGGTCTCTTGCAGCTGGGATCACTGGATTCATAACATCATGAAGGATATGTGTTCTTGCTTCTTTTGTTCTTGCAATCGCTTCTCGGATGATCTGTTCTGTCAATCCATGAATCTTGATATCCATCTGGATCGCTGTGATACCTTTGTCTGTACCTGCTACTTTAAAGTCCATATCTCCAAAGAAGTCTTCTAGTCCCTGAATATCTGTTAAGATGATGTAATCGTCATCTCCTTCTCCAGTTACAAGTCCAACAGAGATACCTGCAACTGGAGCTTTCACTGGAACACCTGCTGCCATTAATGACAGAGATGAAGCACAGATACTTCCCTGAGATGTAGATCCATTAGATTCCATGATCTCTGATACTGTACGGATCGCATATGGGAATTCTTCTTCACTTGGTAATACTGGAACTAACGCACGCTCTGCTAATGCACCATGTCCGATCTCACGACGTCCTGGTCCTCTGCTTGGTCTTGTTTCTCCTACAGAGTAAGAAGGGAAGTTATAGTGATGCATATAACGTTTTGTTGTTTCTGTTACATCGATTCCATCAAGACGCTGTGCTTCAGATAATGATCCAAGTGTTGTCACTGTCATAACCTGAGTCTGTCCTCTCTGGAATAATGCAGATCCGTGAACTCTTGGCAGGCAGTCAACTTCTGCGTGAAGTGGACGGATCTGTTTGATATCACGACCATCTGGACGTTTGTGATCTTTTAAGATCATCTTACGGACAGTCTTCTTCTGGAATGCATAAACAGCTTCACCGATCTGTGCTAACCATTCTTCATTCTCAGCATATCTTTCTTCTAATTTTTCTTCGATCGCACGGATATTTGCTTCTCTTGTCTGTTTGTCATCTGTAAATACAGCTTCTTCCATTGCTTCTGGAGTAATGAAAGCTACCATATCATCATACATCTCTGGATCTACGATATGATGCTCGTAGTCATGTTTTTCTTTTCCACATTCAGCAACGATCGTATCGATGAATTGGATGATCTCCTGATTCACTTCGTGAGCTTTGAAGATTGCTTCTAACATCACATCTTCTGGTACTTCATTCGCACCAGCTTCGATCATGATAACTTTTTCTCTTGTAGATGCAACAGTTAATGCAAGATCAGAAACTTCTTTCTGTGCAGAAGTTGGGTTGATCACGAATTCTCCATCGATCAGTCCTACCATTGTAGATGCTGTAGGCCCGTCAAATGGGATATCTGAAATTGCTGTTGCGATCGCAGAACCAAGCATTGCTGTAAGTTCTGGGCTGCAATCTGGATCTACAGACATAACTAAGTTGTTTAATGCAACGTCATTTCTGTAGTCTTTTGGAAACAGTGGTCTCATTGGGCGATCAATCACACGGTCTGTAAGAATTGCATTCTCAGAAGGTTTTCCTTCTCTCTTTAAATATCCACCTGGGATCTTACCTACTGCGTATAATTTCTCTTCATATTCTACACTTAATGGGAAGAAATCAATTCCATCTCTTGGCTTTTCAGATGCTGTTGCTGTAGATAATACAACAGTATCACCGTAGTGCATAAATGCTGCACCGTTTGCCTGTGCTGCAACACGTCCAACTTCTACCATCAGTGTACGTCCTGCAAGTTCCATACTAAACTGTTTTGTCATAGTTCGTCTCCTTTATATTTTTTGTCTTAAGGCGCCGAAACAACTGAAAAACCGACTACTTGTCTTCCTTCATGTTGTAATAAGCTTTTCAGCAGTCTCGGAAAACGCCTCAGTAACTTAGTTAGTATAGCATGGTTTGTTTAAAAAAACCAGATGATTTTTATTTTATTGGCGATTTCATCGAAATTTCCTATGCAATAAAAAACTGCCGCATGACATTCCATGCGGCAGTTTCAATATCTTCATTGATAAGATTATTTTCTTAATCCTAATTTTTCGATTAATGAACGATATCTTTCAACATCTTTGCTCTTTAAGTAAGCTAATAAGTTACGTCTCTTACCAACCATCTTAAGAAGTCCTCTTCTTGAATGATGATCTTTTGGATGCTGATTGAAGTGATCCTGAAGTTCGTTGATTCTAGCTGTTAAGATTGCTACCTGAACCTCTGGTGAACCTGTATCTTTTGCGTCTTTACCGTATTTAGCTACGATTTCTGCTTTCTTTTCTGATGAAATCATTGTGTTTTCCTCCTTAAAATTCTTATATCGCCTGATACCAGGAAAGGGTTGGAGTGCCCAAATCTGAGTATCGGTTTCACTAACTTTTATAGAATATCATAGGTTTCTATGATTTGTAAAGAACTTTTTTATTTTTCTTTCTTTTTCCTAATTGATGGTTTTTCTTTGCTGCTGCAGTCACAGCTTCGATCACTGCACTTCTCATTCCTTTTTTCTCAAGAACGTTAACCGCTTCGATCGTTGTTCCTGCTGGAGAACATACAGCATCTTTTAATTCTCCTGGATGCTGTCCTGTCTCAAGAACCATCTTTGCACTTCCTAGTAATGTCTGTGCAGCGAATGTATATGCCTGCTTTCTTGGCAGTCCCTGTGCAACTGCTGCATCCGCCATTGCCTCAATAAACATATAAACATAGGCTGGACCACTTCCACTGACTCCAACAACGGCATCCATTAGATTCTCTGTGATCTTTTCCGCTTTTCCAAAACTTTCAAAAATCTTATGTACTAGGTCAAACTCTTCTTCCGTTACATATTCATTACAGCATAGTCCTGACATTCCTTCTCCTACCAGAGCTGGCGTATTTGGCATCACACGTACGATCTTAACTTCTTTTCCAAATTGACGCTCTGCTGCTTCCATAGAAACACCTGCTGCGATCGTTACGATGATCTGTTCTGAGCTTACTTCATCTCTGATCTCTTTGATCACAGCTGGGTATACCTGTGGCTTTACAGATAACACTAAAATATCTGATTGTTTTGCCACTTCTTTGTTGTCTGTTGTTGTAATGATTCCAAATTCATCTTTTAGTTTCGCTGTTTTTTCTTCTCGTGGATTGGATACGATCAATTCCTGTGGACTTACGACTTTCTGTGTCAAAATTCCAGTGATCATTGCTTGTGCCATATTTCCACATCCGATAAATCCAAGTTTCATTCCGTTTTTCCTCCTATGATTGTTCTAATTATCCAGCTTGTTCAGTAATTTTTCAAAATACTCTGGCAAAGGCACTTCAAACTCCATATATTCTCCAGTTCTTGGATGTACGAATCCAAGGACCTTCGCATGAAGACACTGCCCTTCCAGTGTATACTTTGACTTCTTTGGTCCATAGACATCATCTCCTAGCAATGGATGCTTGATCGATGCCATATGCACACGGATCTGATGAGTCCTTCCTGTCTCTAATTGACATTCGATATAAGTAAAACCTTTCTTTAGACGTTTTAATACCTTATAATGCGTCACTGCATGTTTTCCATCCATGACGATTCCCATCTTCTTGCGGTCTTTTAAGCTTCTTCCGATCGGTGCATTGACTGTCCCTTCTTCTTCCTTGATATTTCCATAAACGATTGCATGATATTTTCTTGTGATCGAATGATCATATAACTGCTTGGCAATGCTTTGGTGTGCCATATCGTTCTTACAGACGATCAGGATCCCTGTTGTGTCTTTATCAATCCGATGCACGATTCCAGGCCTTAACACTCCGTTAATTCCTGACAGATCATCCTTACAATGTGCCATCAATCCATTGACCAGCGTACCACTGTAATGTCCTGCTGCCGGATGCACTACCATGCCTTTGGGCTTATTGATCAAAATAACATCCTGATCTTCATAGACAATATCAAGATTCATCTCCTCTGGCAAAATCTCAAGTTCTGTCGGTTCTGGAACCTGTAAGGTGATCACATCTCCTTCTTTACACTTCTTATTGCCTTTGGAAGTCTTGCCATTTAATGCTGCACGTTCTTCCTTACACAATTTATTGATATAACTTCTCGTAAGATCGCTGCACTGCTCCGAAAGCACCACATCCAGACGCTTACCTGCCATTTCACTTGTCACTTTAATTTCTATTGTCTCGTCCATGTTTTCCTTTCCTGTTAAGAAAATCAAGATCTTCTTCCTTATAGAAAAATAAGATCAAGATCAAAAGTAATATCATTGTTACGGTCACATAAATATCTGCAACATTAAAGACTGGAAAATCAATCCATTTAAAATAAAAGAAATCAACCACATATCCCCTGAATACTCTGTCGATCAGATTTCCAAACGCTCCTGCCATGATCAATGCATAACTGATACGAAGTGGTATATATTTCTTCGTCTGTGGTATTCTCCGATAGATCCATGTTAAGATCACTGCAGCAGCTACTGTGATCAATACAAAGAAAATCTGATGATCCTGAAGGATTCCAAAAGCCGCCCCTCGATTCTCCAGATAAGAAAGTTCAAATACATTTGGGATCACAACGATCCCTTCTGTACCTCGAAGTGCAGATAATGCCCAGACTTTACTTAACTGATCGATCAAGATCAGCCCTATGATATATATATAAATACGAATCTGTTTCTTCATGTCTCGTACCTTAAAAACTCATCCTGTAATACTTGTTTCATTTCATCATCCGTCACGCTCATATCAACATATGCATCTCCGACAGATCTTAACAATACAAATTTGATCTTATCTCCGACCATCTTCTTATCGGATTTGGTTGTTTTTACAATATCATCTGCTGAAAGTTCACTGATATCTCCATTCATATCAAATGCTTCAAAAACACCTTTGATATCATCAACTTCTTCTTTACTGATATTTCCTTTTATACAAGAAATCTCTACTGCCAGACAGCACCCAGCTGCCACACACTCTCCATGAAGCCATGTAAAATCCTTTAGTTTCTCGATCGCATGCCCTAAAGTATGTCCAAAGTTTAATAGCGCTCTCTCACCCTTTTCCTTTGGATCACGTTCTACCACACCGCCTTTGATCAGACAGCTTTGATAGATCATTTCTTTCACTGCTTCATGCTCTCTTGCCTTGATCGCATCTATATTTTCTTTGATCCATTCATAATAATCGGCATCTTTGATCAATCCGTGTTTGATCACTTCTCCCATTCCAGAGAAATATTCTCTCTCTGGCAGAGATTTTAAGGTTGTTGTATTGATGTATACAAGTTTTGGCTGATGGAAAGCCCCAACCATGTTCTTATACTGTAAGAAATCAACACCAGTCTTTCCACCGATACTGCTGTCAACCTGAGATAGAAGTGTTGTTGGAACCTGTACAAAATCAATGCCTCGAAGATATGTTGCAGCAGCATATCCTGTCATATCCCCGACAACTCCTCCACCTAGAGCGATCAACAGATCCTGTCGGTCAAAATGATTGATGATCAGTTCTTCATATAATGCTTCGATCGTCTTTAACTGCTTATGTTTTTCCCCGGCTTCAAAACTGAATGTGATTGTTTTGGAAGCTTGGATGAGATCAGTTCACAAACTTCTTTTAAATAGATTGGTGCAACATTGCTTTCTGTCACAATGCAGACTTTTTTCTTCTCAATTTCAAGGAATTCCATCTGGTCCAGGAGGTCTGCAAAGGAATCTCTTAATACGATATCATATGCTTTCTTTCCTTCATTGCAGATCTCAATCTTATTGTTCATTTCCAAATTGTTTTTGCTGTTCATCTTCTTCATCTCCATCTGTCTGCTCACATCCTGCAATTTCGAATTCCATCTCATAAACGGGATTATCTAAAATATCCATCTGCCCATTGATAAACTGCTTCATTCTGGCTTTGTAGCTCTGATAATCACTTTCCAGTTTACGGATCAGCTTCTGATAATTCTCAATCGTCTTTTCATGCTGTTCTTTCTCTTCTTTAAAGTCTTCCTTCGCACTTGTTAAGATCTTCTCTGCCTGATCCTCTGCCTCTGATACCAACTGTTTTGCATTACGGGATGCTTCTGCTTCTAATGCCTGTGCTTTATTGTTTGCATTCTCAATTGTCTCTTTGGATGTCTCTTCCGCAAGAACCAATGCTCTCTTTAAGGATTCTTCGATCGTGCGGTAATGGCTTAAGTTCTCTGTCAATGCAGATACTTTCTCTCGCAGTTCGTTGTTTTCTTTATAAACTTTCTCATAGTCTTTCGCTAATTCTTCTAAGAATTCATCAACTTCGACTGCTTTGTAGCCAAATCCTCTTCTTAGTTCCTTCCCTAATACCTCAACTGGTGTAATCATATATCCCTCCTATTGAAAGATCGCCAGTGTGATAAACTGACGGCCTTTTTTTGATGTTTTTCCTAAATCTTCCACCAGAAACTTCCCATATCCGCGCACGGATATGATATCGCCCTGTTTGATCTTTTGTCCACCTGATAAACACATCTTTCCATTATGAAATACTTTCTGGCTCTTTAGCAGCTTCTCACTGATATTCCTGGATAAAGAAAAAGCCTGTGAAACCAGAACATCCAGCCTCATGGACGCAACAAATCCTTCTTTTTTCTTGTATTTTTGGACATATCCAGTCTCTTCCCATGAAACTTCTTCCACAAAAACTCGCGTATGCCTTACCTGATCAAGCTGTTCTTTGATCACACCTATGATATGTTCCATACAGAAAATATAGGCATATCTCCCATCGATCAGGATATCACCGATCAAATGTCTCTCGATCCCAAGGTTCATCAATGCTCCAAGATAATCTCTGTGGCTTAATTCTTCTGCGAATTTATCAAAAACAGGTGAGATCCTGGCACAAACCACTGGAACCTCACCCTGATAACCAAATAATTCTTCTGAGCCAAACATCACCACTGCCCTTGTAAAATACTTATGCCCTCCAACAAGTATTGGATGTGCATAAGCAAGTTCTTGCTTCATATCCTGATAGATACTCTGTTCATATTCATTCAGAAAGTGTGTATATGTATAGATATTCTGATTATATGCTTTCTCACATAATTCCATCAGACGTTTCTTTAATAACTCTTCTTCCTTCATGATCTTTTATTTTAACTGTGGTGAGATCGTATTCTCATTCATGATCTCGCTTTTTAAATCTCCACTGACTTCAATACTGTCTGGTGCTGCAATAAAAATATTGTTTGATACTGCCTGTAAGGATCCATTGATCGCATAAGTTGCTCCGCCCACAAAATCAATACTTCTCTGTGCAACTGTAAGTTCTACACCTTCCAGATTGATCACAACTGTTCTTCCTTCTTTTAAAAGATCTGCTGCCGTCTGTGCTTCTGCAAAATCTGTGGCTTTATTACATAAACTTCCACGCCTCTTCCATTCATAGATACGACCTTGCTTCCTGTACTTGTAAATCTTCGTTTCTTTGCTTCTCTGCTTGCTGTAATTGTATTATCAAACGGCTGACTTATCTTGCTGTTACTGCTTTCTTCTTCTACTTCAGGCTCTTTCTTCTTAAAGAAGGAGAAAGTACTTCTTGGTTCTTCCTCTTCTTCCTCATCGTCTTCGTACTCTTCATATTCTTCATCGTACTCTTCATCGTCTGATAGTTTCATAAAGTTCAGCAGTTTGTCAACTGTACCTTTCATAGATCTTCCTCCACTAAATATTATAGTTTCTCTCTCCAAAGATTGCCGTTCCAACTCTTACCATTGTCGCACCTTCTTCTACTGCGATCTCATAATCATTGGTCATTCCCATGGAAAGTATACTCATATCTACATTATCGAAGTTTTTGTTGTTGATGTCAACAGATAATTGCTTCATCGCACGGAAATACTTACGATTGTCTTCTGGATCATCAACAATGGTGCAATCTGCATTAACCCTTTGATCTTTACATGTTCTAAGGCAGAAATCTCTTTCACCACATCAAAAACATCTTCTGGATTCAATCCAAATTTGGTATCTTCGTGTGCAAAATTCACCTGGATCAGAATTGGAACTTCTTTGACATCATGCTTTGCAGCTTCTTTGTCGATCGCCTGTGCAAGTTTTATGGAATCTACAGAATGGATCAATGCTACTTTATCCACGATATATTTAATTTTATTGGTCTGAAGATGTCCGATCAGATGCCATCTTACCGGCCAACTGATATTTGCATATTTATCTCTGATCTCCTGTACCTTATTCTCTCCAAAATCAAGTACTTTTTCTTTTCTTAATTCTTCTACCATTCTAATGGTTTGGTCTTGCTGACTGCGATCACTGTCACTTCTCGTGGATCACGTCCTACACGTTTACAAGCTTCTTCTACATGTTTCTTTACTTCATTATAGCGTTCGATCAACATATCCAATTCCTTCTTTCTGTAATTCTTATAAATTTATATGCCTTAATATATGATCTGGTTTTCCTTGATCGTTGTTCCATCAAGAACAATGAAATCATACCGACTAACTCCCTGATTGGTATCATTTGCAATGATCGAATAATCATCTTTCTCGATCAGAATATCGATTGGACGGAAATCCGCATATCCCTGATTTGTACAATAAACTCCTTTTAATGTCTTCATTTTCTCAATCAAAAATGTATCTTTGGAATCCATTGCCTGAAGCACTACGTTCTCTCCAACTTCTTCTGGATCAAGATAACAGTAATCCTTCGTTCTTCCATAGATCGTAAAGCTCTTTTGTTCCACCGTCACATCGCCTTTGTTGCTTGTATCACGTACGGTAAACTGTTCTTTCGCACTGTTATCTCCTTTTGTAAGGTATTTTACTGGAACCTGGTAGAATTTCTTCTTTACAATGGATGTGTTTGGAATCTTTAATCCCTTGTAGGAATCAAGCGTCACATCGATTTCTAAGTAGCGCTCATTGATATAACGTACCGCGTAATCATTAAACTTAAGATATCCAAAATACGAACTTCCCTTTTTGGCGACTTCCACCATTGCTGTGGCTGTTGTCTGATCTTGCAGGAAACGAACCGACACTTCACTTTTATCCTTCAACATCCGATACTGATCTGCTTCTAGTGGAATTACGATCTGCCATTTTTCGCTTTTGTTGATCCTAGCTACAACTTTGCCTTTCTTTACTTTATCGGACGTATTATACCTCTGAACACGATACTGACTTTGGTCAAAATCCTTGCTTGTGATATCTTTTGCGTTCTTACCGTCAAAGTCATCAGAATAAAATTGTGTTACCCCACTACTTGTACTTTTCTGTGTCTCAAAACTTGTATCCCCAAGCTTTTGTTTGACTGCTTCTATAACTGTTTTCATTAGAATCTTCACTTAAGTTGAGGATTGCATTCTTGAGATCATATTTCAGATCATAAACCGTGCTGAACTTATGATCACTATATACAGACTGATAATCTGTGATCTTATGCTGAATCTCTTCATCATCGATCACTTTTTATTTTTCTCAAGCTGCTGCACCTGACTTACAAATGCATCCTGAACCTTCTGATCTTTATCAACCGTAAAGACCGTTCCTGATTTCTTGATCCGTTTTCCTTCTTCTACATAATAGGTAATATAACCGCTTTGTGAAGCCTTTAGAAGTTCCTCATCACGAATCGCAATTCCTGTAAACGATAAGGTATTGGTGATCTTATCTTCCGTTACCTTGTAGACAGTCAGCTTTTTCTTGCCTAGAAACAGGATGACATTAATCAGGATGTAGACCAATATGATTACAAAAATGATCATTCCAATATTCCAATGTATTTTTGTTTTTCGTCTTCGTTTTGCTGCCATCTCTTAAATCTCCCATCGCCTGAGCGCTGCTCCATTTAAATAGTCAAATTTACATCCTTGCATATAATCATTTGTTTCCATGATCTCGTCAAATCGATCTTTTAATTTCCACCAGCTGATGCCCCAGTTAGAAAATGATGCATCTTCCTTGGGCACTCTGCTGAATAGACGCTCGATCACCATATCTTTTCGTACATAACAGATAAAGTTTACCAGTCTGTCCAGATATTCTTTTGGATCACAAAGAGTTATTTTTCCTTCTTTATACTCCTCATACATTTTTGATCCTTTGGGAATATAAAGAGAATGTAATTTTACGATCTGCACTGGAAGTGCAGAAAGAATCTTTGCTGTCTCGATCACATCCGTCATGTCATCTCCTGGCAGATTCAAAATAATATGAGTGCAGATCTCAAATCCATATGGTGCTGTCATTAACACAGCATCTAGATATTCTGCCAGTGTATGTCCTCGATTGATCTTGTTTAAAGTCTTATAATTGACTGTCTGAAGTCCATATTCCATAGAGATCTTCACCTGATATTCTTCAGAAATCTTCTTTAAACAGTCTAAATATTCCTTCGTAATACAGTCAGGTCTTGTGGATACCGAAATTCCTACAATATCTTCCGTCTGTGCTGCTTCTACCAGATACTTTTCAAACTTGTCAACCGGCAGGAATGTGTTCGTATAATTCTGAAAATATGCGATAAATTTCTTTGCTTTATAGCGTTTTGTGATCTTTCCTTTTGTCGCATTCAGCTGTTCACTTACAGATACCTCACTGTTCATAGCTTCAAAGCCGGTTCCCACACCTCCACAGAAAGTGCACCCATCTCCATCCATACGGTTTGGACAAGTCACCGGAAGATTAACTGGTAATTTATATACTTTTTCTCCATATAATTCCTTTAAATGTGTGCTGTAAGCTTTGTATCGTTCCATCTTAGTTTTCCTTTGATAATATATCTGTCATTGTATGGTAAAGAGCTGATTTTGTAACGCCTTTTAACACCACGGAAATGAATTCCTCACCGTCTTTATTCTTTGTAAGAAGAATCAGGCAAGAACCCGCCTGTGTTGTTGTACCAGTCTTGCCTCCGATCATATATACCTGGCTTGGAAGTGTGTATGTTCCAGCAATATACTGATTTGTGGAAGCCATATCATAAATCTTTTGTTCTCCCTTGGAACCAAGATATTCAATCCTGCTGCTTGATCTTCCTGCAATATTAAAGAATTCATTATGTTTAGCTACTTCTTTAAAGATCAGATAAAGATCATACGCTGTAGAATAATGATCACTTAAATGAAGTCCATTCGGATTTGCAAAATGTGTATTGGTTGCTCCAAGTTCTTTGGCTCTCTTATTCATCATTTTTACAAAATTTGCTTCACTTCCAGCCACTGCCTCTCCAAGTGCAACGGCTGCATCATTGGCTGACATAATGATCAATGCATTTAACAATGCTTCCACTGTGATCTTATCCCCTTTCTTCAGGTGGATCGCCACAGCTGCTCCATCAGGGAACGTAATGTCATGTTTGATCGTTACAACCTGACTTAAATTTAAATTCTCCAAAGTCAGCAATGCTGTCATGATCTTTGTTGTACTTGCCGGGTAAGCCTGGTCAAAAACCTTCTGACTAACGATCACTTTATTCTTTGTATTATTAACCAACAGAACTTCCTTGGCTTCTGGATAGTCGTTATTATCCGCCTTTTCTTTGGATACAACCGCTACCTTAGAACCTCTGGATTCCCAACGGTCACTCAATGCATCTTCTTTTAATGTCGTTTCATTCTTCTGATAATGTTCATCATATGATGTAAATCCACCTGTCTTCGCCGATGTCTGGCAGCCAGATAATGCGATCATCATGACGGACATACAAATACAAATTAATTTTTTCATTTTATGCTTTCTGTAAAAAAGACCGTCGTGTGACAGTCTATTTATACATATTCCTCCAATCTAAATCTCCTCGGTCCAGTGCCAAAATCAATACTTCTGCCGTTGGCAGATTCGTAGCACACGGAATATTATACTGATCACAGAGATTTAAAACATTATAAAAATCTGGTGTTCTCTTCTTATTTGCCGGGTCCTGTAAAAAGATCAAGAGGTCTATTTCATTATTGGAGATCTTAGATCCCATTTGCTGCATACCGCCAAAATGGCCGGCAAGAAGTTTGTGGATCTTTAAGTTTGCAACATCTTCAATCATCTGTCCAGTCGTACTTGTAGCATATAATTTATGTTTTTTTAAAATATCCTGATACGCGATACATAAATTCTGCATCAGGTTCTTTTTGCCATCATGGGCAACTAATCCTACATTCATAGATAGAACCTCCTAGTGTCTTTTTCTTTGTAAATATATATTAAGTACCATTCCTATCGCGATTGACGCCGACATTAAGGAACTTAATCCATAACTGATAAATGGCAGGGGCTGTCCGGTGTTCGGCATGGTTCCTGTAGCAACTGCAATGTTGATAAAAGACTGAAATCCCATATAACACGCAACTCCTACAGCCACATAAGTTCCGATCAGATTCCCTGATTTCTTCGCCACATTCATGCACTGATATACAAGGCATGCAAAAACAATGATCAATACCACACATCCAACAAACCCAAATTCTTCTCCGATCACAGAGAAAATAAAGTCTGTCTGATTTTCTGATACCAAATTTACATCACTTGCAGATACATTTGAGATCGTATTACTTCCAAATCCCTTGCCAAATAGTTCCGCCAGCACCAATCGCCATGACTCGAATTGCATTGTCTGTAAAGCAGTGGAATTCTGCGTAATTCTCTGGATGTAAAAAGGACATGATCCTTGCTACCTGATGTGGCTCTAACAACACCTGTCCTGGTGTCTGGACATACCACAAAAAGATTGCTAAAAGTGGTACGCCTACGATCAATACCTGAACGATCAATCTGGAGGATAATCCTGCCATAAAGATCATTCCAAGAATAATAAAACAAATATCGAGTGTAGAAGAAAGACTTGGCTGTTTCAAGATCAAAAGCAGCGGGATTCCACAGATTACAGCAAGTTTTCCTAATACCTTCGGTTCATTCAGATCATCCTGATGCTTCGCAAGAAATGCTGCAACAACAATGATCATGATCACTTTACTAAGTTCTGATGGCTGGAAAGTTCCCAATGGACCTAATGAAAACCATCGTTTGGCACCATTGACATCTTTTCCAAATAATTTAACGCCAATCAACATGATCACATTCAAAATATACAATATTTCTGCATTTCTTGTAAAGACCTGATAATCGATCAGTGATACGACCACAATGATTCCAAGTCCCATAATGATCCCCAATGCCTGCTTTGCACATAGGATGCTTTGGCACTGTGAATAAACAAAAGGCTCATCGCCATCAGTACAAGTACGTTAAAAACAAGTTTGAAATTGTAAATTCTGCAGTCGATAATTTCGCAACATAGTATCTCTCCAA
>ENA-OQIM01000556-OQIM01000556.1-human-gut-metagenome-genome-assembly--contig:-NODE-556-length-13904-cov-2.362053_pt1 | contig 13904 bp, 17 predicted proteins | sample MGYA00242579_ERZ504744 | MGnify/ENA primary metagenome ERZ504744 (study PRJEB26092, sample SAMD00036441) | human gut metagenome | host: Homo sapiens | study: EMG produced TPA metagenomics assembly of...
AGTCTTTGATCAGATATTTTCTGCAGGAAGACAGGAAAAGAGATTTCTTTTTTCTTTACAGCAGCTCTGGAAATTGTCAATCCGTAATCCAGGAGGGATTTGGTATCGGAGTATGCACCATTGATGGACTGCATGACGACGGAGACAAGGTACATATTTCCGCGATGAGCAAAAGTAACGAGTGTATTTCCGGCTGCCTCTGTATAACCTGTTTTGCCGCCAAGAACACCGTCATAAGCATAGGTCTGTCCGGACATCATCTTGTGGTGATTCAGAAGGTAACGGGTTTCACTGAACTTGTTGGTTGCCGGGATTTCGTAATAAACAGTTGTACAGTATTTACGGAACATCGGATTGAACCAGGCTGCACGGGCGATTTTTGCCATATCATTGGCTGTAGTGTAATGTTTCTCATCCGGAAGACCGTTAGGATTGTTGAAATGCGTATTGGTGCATCCTATCTGACGGGCTTTCTGTTCATCAGTTCGACAAATTTCTTGACGGAACCGGAAGTCTGTTCAGCTATGGCAAGAGTCATTTCATTGGCTGACTGGAGCATAACTGCCATCAGTGCCTGTTCTACGGTAAATTCTTCCCCGGTATCTGCGTAGATACTGGAACTCTGAGTATCTGTGATTCCATGAGCTGCGGTTTCAGACATGGTAAATTTGTCTGTGGCTTTCAGATTTTCACTGCCGAGAAGGGCAGTCATGATCTTGGTGATGCTGGCTGGATACTGAGCTTTGTCTGCGTTTTTTGAATAAAGGATGCTTCCTGTTATCATATCCATGAGTACAGCGGATTCTCCCTCTATCTGAGGTCCCTGAACCCATCCCTCAATGGAATCTGTATCTGCAGGCTGTGTATAATAGTCTGTATGATAGATTTCTTCAGGAACAGGCGTTGCTGTTACGATCGGATCACCATATTCATCGGTTGCAAGGACAGGAACTGTCTGGCAGACAATGAGAGCTGCACAGAGTACGCTGCCAAGAACGCGCTTTATTGCATTGCATGTCGAGCAGGTGGCAGTAGCACGTCTGCTGATTTTTTTATTTTTCATGTAATTACCTTTCTTTATTGAATATAATTTCTATATTATACCATTCTCAACAATTATACTGTAATCATTTTTTGTATACAAGGGTGTATTTCAGCGGGAGAAAACGTAAAACCTTAAAGCGGTTTGGGTAAAATAGCCGTAAATCCCTGAAAATATCGCAAAAAGACCTTGACATAAACAAAAACAGAACCGTATAATGAAACAGCACATATAATGAAATAAAAACTGTGATGGAGACAGTAGATCGATATGAAAACCGCAGAGAGCCGGGATGAGGTGGGAGCCTGGTGTCAGTAATTTCGATGGAAGATCACTCCGGAGTTTCTTTCCTGAAATCTTAAGTAAGGAGGGACGGTGTTTCCGCCGTTAAAGGGAACATGTATCGGCGTTTGATTACTACCAGCCCGTACAATGTAACAGGTGGTGCGAATGTGGAAATTGCTTTCGTCCTTTTACAGGACGGAAGTTTTTTATTTTTATGGAAAAATTTTCCCGAGAGAATTTAAAGGAGGAATCTGTTGTGTATCAGAAAGTAGATACGAACCTAAATTTTGTAGACCGTGAAAAACAAGTAGAAAAATTCTGGAAAGAAAACCATATCTTCGAAAAAAGTATGGAGGACCGCAAAGACGATCCTACTTACATGTTCTATGATGGACCGCCGACAGCAAACGGCAAACCGCACATCGGTCATGTACTGACACGTGTTATCAAAGATATGATCCCGAGATACCGTACTATGAAAGGTTACATGGTACCTCGTAAAGCTGGATGGGATACCCACGGACTTCCGGTAGAGCTGGAAGTAGAGAAGAAACTTGGTCTGGACGGCAAAGAACAGATCGAGGAATATGGTATGGAACCATTTATCCAGCAGTGTAAAGAAAGTGTCTGGAAATACAAAGGAATGTGGGAAGACTTTTCCTCAACCGTTGGTTTCTGGGCTGATATGGAGAATCCATATGTTACTTACCATGATGACTATATTGAGTCTGAATGGTGGGCACTGAAAGAAATCTGGAACAAGAAACTCCTGTACAAAGGATTCAAGATCGTTCCTTACTGTCCGCGTTGTGGTACACCACTTTCCGCACAGGAAGTTTCACAGGGTTATAAAACAGTCAAAGAACGTTCTGCGATCGTTCGCTTCAAGGTTGTCGGAGAAGATGCATACTTCCTGGCATGGACCACAACACCGTGGACACTGCCATCCAACGTTGCACTCTGCGTAAACCCGACAGAGACTTACTGCAAAGTAAAAGCAGCAGATGGCTATACTTATTATATGGCAGAAGCACTGCTTGACAAAGTTCTCGGCAAACTTGGTTCCGAAGAGACACCGGCGTACGAAGTTCTTGAGAAATATGTCGGAAAAGATCTGGAATACAAAGAATATGAGCCGCTCTTCGCATGCGCAGGAGAGGCAGCAGCAAAACAGAAAAAGAAAGCTCATTTTGTTACAGCAGATAACTATGTAACGATGAGTGATGGTACCGGTATCGTTCATATCGCACCGGCATTCGGTGAAGACGACAGCCGTGTAGGACGCGACTATGACCTTCCGTTCGTACAGTTTGTAGACGGCAAAGGTGATATGACAGCAGAAACTCCATATGCCGGCGTTTTTGTTAAGAAAGCTGATCCGCTTGTACTTCAGGATCTGGATAAAGAGGGCAAACTCTTTGATGCTCCGAAATTCGAGCATGATTATCCGCACTGCTGGAGATGCGATACACCACTGATCTACTATGCACGTGAGTCCTGGTTCATCAAGATGACAGCAGTTAAGGATGATCTGATCCGTAACAACAATACTATCAACTGGATTCCGGAGAGCATCGGTAAGGGACGTTTCGGCGACTGGCTGGAAAACGTTCAGGACTGGGGTATTTCCAGAAACCGTTATTGGGGAACACCACTGAACATCTGGCAGTGTGAATGCGGACATATGCATTCTATCGGAAGCCGTCAGGAACTGTTTGAGATGAGCGGTGATGAAAGAGCCAAGACAGTAGAACTCCATCGTCCATACATCGATGAGATCACACTGAAATGCCCGGAATGTGGTGGAACCATGCATCGTGTACCGGAGGTTATTGACTGCTGGTTCGATTCAGGAGCAATGCCTTTTGCACAGCATCATTATCCATTTGAAAATAAAGAACTTTTTGAAAAACAGTTCCCGGCAGACTTTATCTCTGAGGCTGTTGACCAGACAAGAGGATGGTTCTATTCTCTGCTTGCTGAGTCCACGATCCTGTTCAAGCAGGCTCCATATAAGAATGTTATCGTTCTTGGACACGTACAGGATGAAAATGGCCAGAAAATGAGTAAATCCAAAGGAAATGCAGTTGATCCGTTCGATGCACTTGGGAAATACGGTGCAGATGCGATCCGCTGGTACTTCTATATCAACAGTGCTCCGTGGCTGCCGAACCGCTTCCATGGCAAGGCTGTTCAGGAAGGTCAGCGTAAGTTCATGGGTACTCTGTGGAACACTTATGCATTCTTTGTTCTTTATGCAAATATTGACAATTTTTGACCCAACAAAATATACTTTAGATTATGACAATCTTCCTGTTATGGATAAATGGCTGTTAAGCAAGCTGAATTCTGTAGTGAAGACTGTCGATGACTGCCTTGCAAACTACAAGATCCCGGAAAGCGCAAGAGCTCTTCAGGAGTTTGTAGATGAGATGAGTAACTGGTATGTAAGAAGAAGCCGTGAGCGTTTCTGGGCTAAGGGCATGGAGCAGGATAAGATCAATGCTTACATGACTCTGTACACTGCTCTGGTAACAATTTCCAAAGCAGCAGCTCCGATGATCCCGTTCATGACAGAAGAAATCTACCAGAACCTTGTAAGAAGCGTTGACAAAGACGCAATTGAGAGTATTCATCTCTGTGATTTCCCGAAAGTCGAAGAAGCATGGATCAACAAAGAGCTGGAAGACGATATGAAGAACTTCTCAAGATCGTTGTTCTTGGACGTGCAGCAAGAAATACTGCAAACATCAAGAACCGTCAGCCGATCGGAACAATGTATATCAAAGCTGACAAAGAAATGGGTCAGTTCTACACAGATATCATTGCAGACGAGCTGAATGTCAAAGAAGTGAAGTTCGCAAATGATGTAGAGTCCTTCATCTCCTACAGTTTCAAACCGCAGCTCCGTACAGTAGGACCGAAATACGGTAAACTTCTGAACGGCATCCGTACAGCACTTGCTGAGATCAACGGAACAGAAGCGATGAACGAGCTGAGATCCACAGGTCTTCTGACACTGGATATCAATGGAAACAAGGTAGAACTTTCTGAGGAAGACTTATTGATCGAGACCGCACAGACAGAAGGTTATGTAACAGAAGCAGACGGTGATATTTCTGTAGTTCTTGATACAAATCTGACACCAGAGCTGATCGAAGAAGGATTCGTCCGTGAGATTGTCAGCAAAGTACAGACAATGAGAAAAGAAGCCGGATTTGAAGTTATGGACAAGATCCATATCTATGCAAAAGATAATGACAGAATTCTTGAACTCATGAAGAACCACAAAGAAGAAATCATGTCTGAAGTACTGGCAGAGGATATGACTCTGGGCACAACCGACGGCTATGTAAAAGAATGGAATATTAACAAAGAGCCAGTTGTCCTTGGTGTTGCAAAGATGTAATTAACTCATGCCCGGTAAATATACCGGGCATGATTCGTAAAAATTGGGGTAATCAAAGCTGCACAGCTGTTGCTGTGCGATTAAGGAGGAAACGCGATGATCGACAAGCAGTTCAAAAAAGAAGCTTTCAAAGAGAGCGTAAAGGAAAACGTTAAATTCCTTTATCGTAAAAAACTCGAAGAAGCTACACAGGAGCAGATTTTCCAGGCTGTATGCTACACTGTAAAAGACGTTATCATTGATAACTGGCTTGAGACACAGAACGCATACAAAGAGCAGGATCCGAAAACTGTTTACTATATGTCAATGGAATTCCTGATGGGTCGTGCACTTGGAAATAACCTGATCAACCTGACTGCATACAAAGAAGTCAAAGAAGCTCTGGATGAGCTCGGACTTGATATCAACGCAATTGAGGATCAGGAGCCGGACCCGGCCCTTGGAAACGGTGGTCTGGGACGTCTGGCAGCATGCTTCCTGGATTCTCTTGCAACTCTTAACTACAGCGCATATGGATGTGGTATCCGCTATCGTTATGGTATGTTCAAACAGCAGATCAAAGACGGATATCAGGTAGAAGTACCGGATAACTGGCTCAAAGACGGATATCCGTTCGAACTTCGCCGTCCGGAATATGCAAAAGAAGTTCACTTCGGTGGATATGTTGATGTTGAATATGATCCGGCAACAGGATCCAACAAATTCGTACACAAGGGATATCAGGCAGTAAAAGCTGTTCCGTTTGATATGCCGATCGTAGGATATAACAACAAGATCGTAAACACTTTAAGAATCTGGGATGCAGAGCCAATCGTAGACTTTGAGCTTGATTCCTTTGACAAAGGTGATTACAAAAAAGCAGTTGAGCAGGAAAACCTTGCCCGCAATATCGTAGAAGTTCTTTATCCGAATGATAACCATATGGCAGGTAAAGAGCTGCGTCTGAAACAGCAGTACTTCTTCGTATCTGCAAGTCTCCAGGCTGCTATCGACAAATATAAGAAGAACCACAAAGATATCATGAAACTGCACGAAAAAGTTACTTTCCAGATGAACGATACTCATCCGACAGTAGCAGTAGCAGAACTTATGCGTATCCTTATGGATGAAGAAGGTCTTGGATGGGATGATGCATGGTCTGTAACAACCAAAGCTGTTGCTTATACAAACCATACAATCATGGCAGAGGCTCTTGAGAAATGGCCGGTTGAACTGTTCTCCAGACTGCTTCCACGTGTATACCAGATCATCGAAGAGATCAACCGTCGTTTTGTTCTTGAGATTCAGGAAAAATATCCTGGAAACTATGACAAGATCAAGAAAATGGCAATCCTCTATGATGGACAGGTAAAAATGGCTCATCTTGCAATCGTTGCAGGCTACTCTGTAAACGGTGTTGCAAAACTTCATACAGAGATCCTTAAGAAACAGGAACTGAAAGATTTCTACGAAATGATGCCGGAGAAATTCAACAACAAGACAAACGGTATTACTCAGAGACGTTTCCTGCTTCACGGAAACCAGCTTCTTGCAGACTGGGTAACAGATCATATCGGACCGGAATGGATCACAGACCTGTCTCAGATCAGCAAACTGAAAGTTTATGTTGATGATGAAAAGCACAGCAGGAATTCATGAACATCAAATACCAGAACAAAGTTCGTCTGGCAAAATACATCCTGGAGCACAACGGAGTAGAGGTAAATCCACGTTCTATCTTCGATGTACAGGTTAAGAGACTTCATGAGTACAAACGTCAGCTTCTGAACATTCTGCATGTAATCTATCTGTATGATCAGATCAAGAAACATCCGGAAATGGATTTCTATCCAAGAACATTCATCTTCGGTGCAAAAGCATCTGCAGGTTATGCACGTGCCAAGAAGATCATCAAACTGATCAACTCTGTAGCAGATGTTGTAAACAATGATGCTTCTATCGAAGGCAAACTGAAAGTTGTATTCATCGAGAACTATCGTGTATCCAACGCTGAGATGATCTTTGCAGCAGCAGATGTTTCTGAGCAGATCTCTACTGCAAGTAAAGAGGCTTCCGGTACAGGTAACATGAAGTTCATGCTGAACGGTGCACCGACTCTGGGAACCATGGATGGTGCTAACGTTGAGATCGTTGATGAAGTTGGTAAAGAAAACGCATTTATCTTCGGTCTGAGTGCAGATGAAGTTATTAATTACGAAAACAATGGCGGATATGATCCGAGAGTCATCTACAACACAGATGATGAGATCCGTCAGGTACTGACAGAGCTTGTAAATGGAACATTCTCCGCTGATACAGAACTGTTCCGTGATCTGTACAACTCACTCCTCAACCAGAATGGTGGAGAGAGAGCAGACCAGTACTTCATCCTGCTGACTTCCGCTCCTATGCAGCAGCACAGAAGAAAGTAGAAGAAGCATACAAAGATGAAAAGGCTGGGCTCGTATGGCTATGCTGAACACAGCATGCGCAGGTAAATTTACATCTGACAGAACAATTGAAGAGTATGTAGATGATATCTGGCATCTGGACAAAGTATTTATTAAATAAATTCCGCAAAGTGGACTTAGCAGTCCCCTCTGCACACCCCTGGCTTAGTCGAAACATGGCTATAGGTTATGATGAGATGAAGTGAGTTAGTGGGGGAATGTATTCCTAGTTTTTGTGTGGGGTAGATTTCCTGTGTGGAGAATGATTGTGGGGAAATAAAAAGGATCTGGCTTAGGTAAGTCAGGTCCTTTTTTGTAGGAAATGTGGATTAGTTCCAGGTATATCCTGGGCTGGTGTGGATAAATTCAGCCAGATGTGTGCGGATGTCTTCCATTTTCTGGCGGGTGTCCGGGTTGGAGTAAGGAATGCGGTCGATGATCTTGTTGAGGTAGTCGTGTTCTTCGATGATATCGAGGGTTGCACGATAATTGATGTCAAGGAAGTAAGCGACGTAGGAGACCCAGTAATCCATTCTGGTGACGCGGTCAGGGGAGTAGACACACTGGTTTTTGAAAACAGTATCGTAAATGACAGGAGTAATTGCCTGTGCACCGATTTCTTCTCCAGATGCCCCCATGAAGACCAGAAGATCATCCTCTAATTTTACGCGACAGTTGTCCAGTTTGTCTGCATCGCGGATCAGGCGGGCGTGAAGGAGGGTGAGTGGATCTGTGATCCCCTCAAGTTTGAAATCACTGTGTCTGGCGATAGCAGTGTGGATGATATCGTCCCAGGTGGATTCCGGGACAAACTGGCGGATCATGCTTTCTTCAAATAAAACCTGCACACCATAAGCTGCGTGATCCATGGTGGTCGGTTCGAAGCTGTCAAAACGTTTCAACTGTTCAAAACGACCAATGTCGTGCAGTAGGGCAATGATTCTGGCGAGTTCAGTGTCTTCATCAGATAACTGCATACGTTTACAGATTTCTGTCATATCATGCACTACGCCGTAGGTATGAATGATCTTGAGACGGACTTTACCATTATCACGGTCATAGCTGTTCAGATATTTCTCAAATTGTTCTTTTGCATTGTTGTAGTTCATGCGTGATCCTCCTGTGATATAAGATTTTTGCGGTATTCTCTCGGACTACAGCCTTTGATCTTGCTGAAGACTTTGGAGTAGTAGTTGGAGTCGGAGAAGCCGGTCTTTCCGGCGATGTTGCTGATGGATTCGTGGGTGCTCAGGTATTCCAGGCTTCGTTCGATCCGGTACTCCTGCAGGAAAGAGAAGAGTGTAGTATTCATATGGCGTTTAAACAGGCGCGTACATTCACTTTCACAGAGATGAATGTGTTCAGCGACTTCTGCCAGTGTGATCGGGTTCATGTAATTCTGTTCTATGTAAGAGAGGATTTTGCGGATCCGTTCATATTCTGTGAGATCAGATGCGGCAGGAAGCGGCTGATGTGGGAGATGTTCTACGAGCAGCCGCCACATGATCTGCATCCGGATCGATATGTCCAGTTCGTAGAAATCAGGCTTTTCTTTATCAAGGGCGATGACTTCCAACATTTTTTTGCGGAAAGTTTCATGCCAGCTTTCTGTATAGTCGATGTGCATCGCACAGACAGCAAGATTCTGGATCACAGGTTCTACATATTTCGTACAGATGGTGCTCTGGAAAAATCCATAGATCAGCTTTGGGTCAAAAGTGATCGGTATATAGGAACAATCCTCCTGGTGCTCCATTTCGCCGCTGTGGAGGGCGTTGGAATTGCAGAAAATAATGTCCCCTTCTTTCAGGTGGAAGGACTGATTATTTACACGATAGTGCATGGAGCCTTTTTTATATAAGTGATCTCGATTTCCGGATGGTAGTGCCACATAAAGGAATTGGAATCATATTCTGACAGCCGCTGATAACTGACCAGAAACGGGAAATGGTCGCTGCCATGTTTCTTTAATTCTTTTTGAAACTGGTTTGTGATGATCTGCATGAGAGACTGTCTCTCCTCCTTTTTTCGAAGATTTGCTGAACGCAGGAAATTACCTTTATTATAAACAAAAAAATATGAATAACGCAAGATTTTACTTTTTTTCGCAGATTAATTAAGGTATTTTACAGAAAAAGATATATAATGGATTTATCAGATGTGCACAGGAGAATAATGTGCATGATGAAAGAGCGTAACGAAACAACATAATGAAACAAAAACTACATGGGATGCATCAAAATAAAATGTAAAAGGAGAACAGGAACATGAATTTACCAGAAACAGCAAAACTTCAGGAAATCTATGGAGAAACAGAGAAGAGCAGCGCACGTTTCCAGAAACTTGCAGATAATTTTGCAAAAACATACAAACATGACAAAGCAGAATACTTCACATCAGCAGGAAGAACTGAGATCATTGGAAACCATACAGACCACAATGGCGGCAAGGTAATTGCAGGAAGCATCAACCTGGATACCATCGGAGCGGCTTATCCGAACGGAACACAGACTATCCATATCACCAGTGAAGGATACAGAGATGAGATCGTTGTAGACCTTACCAAACTGAGCAAGGCAAACTACAAGAAGGGAACACCGGCACTCGTTGCAGGTATGATGGAAGGTGCACAGAAGAACGGCTTTAAGACAGCAGGATTCGATGCATATGTAAGCACAAACGTTATCGCAGCAGCAGGTGTAAGTTCTTCTGCTTCTTTCGAGATGCTGATCTGCACTATCATTGATTACTTCTTTAACGAAAGCAAAATGACATATAATGATTATGCAAAAGTTGGCCAGTATGCAGAGAATGTTTACTGGGACAAAGCTTCCGGAATGATGGACCAGATGGCATGTGCAGTAGGCGGACCGGTTCTTTTTGATTTCGCTGACAGCAATAACCTCAAATACAGCAAACTGGATTTCTCCTTCGGAAAATTCGGATACAAGCTTGTTATCGTAAATACAGGAAAAGGTCATGCAGATCTGAGCCAGGAATACTCTGAGATCCCGGGTGAAATGAAAGCTGTTGCCAAAGTACTTGGCGTGAACCTTCTTCATGAGACAAACGTAGATGCACTTCTTGAGCATTGCAATGAGATTGAGGATGACAGAGCAATTCTCCGTGCACTTCATTTCTTTGGAGAGACTACCCGTGTAGAGGAAGCGGCAGATGCGATCCACAATGATGATTATGATAAATTCCTTGAACTGATCGACGAGTCCGGAAAATCTTCCTGGGAACTCCTTCAGAACTGCTACACTATGAAAGATTTCCACGAGCAGAAGATCACAAGAACTCTTGCACTGACACAGCTTTTCCTCAAGAAGATTGGCGCAGGCGTATGCCGTGTTCACGGTGGTGGATTTGCAGGCGTTATCGCAGCGATCATTCCGGAAAAAGAGCAGGAGAACTATGTAGAATATATTTCTAAATTTGTTGGAAAAGAAAATGTATATCCAATGGACATCCGTGCAGTCGGAGCAGCACATATCGGATAAGCAACTACTGTCTATTAAAAAAGAATATAAAATCACAAAAATAAACCCCTGGATCATACCAGAGGTTTATTTTTCGAGCATATCGTGAATGATGTTCTGAGTGTATGCACCGAGATGTTTCTGATCTTCTTTCGGAAGGTCCTTGACATAGATTGGTTTACCGTATTCCAAAACGACATGAGTTGATTTGATCTTTGGCATATGTGCTCGAAGATTTCTACGGTGTTGTTAAGTGCCATTGGAATGATCGCACAGCCTGTCTTGGAAGCAATCTTGAAGCTTCGTCGTGGAAAGGAAGAAGCTCCAGGTCGTCTGCATTCTTGTTACGTGTACCTTCAGGGAAGATACAGATGGAAATGCCGGATTTGATCTTGTCGATGGCTGCGAGGATGGTCTTGAGTCCCTGTTTGATATCCTTACGGTCAAGAAACAGACAGTGAAGATATTTCATCCAGTTGGAAAGAAGCGGATAACGCTCCATTTCTTTCTTGGCAATGTAGCCGGTACGGATCGGACAGCGGCTGTAAGTAAGCACGATGTCAAAATAACTTCTGTGATTGCCAATGTAGAGAACCGGAGTATCCTTGGGAACATTTTCTTCGCCGATGATCGTAACTTTGGTTCCGGCTTCCCAGAGAATGAATTTAAATACTCCCTGGACAATTCGAAGAGAACTGATTTCCTTGGTCCTTGGTGAAAATTTTCCGATGATCCATTCGATCAGAAGAATCGGAATGGAAAGGATCAGAAACCCGATGACCGTAATGGCAACAATGATAAAACGAATCATAACGAATTCCTCTTTCTGTTAAATTTGCATGGGTTTCGCGTGTTCGAAACTCTGCTATCAGTATAAGGGATATTTGAAATAGTTGCAATAAATCTTTTGGTTTTGGCATAGAATACATATTGAAAAAGAGCGGACAGGAGAATTGTGCCTATGCAGATACCACTGTCTGCAGGAATCAGACAAAATCGGTCAAAACGATATATGACGGTTGTCTGGTGCATATTGCTGGCTTTTTTGCTGAGTGCAGGAGGATGCAGCCTGGTAAAGATAGAGGAAGGGGAGAGGACACCTCTTGAATATACGGTGGTGGATACAGCAGAACTTCCGCAGAGTGCACAGGAACTGATTCAGGAAAAGAAAGCGGACGATTTTCAGATGACTTATCAGAAGGGAGATACCCTGTATCTGATCCGGGGATATGGAAAGCAGATGAGCGGAGGATACAGTATTCAGGTGGCTGAACTTTCGGCTTCGTCTACGACGATTTTTTTCAAAACGAGACTGATCGGACCGGAGAAAGAAAATCAGAGCGGAGCGCCATCTTATCCGTATATTGCAGTAAAGACCGATTACAGAGAAGAACCTGTTGTGTTTGAATAGTATGAGAGGAGCGGTCAGCGATGGAATTAAGAAAAGAAGATATTCAGGTGCTGCGGACAAAGAGCAGAGCGACCAGCCAGGTGACTTTTGATGTGGATTATAATGTGCCGGATGTAAAACCGGATATCGGACGGATGGTCCAGAACAAGGGCGATGTTTCGGTAGAAGAAGTCCGATTAAGCGACGGTCATGCTTTTCTGAAAGGAAGCCTGCAGGTGGATCTTCTCTATGTAGGAGAAGAAGAGGGCAAAGTTTACAGTCTCTCAGCCAAACTGCCGGTGGAAGAGACGATGAACCTTGAGGGGATCGTAAGTGGCGATAAGATGTGTCTTCGGTGGGAAATAGAGGATCTGAGCCTGCACCTGATCCATTCAAGAAAACTGAACATCAAAGCAGTAGTGACTTTTTATGCAGTTGTAGATGAACTCTCAGGAATCCGTCTGCCGGTTTCACTGGATGATGAAACAGTTTCTGTGCAGAAAAAACAGATGCGTCTTCTCAGTCTTGCCATACATAAAAAAGACACCCTGCGGCTCAAAGAAGAAGTAGAACTGGTATCCAATAAACCGAATATCGCAGAGCTTCTCTGGCATACGCTTGAAGTCAGAGGACTGGACTTAAGACCGGAAGAAAATGTAGTAAAAGCCAAAGGAGAACTTTTTTTGTTTGCTTTGTATAAAGGGGATGATGAGGACGGTACCTGCAGTGGCTGGAGCATTCTATACCATTTACCGGAGAAGTGGAATGCAGCGGATGTACTTTTGACATGGTTCCAAATCTGGAAGCTTCGGTCATCAATCAGAGCGTGGAGGTGAAACCGGATTCCGACGGAGAGGAACGCATCTTTGTAACAGATATCGTACTGGAGTTGGATATCCGTCTTTACAGGGAAGAAGACCATGAAATACTTATGGATGTCTATACTCCGTTTCGTCAGTGCATCCCAAAATGCAAAAATGAAGTTCTGGAAAGTCTTCTGGTGAGGAATTTTTTCCAAATGCCGCGTGTCTGATCGGATTGAGATCAAGGAGACACAGGGGAAAATCCTCCAGATTTGCCACAGCCAGGGAAAAGTAAAAATAGATAAAACAAAAATTGTCAAAGATGGGATCCAGGTAGACGGGATAGTTCAGATGAAAGTTCTCTATATCGTGGGGAATGACGACATGCCGTTCTATTCCATGGAAGTGATGATGCCGTTCAGTCATGTGGTGGAGGCAAGGGGGATCACAGAGGACAGCGTCTACTATTTCCATACGGATCTGGAACAGCTTTCGACAAGCATGGTCGACAGTAACGAGATTGAAGTCAGAGCGGCGGTGAGCCTGAATGTTCTTGTGATCCAGTGCATAGAGGAAAAGATCATTGAAAGTGTGGAAGAACAGCCACTCGATACAGAAAAGATCCGAAGTATGCCGGGAATTACGGTATATATGGTGAAGCAGGGAGATACACTCTGGGACATCGCAAAAAAAATTCTATACGACTATGGAGGAGATCATTTCCATGAACAGTCTCGAAAATGATCAGCTGACCCTGGGACAGCCGCTTTTACCGAGTACGAAGGAATAGCATGGAAATTCATGGATCGTCTTATCCTCTACATCCGGATTGAATCCGATATACGCGTGGCATCCGGAAACCAGTAACTGCTGACTTCCTCACCTTTTAATTTCCGGATAAACGGAATGATCTGCCCATAGACCACATAGTGCATATTGCCAGCTATGGAAACAGAAATTCCCGCCAGGATTCCTGTCACGGACGGCAGTGCTTTTTCCATCTGTCTTCCGGTCTTTCCGAGACGGTCATGTCACCATCTGATGTACCAGCGAAAACGGCATCG
>ENA-OQIM01000557-OQIM01000557.1-human-gut-metagenome-genome-assembly--contig:-NODE-557-length-13887-cov-5.346657_pt1 | contig 13887 bp, 17 predicted proteins | sample MGYA00242579_ERZ504744 | MGnify/ENA primary metagenome ERZ504744 (study PRJEB26092, sample SAMD00036441) | human gut metagenome | host: Homo sapiens | study: EMG produced TPA metagenomics assembly of...
CAGGATGTGCTGAGACATCTTACGCTAGACTTATTACACAGCTCTTCGGTGAGCAGATGTACATCTCTAACGCAACAGGATGTTCTTCTATCTGGGGTAACCCGGCAGCTACATCACCATACACAGTAAATATCAACTCTAAGAAGGGACCAGCTTGGTCTAACTCACTCTTCGAGGATAATGCTGAGCATGGTTTAGGTATGGAAGTTGGACAGAGATATCTCCGTGATCAGGCTATCGAGCTTGTTAAAGAGATCGCTGCATCAGACAAGGCTACAGCTGAGTTCAAGGCAGCAGCAGATAAGTTCCTTGAGACAAAGGATGACACAAAGGCAAATGTTGAGCCAACAACAGCTCTTATCGCAGAGTTAGAGAAGGCAGCAGCAGCCGGATGTGAGAAATCTAAAGAAGTACTTGCTAAGAAGGATTACCTCGGAAAGAAATCTGTATGGATCTTCGGTGGTGACGGATGGGCATATGATATCGGTTTCGGTGGATTAGACCATGTACTTGCTTCTGGTGAGAACGTAAACGTAATGGTATTCGATACTGAGATGTATTCTAACACAGGTGGACAGGCTTCTAAGCTTCTAACATCGGTGAGGTATGTCAGTTCGCAGCAGCTGGTAAAGAGACAAGCAAGAAGTCACTTTCAGAGATCGCTATGAGCTACGGATATGTATACGTTGCACAGATTGCTCTTGGAGCAAACCCAGCACAGGCTGTTAAGGCTATTACAGAGGCTGAGGCTTATCCGGACCATCACTTATCATCGGATACGCACCTTGCGAGCTTCACGGTATCGCTAAGGGTGGTATGAACCACTGCCAGGATGAGATGAAGAAGGCTGTTAAGGCTGGATACTGGAATCTCTTCTCATTCAACCCTGCACTCAAGGCTGAAGGAAAGAATCCATTCACTCTTACATCAAAGGCCGGCGACGGATCTTACCAGGAGTTCCTTAACAACGAGGCACGTTATACTCGTCTTATCAAGCCATTCCCAGAGAGAGCAGAGAACTCTTTGCTAAGTCTGAGGAGACAGCTAAGGCACGTTATACACACCTTGAGAAACTCGTTAAATTATACGGAGAGGACTAATTCATTAGTCACAGTATATATTTTATCCCACAGCATATGCTCTGTGGGATTTTTGCTTATTATCCTGTGCTTACCCTATATTTTGTGGTTTTTTGTTTACAAATACAACATGTAATGGTACAATATTTACGTTAATGGTATTTAATGGAACCATTGGAGGGATACGAATGTCAGGCATATTTGATAGACGTGCAAAAAGATTTATATCTACAGAACAAGCGGAGCGGGCAGTACCTTCAAGAACAGTAATGGCATCCCGTGTAGCAAGAGACGATGTGAATCGTAGTGAAAGAGTGCAGAAAAAAGAGAATAATATACAAATGGATAAAGATGATTTTTTGTTAACACAAATTGATGAGTTTCGTGAAAAGGCAAAACGTCTTCAGGAGATGCTTAATACAAAAGAATCAAAAGCTGAGGAGCTTTCAGTCATAGTTGAGGAGAGGGAAGCTAAGGCAGAGGAGCTGCAGCAGATACTTGACGAGAGACAGGAAAAAGCCGATGGAATCACTGCACAGGTTGCTAAGCAGATAGATGTGCTTATAGAAAGTGTTCATGAAAAGATGGCTGAGATAGAGCAATCTATGAATGCAGGCATGGACAGCTTAGGCCGTCAGGTAAGCTCAGATATGGATAATCTTGGCAGTTCGGTGTCCGGACAGATTGGAAATCTCGGACAGTCACTAGGCACTGAGATATCAGGTATCAGCCAGAATATAGGCCAGAGTCTTGATTTTGGTGACACATTAGAGCAGACAAGGCGTATCACAGAGGAGGGCACAGCAGCAGTTACATCAGCGGTAAATGAGGCGAATGCCCATATGCTTCAGTCGCTTAAAGAGCTTAATGATCAGCTTGTTTCGATAAAGGCGGAGTTGGCTGACAAGGTACATACAGAGAATGTTAAGTGCTTCAGGAATATTCAGGATCTCTTTAAGGTAATGGGAGACAAGGTGGATACAGTGTCAGAGCTTGAGAAGCAGGTAGGAACAACAAAGACTTTTGCAGTCATCTCTACTGTGCTGGCTATTATCAATACATTTGGCTTTGTTGTAATCGCATTGTATATACTCGGGTTCTTTGGTTCGATTTTTTAATAAATATTATTGTAATAGGGTGGTGCAGTTCCCGGTTAGGGAGTTGCACCATATTTTGACATTTTATAAGGCAGACAGAGAGGAAAACTAAATGGCAAAAAAGATTGTAAGAGTTGTTGGACATAAAAATCCTGACACAGATTCTATCTGTGCAGCAATAGCGTATGCAAACCTTAAATCACATACAGATGATACAATGGAATACATACCAATGAGAGCAGGCAGCATCAGTGCAGAGACAGCATTTGTGCTGGATTATTTTAAGGCCGATACGCCTGCCCTTTTAAAGGATGTTGGCACACAGATAAAGGATATACATATCAGAAGGACTGAGGGTGTCAGCAGTAATCTATCCATGAAAAAGGCATGGGAGATGATGAAGATACTCAACGTAGTCACTCTTCCGGTTGTCAATAAGAAGGACAAGCTTGAAGGGCTTATTGTGACAGGTGATATAGCAAAGTCATATATGGATGTGTATGACAATTCTATCCTGGCAAAGGCAAGGACCCAGTACAGGAATATTGTAGAGACGCTGGATGGCAAGATAGTTGCAGGCAATGAGCATGGCTATTTTGTGAAAGGAAAGGTTATAGTCGGAGCAGGTACACCTGATACAATAAAGGGCAATGTGGCTGAGGATGATCTGGTCATCATATCAGACCGTGAGGAGTCACAGCTTATATGTATTGAGGCAAACTGCAGCTGTATCATTGTGACAAGTGGCTTCGATATATCGAAGGATGTCATAAATGCTGCAAACGCTAAGGATGTGGTAGTGATAAGTACACCATATGACACGTTTACCACATCGCGTCTGATAAACCAGAGTATGCCGATAAAATCATTTATGACAAGGGAAAATCTTATTCATTTTGATTTGGATGATTATGTGGATGATGTGCGTGATACTGTTTCAAAAATCCGACACAGGGATTTCCCAATACTTGACGAAAACCAAAATTACGTGGGTATGTTTTCACGCAGAAATTTAATGAATGCGAGGAAAAAACAGGTGATACTTGTGGATCATAATGAGACCTCACAGGCAGTGGCCAACATTGATGAGGCAGAGATTCTTGAGATAATCGATCATCATCGAATTGGTTCTCTTGAGACAATAGGACCTGTGTATTTCAGAAACCAGCCGCTTGGATGTACCGGAACCATCATCTATCAGATGTATATGGAAAAGGGGGTGGAGGTTACTCCTCAGATGGCGGGGCTTATGTGCGCTGCAATACTCTCTGACACACTAGTGTTCCGTTCGCCTACATGTACCCAGGTTGATAAATCTACAGCACTTATCCTAGCGGAGATTGCGCAGATAGATGTAGAAGAGTTTGCCAAGAAAATGTTCGAGGCAGGCAGTAACTTTGCTAACAAGACAGAAGAGGAAATATTAAATCAGGATTTTAAAATCTTTCATTCAGGGGATTATACGTTTGGAGTATCGCAGATTTCTGCTCTTTCGAGGACAGAGCTCGATAAGGTACAGGCGAGAGTGGTGCCTCTGCTTGACAAGATGCAGGTGGAAAAACAGCTTGATATGCTCTTTGTTATGCTCACGGATATACTTAATGAGTCTACATATCTCATCTACAGTGGTGCAGAGGCAGCGTCAATAGCAGCTTCAGCATACAATCTGCCGCAGAGCAGGGATGGAATTATGCTTAAGGGAGTAGTATCGCGTAAGAAGCAGCTCATACCTGAGCTTATAAATGTGATTAATGAGAGATAATGCAGCACTAAAAATAATTAAAAGCTTCCTGTGATATATCGTGAAGCTTTTATGTATTTGTAGGGGTAGAATGGAATTGCTTGCGGTATGCACGGATAAATGAGGAATAGCTTCCGAATCCACAGGCATCGCAGGCGGCAGACACACTGCTTCCGTCGCGAATCATATCGCGGGCGAGCAGCAGACGCTTTGTTGTGATATATGAACCTATGGTGCAGCCGGTTTCTTCCTTGAAGGTGTGCATCAGGTGATACCTGCTCATATAGAATTTATCTGCCAGTTCATCAATACTTATACGGTTTGTTAAATTCTTATTTAAGAAATCCAAAATCTCTACAATTTTTTTGTTTGAGGAAAATGTGTTAATATATTCGATACCGCCATGCAGGGTGATACGATTGAGCTGTATCAGAAACTCTAAAAACAGGAGCTTCTGGTACAGCTCATTTGCGTATTCATTGGTTTCTCTAAGTGTAGAGTCTAGTCCCTTTATTGTATCAGCCAGACGGCTGCCCTTGGTCGCAGCGAGTCTTAGTACATGTGACTGGTTAGCATAGGCCTGCTTGAAACAGCATGCCAGATCATAGCCTTTGCTCACATAATCGTCAATAAGCTGCGGTGACACATATAAAATGATTCTTTCATAAATTGAATCGTCATTTAATATTGGCTTATGAACTTCACCGGCATTGACAAGCACGATATCATGTTCTTTGAGCTCATAGCTGCGGCCCTCAATGCAGTAGGATACATTGCCGTGCAGATGAATCAGAATTTTGTGGAAATCATGGTAATGGAAATCTATATTTAGCTTGTGTTCATCTCTTAGATGAAATATTTTAAAAGGCTCCGTCAGGTAGCCTGCTTTTGTATAAGTTGAATCCATGATATGCTCCTTTGATAATAAGATGTTACTATAAGCATAATCTATAACAGCACAAAACGCAACATAAAACGCACAAAATGCTATAGAAAAACAAGAAAGTGCGCTGTATAATATAATTAAAGTAACTATTCAGAACCACTGAGAACAAGAAAAGCTGATGCGTCGTGCTCGCATGTAAGCAGCAGATTTGCTTGTTCTCAAGGTGGCTCGAATAGAGCCACCCCCACACATATGAGCAAAATTAGCTGCGTAGCAGTGACCAAGCACGAGTATCGTGCGGTTTTGCGAATGTGCGTGGGATGGTTCTGAATAGTTATCAATATAAAACCAATAACGAGGTGATCACTATGAAATTTACAAAAATGCACGGCTGTGGAAATGATTATGTATATGTAAACCTTTTTGAGGAGAAGTTGGATGACCCGGCAAGGGTGTCAATATATGTCAGTGACAGGCATTTCGGAATAGGCTCAGACGGACTAATCACAATAGGTCCGTCAGACAAGGCAGATTTTAGAATGAGGATATATAATGCAGACGGTTCGGAAGCCGAGATGTGCGGAAACGGCATACGCTGCGTGGCGAAATACGTGTATGACCACAAACTTACTGACAAGACTGAAATATCGGTTGAGACAGGAGCAGGCATCAAGTACCTTACACTATATGTTGAGGAAAATAAGGTATCACAGGTGCGCGTGGATATGGGTGAGCCTATTCTGACGCCTGGGGATATTCCGGTTGTGAAAGCAGACGGAAGTGCTTATGGTGATGACTACAGGGTGATAGATGAACCGATTTCAGCAGGCAATAGAGAGTGGCACATGACCTGTGTTTCAATGGGAAACCCTCATGCGGTAGTGTTTGTCGATGATGTGGCGAATTTTGAGCTTGAGAAATACGGTCCGCTTTTTGAGAATCATAAGATGTTTCCAAAGCGCACTAACACGGAGTTTGTAGAGATACTTTCAAGGAATGAGGCGAAAATGAGAGTATGGGAGAGGGGCAGCGCTGAGACCTGGGCCTGCGGTACAGGAACCTGTGCGACCGTCATGGCATGTATACTCAACAAAAAGACTGACAACAAGGTGCTTGTGCATCTAAGAGGCGGAGATCTGACTATCGAGTATATACCAAAGACCAATCATGTGTTTATGACGGGACCTGCTACTGAGGTTTTCTCAGGAGAAATTGATATCATATAAAGCACAAGTATTGTGCGGTTTGGCGAATGTCTGTGGTTGAATAGTTACAAATCTTTAAGAAACAAAATTAACAGAAAATATATATCAAAAATATAATAAAATATGGGAGAAAATAAAATGAAGCTTGAAAAATTACTTGAAAGAATGGATTATAAATTATTAGCAGGAAGCACAGATATAGAGATTTCCACACTCGTGTATGACTCGCGCAAGGTGGAGAAGGCATCGGTATTTGTGTGCATATCGGGAGCTGTGTCAGATGCACATGATTTTATTCCTGATGTGGTGAAGAAAGGTGCAGCGGCAGTGGTTGTCGAAAAAGATGTGACTCCTATCGAAGGGGTGACATATATTAAGGTAGATGATACAAGGCTTGCACTTGCGTGTATGTCAGCAGCTTATTTTGATTATCCGGCCGAGAAAATAAAGACTATCGGTATTACAGGTACAAAGGGTAAGACCACTACCACATATATGGTAAAGTCAATTCTTGAGTCAGCCGGCATAAAGACAGGACTTATCGGTACAATAGAGTCTATATGTGGTGACAAGAGAATTACGTCAGCAAATACCACACCTGAGTCATACAGAGTTCAGGAGCTGTTTAAGGAGATGGTGGATGAAGGCCTTGATGCAGTTGTTATGGAAGTGTCATCACAGGCTCTCATGCTTCACAGAGTATCGGGCTTTACCTTTGATATTTGGTGTATTTACAAATCTTGAGCCTGACCACATTGGAGAGCATGAGCACAAGGATTTTGCAGACTACATGCATTGCAAGAGCCTTTATTCAGACAGTGCAGGCTTGGTATCTTTAACGGAGACGATGAGCACTTAGAGGGTATTATGAAGGGACACACATGCCAGGTGGAGACTTACGGCTACAAGTCCACAAACAACCTGGTAGCAGAAAATGTTGAGCTTAAAAAGGAGCATGGAGCACTCGGCATTAAATACCATGTATCAGGGCTTCTGGATTTTGATGTGGAGGTCAATGTGCCGGGCAAATTCTCAGTATACAATTCACTAACAGCCATTGCTATCTGCCATCATTTCAATGTGGATAAAAAGGCAATCGGGGAGGCTCTTCATCATGTGAGTGTAAAGGGCAGAATAGAGATTGTTCCTGTTACAAAGAGATATACCCTTATGATTGATTATGCACACAATGCGATGGCGCTTGAAAGCCTTCTCACCACTCTTAAGGAGTATGAGCCGGGCAGACTTGTATGCCTGTTTGGCTGTGGCGGAAACAGGGCAAAGTCACGCCGTTATGAGATGGGAGAGGTGTCATCGAGACTTGCAGACCTTACTGTTGTCACATCCGATAATCCAAGAGATGAGGAGCCTATGGACATAATCAATGATATTTTGCAGGGTGTACACAAGGCAGATGGAGAGTATGTGACAATTCCTGACCGTAAGGAGGCTATCAGATACTGCATGGAGAATGCCCAGGATGGTGATATCATAGTGCTTGCAGGAAAAGGGCATGAGGATTATCAGGAGATAAAGGGTGTAAAGCATCACATGGATGAGAGAGAATTAATTGCTGATATAATAAAAGAGAACCCTGACATCAGACTTTAATATTTTAGTATAGGTTAAATAGTTTAGTATAAAATAGTTCAGTAAAATAGTGTATTTGGGAGGTATATATGTCTCTGTTTAAGGGCGCCGGAGTAGCGCTAATTACTCCTTTCAATGAGGATAACAGTGTAAACTATGAAATGCTTAGGACACTGGTGAAAAGGCAGATAGACGGTGGCACTGATGCAATTATCGTGTGTGGCACGACAGGTGAGCCTGCCACAATGACAGAGGAAGAAAAGCTTTCGGTAATAAAATGTGTGGTAGACGAGACAGCCGGGCAGATTCCTGTAATAGCGGGAACAGGTGCCAACTGCACACAAAATGTGATAGATTTCTCACAGAAAGTTGAAAAGCTTGGCGTAGATGGTCTGCTTGTTGTCACACCTTACTACAATAAAGCCACACAGAATGGTCTTTATGCGCACTATGCAGCGATAGCAGGGGCGGTGGGGCTTCCGATCATTATGTACAACGTACCATCGCGCACAGGATGCAATATACTTCCGCAGACTGCGGCAAGGCTTGGCAGGGATTTTGAAAATATAGTAGGAGTCAAGGAAGCGAGTGGCAATATATCGCAGGTTGCAAAGCTAAAGAAGCTGGCAGGAAATGACCTCGATATTTATTCGGGAAACGATGACCAGGTCATCCCAATACTCTCGCTCGGTGGAATCGGTGTGATATCAGTGCTGTCTAATGTAAGGCCGGCTGCAGTGCATGACATGGTAATGGAATACCTGAATGGAAATATTAAATCAGCACTTGATATCCAGCTTAAATACCTGGATTTAATAGAGGCACTGTTTTGTGAGGTAAATCCGATTCCTGTAAAGGCTGCTATGAAGCTTTTGGGATATGATGTGGGAGGACTTCGTCTTCCGCTCACGGAGCTTGAGGAGACAAATCGGGCAAGGCTTAAAGAAAGCATGGAAAGTCTAAAGGAAAATTAGTGGATATAAAAGGATATTAAAGAAAAATTAAAGGATAAATTAACATATGGGAAAACAAAACTGGAAGCCGGGCAATATGCTAAACCCGGTGCCGGCTGTGATGGTGAGTGTTACTGACAAGGCCGGAAATAACAATATAATAACAGTGGCATGGGCGGGGACGGTGTGCACCAATCCGCCTATGCTTTCAATATCTGTAAGACCGGAGCGCTTTTCTTATAACATGATTAAAGAAACCGGAGAGTTTGTGGTTAATCTGACCACCGAGGAGCTGCTTAGAGCCTGCGACTACTGCGGAGTGAAAAGCGGAAGGGATGTGGATAAATTTAAAGAACTGCATCTGACACCGCTTGCGATGCAGCATGTGTCAGCAGTCGGAATATCAGAAAGCCCGGTAAATATTGAGTGCAGGGTAAGAAAAAGCGAGGAGCTCGGCAGCCATACAATGTTTATAGCAGACGTCGTCGGCGTGACAGTGGATGATAAATACATGGATGGGACCGGGAAATTTCATATCAATGATACCGGCCTTGTGATGTATTCGCACGGAGAGTATTTTGGCTTTGGAGATAAGCTCGGAAGCTTCGGCTACTCTGTAAGAAAAACTAAAAAATAATCTATCGAAGCAGCATATCCATGAGGTATGCGTACACATCCTCGTTCTGATTCTTCCAGTTGCTGCAGATGGCCTCGGCCTGCTCCTTTGTGCCGACTGAGAGAGTCAGGTCGATTATGGTGGTGCTCTCTGAGCGCACCTGACAACGTACTGCATATTTGCGGTCAGTTGTCCTGTAATAGTCGGCAAGAATGGAGTTTTCCTGCCTGAACTCGAGCTTGTTGTCCGTAAAGAAGCTCTTTACATCGGACTCAATACCGTCGGTAATTTTGTCTTTGAAGAAACCGAGAGTCTCCTTTCCGGCAGCAGTCAGAGTGTACTGTGTATTGGAATGAGTAGACTTGAAATTAATTAAATCAGCATTTACTAAATCACCGATGACTTCCTGTACACGGAAGTAGTCGGTGTATTCTTTTTCCAAAAAGAAATTGGAAATCTGTGTGTTTGACAGCGGAAAACCCGCTTTGTCGAGCATGTATAAAATTGTCAGCTTATATATGGTAAATGGCTCAGCCATGATTTTCTCCTTTAAAACAAGTTTAATCGTCCCTGATATGTGTCTCGCACTTCAAATCTTTTATTGATTGTGTTCAGAACCCGTTTTTTATCTGTGCTCCAAAGAGGTGCAACAAGTAAAGAACGTGGTCCATCACCGGTCATGCGGTGGATAACCATATCCTTTGGAAGTCTTTCTATACAGTCTACCACAAAATCGCAGTAATCATCCAGCGTAAAAAGCTCAAATGGCTGTTTAATATACATATCAGCCAGTGGTGTGCCCTTTAGCACATGCAGCAGCTGAAGCTTAACTCCGAAAATACCGCTTTTAGCAACAAAATTAACTGATTCAAGCATCATGCCGCGTGTCTCATGAGGAAGCCCGAGTATGAGATGTGCAATAACCTTTATGCCACGGCGTCTAAGCTCATCCGTTACAATGATGAAATCCTCAACACATGTATGTGTATTCATGGCATCAAGAGTAGACCTGTGAATGGTCTGAAGGCCCAGCTCAACCCAGACGGGCTTTATTTTGTTTAATTCTGAGAGCAGATCATATATTTCGGTAGAAAAACAATCTGTTCTTGTGCCGATGGACAGCACAGCGACAGATGGATCTTCTATAGCCTCATAAAATATGCGCCGCAGATAATCTACCGGAGCATATGTGTTGGTAAAAGCCTGAAAATATGCGATAAAGTGCTCACAGCTGCTCTTTGAAGCAACCTTTTCCTTAGCGGCAGACAGCTGCTCCTTTATGGAAAGGCTGCGGTCCGCCGCAAAATCACCGGATCCACCGGCGCTGCAGTACAGGCATCCAAGCGATGAGAGTGTGCCATCACGGTTTGGACAAGTCATGCCTCCATCTAAAGAGAGCTTGTAGAGCTTTTCACCGAATGTATCGCGGCAGTATCTGTTGAGTGAATAGTATCTCATATTAAATATGTGACTTTACAGCTTCGCTGACAACAGCGGCAACACGAGGTCAAATGCCTCAGGCATAATAAAATCATCATTTAATTCTTCGTCTGAAACAAGATCGGCCAGTGCTTCTGCGGCAGCAAGCTTCATTTCCTCAGTAATCTGCGTAGCACGTCCTTCTAAGGCACCCTTGAAGATTCCGGGGAATGCAACCACGTTGTTTATCTGGTTTGGAAAATCACTTCTTCCGGTTCCGACCACTCTGGCACCGGCAGCCTTTGCTACATCAGGCATAATCTCAGGAACAGGATTTGCATGGCAAAAGGATAGCGTCCTTGTTCATAGAAGAAACCATCTCGGCTGTGACGATATTTGGAGCGGAAACACCTACGAATATGTCAGCACCCTTTAAAGCATCTGCAAGAGTACCCTTTGCGTTTTCAAGGTTTGTAACCTCTGTCATTTTCTGCTGCATCCAGTTGAGGTTTGGATAGTCCTTTCCTATGATGCCTAGACGGTCACACATGGTCACATGTGTAAAGCCGTATGTCAGAAGAAGTTTAGTGATGGCAACACCTGCTGAGCCTGCACCGTTTACAACAACCTTGCAGTCCTCTTTCTTTTTGCCGGTCAGGCGCAGAGAGTTGATGATACCGGCGAGTACAACGATTGCAGTTCCGTGCTGGTCATCGTGGAATACAGGAATATCGAGCATCTCTTTAAGTCTCTCCTCAATCTCAAAGCAGCGCGGAGCAGAAATATCTTCTAAGTTAATTCCGCCAAAGCCCGGTGCGATATTTTTGACTGCAGCAATAATCTCCTCAGTGTCCTGAGTGTCGAGACAGATAGGAACAGCGTTTACGTTGCCAAACTCCTTGAAAAGTACGCATTTACCCTCCATGACAGGCATGGCAGCGTAAGGACCGATGTTTCCAAGACCAAGCACAGCACTTCCGTCTGACACTACGGCAACGGTATTTGCCTTCCAGGTGTATTTGTATGCAGCTTCCTTATCCTCGGCTATGATCTTGCAAGGCTCAGCAACACCGGGGGTGTATGCAATTGCAAGGTCCTCTCTCGAATTAACCTTTGATTTAGCGATGGTTTCGAGTTTTCCGTTCCACTCTTCGTGGCATTTCAGTGCTTTTTCTTTATTATCCATGGTAATTCTCCCTCTAAAAATTCTTTTGAATAATCATAACATTGCAGGTGATTTAAATCAAGTAACTATGCAGATAACCGATTATATAAAAAATATGATAAAAAATAAGAAATCGCTTTATATTTTTGAAGAAATGATGTATAATCATTAATTAATGATTCAAAAGTCAATTCAGGCGTTATTTCCCAATAGCTACACATATATATTTGTTAAATAATATTGTTTAGACGAATTGAATAAATACTGTTATCAAATTTAAGGAGAAGACGAAATGGAACAGATGAGAGAAAAATATGAAAGTTTGTCGGCATTTGTGCTTAAGGATCTGGCGAAGGCAAGAGGAATTAAGGGCGTTTCATCACTGAAAAAGGGACAGATTATTGAAAGAATGCTCGAGGAGGATGCAAAAGAGGTTGAGGAGGCTGAGAAAAACGGTACAGCCGAGGAGCGCGCCAACTCTTTTAAAGAGGATTATGCAGCACTCGACAGTGGAGAAGAGGCAGAAGCATACTTGAGGTAATGCCGGAGGCTTTGGATTTATCCGCTGTGATAATTATATGCCGGGAGATCATGATATCTATGTGGCACCTGCGCAGATACGCCGCTTCAATTTAAAGACAGGTGATATCATAAAGGGTAATATGAAGGTGAAGTCTGAGCGTGAGAAATTCCAGGCTCTTTTATACCTGACCACTGTCAACGGATATACACCGGATGTAGCACTGAAGCGTACAAGCTTTGAGGATCTTGTGCCTATATTCCCGAATGAGAGACTGCGTCTCGAGAGACCCGGAGCAAGTGTTGCGATGAGAGTTGTAGATCTCATCTCTCCAATAGGAAAGGGACAGCGAGGCATGATTGTTTCACAGCCTAAGGCCGGAAAGACCACATTACTTAAAGAGGTTGCAAAGTCTGTCACTGTAAACAATCCTGAGATGCATCTTATTATTCTCCTTATTGATGAGAGACCGGAGGAGGTTACAGATATCAAGGAGGCTATAGAGGGGGACAATGTCGAGGTAATCTACTCTACATTTGATGAACTTCCTGAGCATCATAAGAGAGTGTCAGAGATGGTAATAGAGAGAGCAAAGCGCCTTGTAGAGCATGGTAATGATGTCATGATACTCCTTGACAGCATAACAAGCTTGCAAGAGCTTACAATGTGACAGTTCCACCATCAGGCCGTACACTTTCAGGAGGACTTGATCCTGTAGCGCTTCATATGCCAAAGAGATTTTTCGGAGCAGCACGTAATATGAGAAACGGCGGCAGTCTGACAATACTTGCAACAGCTCTTGTTGATACTGGAAGCAAGATGGATGATGTAGTATTTGAGGAGTTCAAGGGAACAGGAAACATGGAGCTTGTGCTCGACAGAAAGCTTTCCGAGAAGAGAATCTTCCCTGCTATAGATATAGTAAAATCAGGAACAAGGCGTGAGGATCTGCTCCTTGATGAGGATGAGCAGGCAGCAGTCGATAATATGCGTAAAGCCTTCAACGGCATGCGCTCTGATGAGGCCGTTGAGAACGTACTCAACATGTTTGCACACACAAAGAGCAACAAGGAATTTGTTAATCTTGTAAAGAAAAACAGAATTTTATAAAAATGTCTTGCAATTGACAGATTCATGTGCTACAATAATTAAGCTGTTTATCGGGATGTAAACGGACGCAACGTGTCGCTCTTGCAGCAAGTATCATATGCGGATCGGGCATACGGGTATAAAGAGTGAAGCTAAAGAAATACGATAAGAATATAAAAGAGGTGAAAATCATGAGAGAAGGAATCCATCCAGATTATTATCAGGCAACTGTTACATGTAACTGTGGTAACACATTCGTTACAGGATCTACAAAGCCGGAGATCCACGTAGAGATTTGCTCAAAGTGCCATCCATTCTACACAGGTCAGCAGAAGCTAACCAGGCTCGTGGACGTATTGAGCAGTTCAATAAGAAATATGGTATGAAATAGAATCATATAGTTACTTGAAAGGTTGAGGTTTGCAATATACCTCAACCTTTTTTTGGGAATTATAGAGAGGTTTTATGAAGTATTCAGGTATTTGGCGGGTCAGGCTGTCATGGAGGCGTAATGATGCAGAACAAGG
>ENA-OQIM01000558-OQIM01000558.1-human-gut-metagenome-genome-assembly--contig:-NODE-558-length-13867-cov-5.628967_pt1 | contig 13867 bp, 18 predicted proteins | sample MGYA00242579_ERZ504744 | MGnify/ENA primary metagenome ERZ504744 (study PRJEB26092, sample SAMD00036441) | human gut metagenome | host: Homo sapiens | study: EMG produced TPA metagenomics assembly of...
ACAAGCTCCTGAGAACTCAAGGAGTGGCTGGTTGAACTGTGATCCCTTAGGTGTTGTATCAACCATTCCTGCATCTGTCTTCTTAGAAACGTTAGCTACTAAGTAATCAAATACTGGCTGCTCTGCTGCCTGAGACTCCTGTGGCTGCATTGAGATAGCTGCTGTAGGACAAACTGTGATACACTCACCACATCCCATACAGTCAAGTGGAGATACGCTCATTGTATACTTGTAAGCGCCTGCCTTTGGCTTCATATCAGCAACCTTCATGTTGTCAGGAGCTGCCTTTACTTCGTCATCTGTAAGTAAGAATGGACGAATTGTAGCGTGAGAACATACAAATGCACAGTTGTTACACTGGATACACTTCTCTGGATCCACTGTGGAACTGTAACGGCTGTTCCTCTCTTCTCGTATGCAGAAGCACCTGTTACATACTGTCCGTCTGCCTTGTCAGCGAATGCTGAAACTGGAAGGCTGTCTCCATCCATCTTAGCGATTGGATCAAGAAGCTCGTTAACAAGCTTAACAACCTCTGGACGTCCTGTGCGCTCTGCCTTAGGAGCATCTGCCTCTGGATTCTTCCAAGACTCTGGAACCTCTACCTTATGTACAGCGTCAACACCGGCATCGATAGCCTTGTAGTTCATCTCTACGACTGCGTCACCCTTCTTTGAGTATGACTTCTTAGCAGCAGCTTCATGTACTCAACAGCCTTGTCGATAGGCATTACATCTGCAAGCTTGAAGAATGCAGACTGGAGAATTGTGTTAGTTCTCTTACCCATTCCAATCTCGATAGCCTTGTCGATAGCGTTGATTGTGTAAAGCTGAATGTTGTTGTCAGCGATATATTTCTTAGCGTCAGCGTTGAGGTGATGAGCAAGCTCTTCATCTGACCACTGGCAGTTGATCATGAATACTCCGCCCGGCTTAACATCCTGAACCATCTTCATGCCCTGGATAACGTATGCAGGGTTGTGGCATGCTACGAAGTCAGCCTGGTTGATGTAGTATGGGCTTCTGATTGGGTTGTCACCAAATCTCAAGTGAGAAATTGTAACACCACCAGTCTTCTTTGAGTCATACTGGAAGTATGCCTGGATGTATTTGTCTGTGTGGTCACCGATGATCTTTGTAGAGTTCTTGTTAGCACCTACAGTACCATCTCCGCCGAGACCCCAGAATTTGCACTCTTTTGTACCAGGTGCAGATGTGATAGGAGCTGGCTTAACCTCTGGAAGTGAAAGATTTGTAACATCATCCACGATTCCAATTGTAAATCTGTGCTTAGGAGTATCCTTCTCAAGCTCTGTATATACAGCAAATACTGAAGAAGGTGGTGTATCCTTAGATCCTAATCCGTAACGTCCGCCTACTAATACAACATCGTTCATTCCTGCTTCACGAAGTGTTGTAGCAACGTCTAAGTATAATGGCTCACCAAGTGATCCTGGCTCTTTTGTACGGTCTAATACAGCGATCTTCTTTGCAGTCTTTGGAATAACATTAAGAAGAGCCTCTGAAGACCATGGACGGTAAAGACGTACCTTAATAAGTCCGACTTTCTCTCCCTTTGCTGTTAAGTAATCGATTACTTCCTCAGCTACATCATTGATAGAACCCATAGCGATGATTACACGATCAGCGTCAGGTGCTCCGTAGTAGTTGAATAATTTGTAATCTGTACCAAGCTTAGCATTAACCTTGTCCATGTACTTCTCAACAACTGCTGGAAGCTCATCATAGAACTTGTTACATGCCTCTCTATGCTGGAAGAAGATATCTCCGTTCTCGTGTGATCCACGAGCTGCTGGATGCTCTGGGTTAAGAGCGTGTGCTCTGAATTCAGCAACTGCATCCATTGGACACATCTCTTTGAGATCTTCATAATCCCACTTCTCGATCTTCTGGATCTCATGAGAAGTACGGAATCCATCGAAGAAGTTAATGAATGGAACCTTTCCCTCAAGTGCTGCACAGTGTGCAACCGGTGAAAGATCCATAACCTCCTGTGGATTTGTCTCACAAAGCATTGCGAAACCAGTCTGACGACAAGCATATACATCACTGTGATCACCGAAGATATTCAGTGCATGTGAAGATACTGTACGAGCTGATACGTCAAATACGCAAGGAAGATTCTCACCTGCGATTTTGTACATATTAGGGATCATAAGTAAAAGTCCCTGTGAAGCTGTAAATGTTGTAGTAAGTGCACCAGCTGCAAGAGATCCGTGAACTGTACCAGCGGCACCTGCCTCAGACTCCATCTCAACTACCTTTACAGTGCTTCCGAAAATGTTCTTCTGTCCTGCTGCTGACCACTGATCAACTGTATCAGCCATTGGGCTAGAAGGTGTGATAGGATAGATTCCGGCAACCTCTGTGTAGGCATATGCTACATGAGCGGCAGCGGTATTTCCATCCATCGACTGTTTTGCTCTAGACATGATATTTCCTCCTGTAAAATAAATGTTCAATTATAGACATGAATCAGAATGTCTCTACATAATAGTTTAGTTTGTGCGCTGTAAAAAATCAAGTTTTTTTAGCAATACATTGTACAAAAACCCTAAAATATTTATTAACAAGGTAAATTTTATGTACAAAAGGGCACAATGCTATAAATCGCCTGTAAAACACTTGCAAAATACTGGTTTTACGTTAAAATAGAAACGATGTGTTACAGAAACGAACAGGTTATTAAATAGGAAAGGATTGAATAAAGACAAAATGATTAGTGCAAACAATATTACATTAAGAATTGGTAAAAAAGCTTTATTTGAGGATGTCAACATAAAATTCACAGAGGGAAACTGCTACGGACTTATTGGTGCAAACGGTGCCGGCAAGTCTACATTTTTAAAGATTCTCTCAGGACAGCTTGAGCCTACAAACGGTGATATTGCAATCACTCCAGGACAGAGACTGTCATTCTTACAGCAGGATCACTTCAAGTACGATGAGTTTACAGTACTTGATACGGTTATCATGGGTAATAAGCGTCTCTATGATATCATGAAGGAGAAGGAAGCCATCTATATGAAAGAGGATTTCTCAGACGAGGACGGAATCCGTGCCAGCGAGCTTGAGGCTGAGTTTGCGATATGGACGGCTGGAATGCTGAGTCGGATGCAGCTACTCTCTTAAACGGTCTCGGTGTACCTACTGAGGATCACTACACTCTGATGGCAGATCTGCGGGTGCAGTAAAGGTCAAGGTGCTTCTCGCCCAGGCACTGTTTGGAAATCCTGACATACTGCTTCTCGATGAGCCTACCAACCACTTAGACCTCGATGCCATCTCATGGCTTGAGGAATTCCTCATCAATTTCGAGAATACAGTCATCGTTGTATCCCATGACAGATACTTCCTCAACAAGGTCTGCACGAACATCGCCGACATGGATTACGGTAAGATCCAGCTCTACGCAGGAAACTATGATTTCTGGTATGAATCAAGCCAGCTTATTGTCCGTCAGATGAAGGAAGCAAACAAAAAGAAAGAGGAAAAAATCAAGGAGCTGCAGGAATTTATCCAGCGTTTCTCTGCCAATGCCTCTAAATCAAAGCAGGCTACATCAAGAAAGCGTGCCCTCGAAAAAATCCAGCTTGATGAAATACGTCCATCAAGCCGTAAATACCCATACATTGATTTCCGTCCTGAGCGTGAAATTGGAAACGATGTGCTTTTTGTCGAAGGCATCTCAAAAACCATCGACGGCGTAAAGGTACTTGACAATATCTCATTCACTGTTAACCACGATGACAAAATTGCATTTGTCGGAGGAAATGAGCTTGCAAAAACAACTATGTTTAAAATCCTTGCCGGAGAGCTTGAACCTGACGAGGGCTCATATAAATGGGGTGTCACAACCAGCCAGTCATACTTCCCAAAGGACAATACCGCAATCTTTGATACTGATGAGCTCATCGTTGACTGGCTCACACAGTACTCAGAAATCAAGGACGCCACATATGTGCGAGGTTTCCTTGGCCGTATGCTCTTTGCCGGTGAGGATGGAGTAAAGAAAATGCGTGTACTCTCCGGAGGAGAAAAGGTTCGTGTACTGCTATCCCGCATGATGATCATGGGAAGCAATGTACTCATGTTCGATGAGCCTACAGACCACCTCGACATGGAGTCAATCACAGCATTAAACAACGGAATGATAAAATTCCCTGGAGTAATCCTCTTTGCCTGCCGTGACCACCAGGTAGTCCAGACAACCGCCAACCGAATCATAGAATTCCTGCCAAACGGTCAATGATCGACAAGATCACAACCTACGATGAATATCTTGAGAGTGATGAGATGGCACGTAAGCGTCAGGTCTACTCAATGAGCGAGGACGATGAAAACGACAACTAAACGCTAATTATAATTAAAAGAAGCATCCCAAGCCGGGATGCTTCTTTTTCTGTTAAGTCACAAAGTAAGATAGGAATTTCCATCCTGTCTGCAACTATAAAAACATATTATAATTATATCCACTGTGATTCCCACCTTCGCAAGCGACTTTGAATTGATATCTGCCGGTATTACCCAGCCCGGTATTACTAACATATGAGCCGGTATTGTCATCCTTTATATATCCTCTATCTGCCAGTCAACAGGCTCCACTCCATGCTCCTTAAGAAACTCATTGGCTTTACTAAAATGCTGCATCCAAAAAAAGCTCTGTAAGCCGACAGCGGACTTGGATGCGGTGCTGTCAATATCAGATGCTTTGAATTTGTAAGCATAGGAATCTTCGACTGTGCCGGGCGGCCCCAGAGCATATACACTATAGGTCTGTCCTGCTCATTTACAGCCTCTATGATTGCATCCGTGAACTTCTCCCAGCCGTGTCCCTGATGTGAGTTGGCTGATGAGCCCTGACGGTGAGTACCGTATTCAAAAGTAAAACACCCTGGTCAGCCCATTTCTTCAGGTATCCGTTATTGGGATATCACACCCCAGATCATCGTTAAGCTCCTTGTAGATATTCTGCAGTGATGGTGGAATATCCTTCTGAGACGGAAGCACTGAAAACGACAATCCATGCGCCTGATTGACATTGTGGTACGGATCCTGCCCGAGGATGAGTACCTTTACCTTGTTAAGTGGTGTAAAATGCATGGCATTAAATATATCATTTGCCGGAGGATATACCACATGTGTGGCATATTCATCTCTCACAAAATTGTACAAATCCCTGTAATACGGTTTTTTAAACTCGGCTCCCACAGCCTTTGCCCACTCGCCGTCAAGCATACTCATAATCTCAATCTACCGCCTATCTTCTGACCGACACACCTTTATCTGCCAGATAATTCTTTAAATCCATAATTTCAAGCTCCTTGTAGTGGAAAAGTGAAGCTGCAAGCGCTGCATCCGCCTTTCCCTCTGTCAGAGCCTCGTAAAAATGCTCCTTTGTGCCTGCACCGCCCGATGCGATAACCGGAACAGAAACGTTATCGGCAATAAGCCTTGTAAGCTCGATATCGTAGCCATCCTTTGTGCCGTCACAATCCATGCTTGTAAGAAGGATTTCTCCCGCTCCAAGCTCATTTGCCTTAACAGCCCATTCAATGGCATCAAGGCCTGTATCTATGCGGCCTCCGTTCTTGTATACATTCCAGCCGCTTCCGTCAGCACGACGCCTTGCATCGATTGCCACAACCACACACTGACTGCCAAACTTGTCAGCCGCATCACTTATGAGCCGCGGTGTGTTTATGGCACTTGAATTTATTGAAATCTTGTCCGCACCCTCTCTAAGCAGCGCCTTAAAATCATCGACTGTTCTGATGCCGCCGCCCACAGTGAACGGTATAAACACCTTTTCAGCAACCTTTCTGACCATATCCACAACAGTGTTTCTATTGTCGCTTGACGCCGTAATATCCAGAAAAACCACCTCATCTGCACCTGCCTTATCATAAGCAGCCGCAATCTCAACCGGGTCACCTGCATCTCTTAAATTGACAAAGTTTATGCCCTTCACAACACGTCCATTATTCACATCCAGACATGGGATTATTCTCTTCGTAAACATATTATGCCTCCCCTATCCCTGCAAAATTTTTAAGTATCGAAAGTCCGACTGTGCTGCTCTTTTCCGGATGGAACTGGCAGGCGAACACATTATTTTTCTCTACAGACGCATGAATGTGTGTACTGTACTCTGTCGTTGCTGTGACAATTGCTTCATCAGTGGCTTTCAGATAGTACGAATGCACAAAATATACATACGGATGCTCTGAAAGACCTTTAAACAGCCTTCCATTGTTCTGTAAATCAAGTGAATTCCAGCCTATATGAGGTATTTTAAGTCCTTCCTTATCTGGTATGCGAAGTATCTGTCCGTCAAGCACATGAAGCCCCTCAACGCCCTGGCTCTCATCGCTTCCCTCAAATAATAGCTGAAGACCCAGCATATGCCAAGAAATGGCTTGTCCATGTCACAAACCTCATGAATCACCTTGTCCAGCTCGTATTTTTTAAGCGAATCCATTGCATCTCCAAAAGCTCCTACTCCGGGAAGTATTACCTTATCGGCATTTAAAATCTCATGCCTGTCTCTGGTCACAATACTCTCCTCGCCTATAGCTGTAAGAGCCTTTTCCACACTTCGCAGGTTGCCTGCTCCATAATCGATGATTGCTATCATATCATTTTGTCTCCTCTTTAATGCCTAATTCATTTAATTTCTGTGTCAGTGCCAGTGTATAGTCATCTCTATCATCTATATTATACAGAGCAATGGCATCAACAACTATCGACATATGCCATTTTTATATTTCTTCACGTCATTGTAATAAACCCATTCTTATTCTATGACTTTTATCCTAATAATACATATGGTAACACATTTATTGATTGTTTGCAATAAATAACTCAAGTTCAAACCAGAATTCTACACCATCCTTGTGATTTATGACACCATACCCTCTGTGATGCAGTTCCATAATAGCCTTTACTATAGACAGTCCTATGCCGCTTCCGCCATATTCCCTTGTTCTGGCCTTGTCCACCTTATAGAACTTATTCCATATATTTTCTATATCCTTATCAGGTATCGGCTCTCCCGTGTTAAACACGCTGACCCTCACACGGTCGCTGTACATGCTGTATGATACAGTGATAGTACCACCTCTTGTGCAGTGATTTATCGCATTGCTGATATAGTTTGTCACAACCTCTTCAATCTTGTATATATCACCGCTCACATATACGGAATCGGTGCGGTCAAACCCAATTGCAGCCTCATTTTTCTGTGCCAGAAGCTTAGATGAGTCTATAACCCCTCTGACAAGCGATGTCAAATCAAACCTCGTCATCTCAAGCACATCACTGCCATCCTCCAGATGATTGAGAGATAAAAGCTTCATAACCATGCGGTTCATCTTGTCAGTCTCGTCCATGATGACATCACAGTAGAAGTTACGGCTCTCATCATCGTCATTTACGACCTCTTTGAGTCCCTCAGCATAGCCCGAGATCAAAGCAAGCGGAGTTTTTAACTCATGTGACACATTTGACAAAAACTCCTTTCTCATCTCATCAATCTCTTCTTTTTTCTTTATATCACGCTGTAATTCATTGTTTGCCACCTTTAGTCTTGTGATGGTCTGCTCAAGTGTCTGCGACAGCTCATTCATATGCTCACCAAGCACATAAAGCTCCTTTGCACTGTTTTCCGTATCAATGTACTTCGCATCAAAATCAAGCTTCGCCATCCTTGTCGACAGCTCAGTCATATTTCTTATCGGCCTAGTCATGTTGCGAGCAACAATATATGCCATAAACACTCCCACAACAATAGCAGCCACTGTGCCTATTGCAAAAAAGCGGTTCGATATGGACACGCTCTCCTTAATGCTCTCAAGCGGTGTCTTCATGTATACAAAGTTACCGTCAATCAGTCTGTTATTTATGATAATATACTCTGTCCCCAGCCTTTTATCCTTCTGCCTTGTCATATTCAGGTTGTTGTAGTCTGCCGAATACGAGACATGCTCGCCTCCAAAAGCAGCTGAAATATTTCCTGATTGTCAGTGGTTCCCTCAATTATGACTTTACCGTATTTGTTGAACACAACCGCATCTATATTGGCGCCAACACATTTCTTTTCAAATGCTACAGCAAACGTATCATCTGAAAGTTTGTCATTTTTTGCAGCCAAGTCCACCATTTTGTATACAGCAAGCATCTCTTTTTCCTTGTTAAATACATAATACTTTTCCAGCAGTGTGTTATTAGCCATCCAGAACACTCCCACTATCAGAAGTACAATGAATGAAATCACAAGCGTAAGCTGTGTGGATAACGTTTTTTTTCTTTTTCATGATGACACCTCTTATCCCGAATCCATTAGTCCTAAGCTTAACACTTACTGTATCTCGAACTTATATCCCACACCCCAGACAGTCTTTATATAGTCGCCTTTAGCGCCCATCTTGCTTCTTAATTTCTTCACATGTGTATCAATAGTCCTCGCATCGCCAAAATAATCATAGCTCCACACACTGTCAAGTATGCGCTCCCTGGTAAGCGCAATTCCCTGATTGCTCATAAAGTAATCCAAAAGCTCAAATTCCTTTACCGAAAGTTCAATATCCTTGCCATCAATAGCTACAGTGTGTGCCGTCTTGTCCATGACAATACCACCGGCCTCGCTTATTACTGCCTCCTTGCCCAGTTTATTCGCCCTGCGAAGGAGAGCATTTACCCTGGCCACCAGTATCTTAGGAGAAAATGGCTTTGAAATGTACTCATCAGCACCAATGTCAAAGCGTTTAATTCATCACGCTCATTGCCCTTAGCTGTAAGCATAATAATCGGCACCTTTGAAGTCTGTCTGATTTCACGGCATACCTCAAAACCATTTATCCTTGGCATCATTATATCGAGCACCAGCAGTGCTATGTCCTTCTGCTGATAAAATATATCAAGTGCCTCCTCGCCGTCTCCGGCCTCAAGTACCTCATACCCTTCCCTTGCAAGGAAATCATGCACGAGCTTTCTCATCCTGCTCTCGTCATCTACCACCAGTATCTTTATTTTGTCCACTCTGTTGCATCCTGCCTTTCATCCAGTGCTTTTTCCCTCTCTTCTACTGCCTTGCCTCTTCCTTTGTCTGAAACTCAAACCCATCAACTACATACATCATATTCCCTATTTCTAATCATCGCGCTCTGCAATCTCACCCGAACGATATGCCGCAATGAGATGCTTTAGATCAGCTATCTTTTCCTTCATCTTTATTCCGGCATCCGTATCTCCGACAAGTATTCTCTTATCAAGTACCTCTACAGCCTCACGCCTTGATACGATATCCCTCTCATCCCTTACTGCCGTCTCCGGTGATTCAAACGGCTCATGTGCTGTCAATGTCAGCCCATATGAATTGTAAATCAAGGTATATCCCGCGATGCCTGTCCGCCTGCGGTACGCCTTTGAAAAACCACCATCTATGACTATCACTCTGCCGTCGCACTTCACAGGCTTTCACCTCTTAATCTGTGAACAGGAACATGTCCGTTTATGATATGGTCTCTTTTATCATGCAAACCAAACTCCTCGAGTATACGCTGCGCACACTCAGGCTTGTTTATATAGTCATAATAAAAGTTTTTCTTTTCTATTTTCATGTCATCGTCATCTATAAAATATCTCTCAAACGTAGCCATCTTATTTCTGCCATAAAGCGGAGAATATGGTGCTGTCCATATGTACCACATGATATCGCTGCCCTTTTGTCTTTCCAGCTTATCATCCGAGAAAAAAGCCTTTCTGACGTAAGTCTCCAGTATATCAAACAAAGCCTTGCCACTATACTCTTTACCGTAGATATTTACCTTTGCGAAGCTTCCGTCCTCCTCCATCGGGATGCATCCGTGGAAAAGCAGATTGCCATTATATACCTTGTACATGCTGCCTTTTTTAAGCAACAGCCCAACGTGGTTTTTAAGCTTCTCGCAATGAATAAACGAGCTCCTGAGCCTCTGTATGACTTCCTCTTCCCCCTCTGTCAGCCTGTAAGGATCAGCCGGGTCAATTGTCGGAAAGCTTGTATCAAGAAGCTTATAAGTTCTGCCCTCAAGCTCTATAGTGCCATGTTCATAATCAATATGTTCCAAGAGCAATCGCTCCTTCATGCCATACTCAGGCCACTTCTTAATGAGCTGTCCCTCCAGCTTGAAACGTATGATGGCAATGGCCTTGTGCATCTTCTTTATCAGATCACTCTCCATATTATCTGCGCCACTTGGAGCCACCTTAAACACAAATCTGGTGCATGGGTCATCCTTGTAAGCCTTCAGTGCAAACGTAGCAAGCGGAAGCATATTTATGCCATAGCCCTCCTCGACCACGTCCAGATTACCATATCTGATACTGTTTCTGACAACAGTTGCAATACATGCAGGATTTCCTGCGGCTGCCCCCATCCAGATAATATCGTGATTGCCCCACTGTATATCCAGCGAGTGATATCTGCACAGCCTGTCCATTATCAGATGTGGCCCCGCTCCCCTGTCATATATATCACCAAGCACATGCAGATGGTCAACAGCAAGTCTCTGAATAAGCTCGGAAAGCACCACTATAAACTCCTCCGCAGTGCCCAGCTCCACTGTTGTATTGATGATTGACTCGTAGTAAGCCTCCTTGTTTAACACCTCCGGCTTTTCTGTGATGAGCTCCTCTATAACATATGCATACTCCTCCGGCAAAGCTTTTCTCACCTTGGAGCGCGTATACTTTGATGAAACGGTCTTGCACACCTCTATCAGCTTATAAAGAGTCGTCTTATACCACGAATCCATATCCGGCTCGTCCTGCTTAATAAGCTCCATCTTTTCCCTCGGGTAGTAGATGAGTGTGGCAAGCGCAGCCTTGTCAGCCTTGTTCATCGCCAGACCAAATACATCATCTATCTTCTTTCTTACAGCCCCAGAACCATTTTTCAGCACATGGGAAAAGGCTTCATACTCACCATGCACATCAGATACAAAGTGCTCTGTGCCCTTTGGCAGGTTTAAAATAGCCTGCAGATTGATAATCTCAGATGATGCCTTGCCTATTGTCGGATACATCTCCGACAGCTGTTCCAAATAATGTAAGTGTTCTTTATCAATTGCTATATCATTCATTTATATCTAGACCTCGTAATACTGATTCATCACCTAATAAAACATTGTACCAATTAGCTGTGCTCTAATCAATGCCTCAGACACATTTATTTCAAAAAATTTTTTGATATTTATTATAAATAAAGCTGCATTTGTTTAAATAAAAAAAAGTGTAAGCTGCATTCAGCTTACACTAATTAAGTTTCAGGACACCTCCCTTTTTATATAACAAACATTTTAATTTGACAGTAATTGACGTTTCTTATATATTTATTTATGTTTCAACAATAACCATTATAGTGTATTGCGCATGTCAATACTTGACAAATTTGGAGTTTATTTTTTTAAAAAGAAGGGAGATTAGCTCATAAATGAACCGACTTGAAATAGCAAACAATATATCGACAAATATCGAACGCGAACGCATAAAGCTTGGTATGTCCCAGGCACAGTTTGCAAAAGCACTTGATATGTCACTCTCCACCTACAAGCGAATAGCAAACGGAGAATCCTCTCGTATAGACATCTACACCGCTTACCTGATATACAAGCTGACAGGACGATTTTCCTGCGAACTAATAGGCTTCAATGATGATGTAATAAACCTTGTAAAGCGCATCAAAAAGCTTTCCAAAAACCAGCGCATACTTATAGACTCGATTATAGACACTGAGCTTGCGCTATCTGCCTACAAGGATGAAAGCAGTCATACGGAGGATCTGATTTCCGTCCTCATCCCGACAGGCAATATGACCGACGGCATGATTTTGGACTCCTACAATGTCGAAAAGCTTGATGTTTCAAATTACAGAAAAGCCTTCGGTGATGCCCTTCACATCGGAATCCGCATCACAAGCAATCATCTACATCCTGTATATAATAAAGGTGATATACTTCTAATCAGTCGAAACCCAATCCGCGACGGCGATACCGGTATCTTTATCAACGCACAGAACAAGCGTGCATACATCAGAAAACTCCACCAGAAAAACCCATGTGAGCTCACACCAATCAACAATTACGGTGAGACCTTTTATGTCGACAGCGATAATGTTGATGATATGAGCAAATGGATAAAATTCGGACACGTGCTCTGCAAGGTTCGCTAGCAGATTACTCTGTTATTTTAATATCATCAAAGCAGTCAAAGGTTGCAAAGTAGTCTGCCGGAGTTTCTGCTCTTCTGATGAGTTTTGCCTCTCCATTGCTTTCGAGCAGTATCTCTGCTGAGCGAAGTCGTCCGTTGTAATTGTAGCCCATTGAGAAGCCGTGTGCTCCTGTATCATGGATTACCAGATAGTCTCCCATATCGATCTTCGGAAGCTGTCTGTCAATTGCAAACTTGTCACAGTTCTCACAGAGTGAGCCTACCACATCATATGTATGGTCACAAGGTGCATCCTCCTTGCCGAGCACTGTGATATGATGGTATGAGCCGTAAATAGCCGGTCTCATAAGGTTTGCCGCACACGCATCTACTCCTATATACTCCTTGTAGATATGCTTCTCATGGATAGCCTTTGTCACAAGACAGCCATACGGAGCCATCATAAAACGTCCCATCTCTGTGTAAATAGCCACATCACCCATTCCTGCCGGTACCAAAACCTCATCGTACACCTTATGTACACCGGCGCCGATAACCGATATATCGTTTGGTGTCTGATCCGGCTTATAAGCACGCCAACTCCACCTGAAAGATTTACAAATCTAATATCGCAGCCGGTCTCATTTTTAAGCTCAACAACCAGCTCAAAAAGCTCCTTTGCAAGCTGTGGATAATACTCGTTGGTTACTGTATTGCTTGCCAGGAATGCATGCACGCCAAAGTATTTAGCGCCTTTTGACTTAAGAATTTTGAATGCCTCAAAAAGCTGTTCCTTTGTCATGCCATACTTGGAGTCTCCCGGATTGTCCATGATACCGTTTGACAGTGTGAACACTCCGCCCGGATTATATCTGCAGCTTATTGTCTCCGGAATATGTCCGATTATTTCCTCCAAAAAATCAATATGTGTGAAATCATCGAGATTGATGATAGCACCAAGCTTGTCTGCATATGCAAATTCCTCTGCCGGTGTATCATTTGATGAAAACATGATATGCTCTCCATCGAAGCCGCATGACTTTGCAAGCATAAGCTCTGTGTATGATGAACAATCACAGCCCATGTCATAATCCTTTAAAATCTTGAGCAGGTATGGGTTTGGGGTAGCTTTTACAGCAAAATACTCTCTAAAGCCCGGATTCCATGCAAATGCATCCTTTACAGCCTGTGCGTTGGCACGGATGCCTGCCTCGTCATATAAATGAAATGGTGTAGGGAATTTTTTAACAATTTCCTCTACCTGTTGTTTTGTCACAAATGGTGTCTTTTTCATGTTTATCTCCTAACTTTTACATAGTAAAGTGTACTAAAACATATGCTACAACAAAATGGGTATATTTTCAAGAATTTTTATGGTATAATTTCTCATTAGGTAAATGTCTTTACTTTTTTAAGTATAAAAGTTATGGTATACTATAATTCATAATAAATTGTATTCTGACTCACATAAAATTATATTTTAATTCAAAGTGGGTTGACAAATGCTGATGTATATAGTAACTTAACAAGTTGATAATTGCTGATGTGGCTCAGAGGTAGAGCACTTCCTTGGTAAGGAAGGGGTCACGGGTTCAATTCCCGTCATCAGCTTATAAAAAACCGAAGCTCAAGATTTCCAGTAAAATCAAAGGCTTCGG
>ENA-OQIM01000559-OQIM01000559.1-human-gut-metagenome-genome-assembly--contig:-NODE-559-length-13867-cov-2.785662_pt1 | contig 13867 bp, 10 predicted proteins | sample MGYA00242579_ERZ504744 | MGnify/ENA primary metagenome ERZ504744 (study PRJEB26092, sample SAMD00036441) | human gut metagenome | host: Homo sapiens | study: EMG produced TPA metagenomics assembly of...
TTGTCGAGAATGATTATGACTTTTCTATTAATAAATATAAAGAGATCGAGTATATTCCGGTAGAGTATCCACCAACAGAGGAATATTGAAAGATATTGAGGAATTAGAGGTGGAAAATTCATAAGAATCTGGTGGAATTAAGGAAAATGTTGGAAGAAAATGATGATTAGCAGATAGAAAAATTTGAATTTTGCAAGGAACGAAGAATGGAAAAATTGAAATATACACGTGTTGAAGAATGTTGTGAAATTTTGGATTCAATGAGGATTCCCATAACGGCATCAGATAGAAAAGAAGGTAAATATCCATATTATGGTGCAAACGGAATACAAGATTATGTGAATGATTACATTTTTGATGATGAGCTAGTATTATTAGCTGAAGATGGTGGTAATTTTGGATCAAAAGAGAAACCTATAGCATACAGAGTTTCAGGAAAATGTTGGGTAAATAATCATGCACATGTACTAAAGCCTAAAGAGGAAATAGATGTTGATTATTTATGTTATTCGCTTATGTTTTATAAGGTTGATGGGATGATTAATGGTGCAACAAGAAAAAAACTTACTCAAACTGCAATGAAAAAAATGAAAATACCATTAAGAAATATAGTAGAACAGAAAAAAATAGTACAGCAATTGAATAAAATTATCGAAATAAGGGAAAAAGCAAAAAAAGAATTAAATTTATTAGATAATTTAATCCAAGCCCGATTTGTAGAACTCTTTGGTGACGCTGTATACAATGATAAAAAATGGGAAACAGATACAGTAAAAAATTTATGCAAAGAGATATATGGAGGTGGAACACCTTCTAAAGCTCATCCCGAATATTATAAAGATGGCGATATACCATGGGTATCAGCTAAAGACATGAAGACAGATGTATTGAAAGATAGTCAGATTAAAATTAATCAATTAGGTGTAGATAATAGTACTGCACGTTTGGTTCCTGTGAATTCAGTAATTATGGTTATTAGAAGTGGAATTTTAAAACATACATTGCCAGTTGCAGTGAATAAAGTTCCTATAACAGTTAATCAAGATTTAAAAGTATTTATACCAGGAGAAAGAATTTTGACGAGGTTTTTAGCTGTTCAATTTAAGATGCAAGAAAAAGATATTTTGTCTGGTGTTAGGGCTGTAACAGCTGATAACATAGAGTTTAATTCTTTGAAACAAAGAAGAATGATTGTTCCGCCAATAGATCTGCAACAGAAGTATCTAATGTTTCTTGAACGAATAGACAAATCGAAGTTTGTCATCCACAAATTTCTATATTGCACCACCCACAATACAAAGAGTATAATAAAACCAAGACCAAATACCAAAGAATCAGGAAAAATAAGGGGGAGGGAAACCACATGCAGACGAATTTTGACTTTCTAGTACAGACAGATCGTTTCAAAGACTTTGCGATGCAGGCAGCAGAAGCGGAACGAAGCATCGCCATATCTCCGTCAACAGCAGCAATCTTGTCAAGACGAGCCTTAGAACTCGCAGTGCGATGGGTATATGTCCACGATGATGCCCTGACCATGCCATATCGTGATAATATTTCCAGCCTGATTCACGAATATTCTTTCCGCAAGCTGATTCAGCCTAAATTATTTGATATGCTAAAATATACGATTAAGCTTGGAAATGTCGCAGTACATACAAATACTAACGTAAAACACGATGCAGCGGTACTTTCGTTACGCTGTGTTTTCCAGTTCTGTAAATGGATTGATTACTGTTATGGTGAAAACTATATAAATCGCCATTATGATATGAGTCTGCTGCCAGATGCCGGAAAAGAGAAAAAAACACAGGAAGAATTAGAAAATCTTCAAAAAGAACTAAGCGGAAAAGACCAGAAATTAGAAGAAGCGATCAAGGAAAATGAAAGCTAAGAGAAGAGATGACCAAACTTCGTAAGGAAAATGAAACTGGACGAAGTTATGAAGTGGATAAAGATACAGAAGCAGAGACAAGAAGAAAATACATTGACCTTGATCTTGCGGAAGCTGGATGGACGATTGGCAAGGACTGTCTTACAGAAGTGCCAGTTACAGGTATGCCAAACAGTACAGGAAAAGGTTATGCCGATTATGTTTTATACAGCAATAATGGAAAACCACTGGCAGTCATCGAAGCAAAACGAAGCAGTGTAGATCCGATGAAAGGAAGTCATCAGGCCAAATTATATGCGGATTGTCTGGAAAATCAATACCAGCAAAGACCAATCATTTTTATAACAAATGGTTTTGAAATGCAGATCATTGATGATGCACAGGATGATCCACAGCGAGTTGTTTCAGGTATTTTCACAAAAGAAGATCTGCAGCGAATGGTGGATCAAAGAACAAGCAAAAGCCTTTGATTCATTTAGAGATTCAAGATAAAATTACAAACCGGCCATATCAGAAAGAGGCCGTGACGGTATTATGTGAATCTATCATGAATCATCATAGAAAGCTGTTGCTAGTACAGGCAACAGGATCAGGAAAGACAAGGGTTAGTATCAGTCTGGTAGACGTACTTCGCAGACATAATTATGTAAAGAATATTTTATTCTTAGCAGATCGTAAAGCTTTAGTTTCTCAGGCAAAGAAGAGTTACAGTAATCTCCTTCCAGACTTGACAGTATGCAATTTACTTGAAAATAAAGAAGATCCAGAAAGCAGCAGAATGATATTTTCAACATATCCAACGATGCTAAATGCAATCGATGAAACAAAGAAAAAGGATGGAAAAAAATTATTTACACCAGCGCATTTTGATCTGATCATTGTAGATGAAAGTCATCGAAGTATTTATAAGAAATATCAGGAAATCTTTCACTATTTCGATGCGGTTTTACTTGGAATGACAGCAACACCGAAAGATGAGATTGATAAAAACACCTATACGATCTTTGATCTGGAGCGAGGGGTTCCAACGTATGCGTATGAGCTTGATGAAGCAGTAAAAGAAGGATATCTGGTTGACTATCGAACAAGAGAATATAAGACAAAGATCATGGAAGAAGGAATCCACTATGATCAGTTATCTGAAGAAGAAAAAGAAGCATTTGACGATGAATTCGATGATGATGAGAATGTAGAGAAAGATATTCCGAATACAGCTGTAAATCGATGGCTGTTTAATAAAGACACGATTGATCTTGTGTTAATCAATCTGATGAGAGAAGGATTAAAGGTAGAAGGCGGAGATAAATTGGGAAAGACAATTATTTTTGCAAGAAATAGTAAACATGCGAAGGCAATTGTCAAGCGTTTTCAGAAGCTTTTTCCAGAGAAAGGCAGTCATTTTATCAAACAGATTGATTGCAGCATCAAAGAGTCCGAACATTTGATTGAACAATTCGAAGAAAAGGACAAGATGCCTCAGATTGCAGTATCTGTAGATATGCTGGACACAGGAATTGACGTTCCAGAGATTTTGAATCTTGTATTTTTTAAGAAAGTCAGAAGTTATGCAAAATTCTGTCAGATGATCGGAAGAGGAACAAGACTTTGCAAAGATTTACTAGGTCCTGGAATGGATAAAGGAAAATTCCTGATTTTTGATTATTGTAATAACTTCGAATATTTCAGAGTCAATCCACATGGAAAAGACAGTGGTTTTATAGAAACATTGTCCGAGAAGATCTTTTTATGTAAAGCAAGGATTGCAAGAGAATTACAAGATACAGACTATCAAAAAGCCGAAGATTTCAGAGAATATCGAAATACATTAGTGAAAGAATTAATACAAGCGATAAGTGATCTGAATAACGAAGTTTCATTGTAAAACATCATTTGAAATATGTTCTTCGATATCGAGAACAGAAATCATGGGATATTCTTGAGACAGAAGCAATGGCTGACCTGAAGAAACATATCGCACCAATTATAGAGGCTGAGAAGGAAAATGAATTGGCACGAAGATTTGATTATCTGATGTATAGTATTGAACTTGCAATGTTGGAACGAAAGAATCTTTCGAAAAATATTGGAGCAGTTGTTGGTATTGCAGAGAAACTATCTTTAATGCAGGATTCTGTGCCACAGATCAAAGAGCAAAAATATATTTTGGATAAGGTACAGACAAATGAATTCTGGGAAAAAGCATTTATTCTGGAAATGGATGTAGTCAGGGAAGCACTTAGAGATCTGATTCAGTTTTTACCAAAGAAGACACAGAGAATCGTTTATACAGATTTTGCAGATCAAGTAATAGAATATCAGGAAAATACACCAATTGAGATGGGGAATCGATTAGAAAATTATCGCAAAAAGGTAGAATTCTATTTAAAAGAGCATCAAGATAACATGGCAGTGCGTAAATTACGAAATAACCAGCCGCTACAAAAAAGTGATATGCAGGAACTGGAGAAAATTCTTTGGCAGGAACTAGGATCAAAAGAAGATTATACAAAAGAATATGGGGATACACCAGTTGGAATTCTTGTAAGAAAAATCACAGGAATGGATCAACAGGCAGCAAATGAGGCATTTAATGAATTCTTAAATGAGGAGAAACTAAATGCTGATCAGATTCGTTTTGTGCGATTGATCGTTGATTATATCTCTGTAAATGGAATGATCGAAGACCGAAGAGTTATGATGGATGAGCCATTTCGAAGTGTCGGAAGTATTGGACAGATTTTTGAAAATGATATGGATATTGCAATGAAGATCATGACAGTGATTGATCAAATCAAGCAGAATGCGGAAGTTACAGTATAAAGGAGGAATCAGCATGGCAAGAGTTGTCGGAATCGGACATCAGGATTTTGAAACCGTCCGAAGAAAGAACAATTTTATATTGATAAAACTGAATTTATCAAAGAATGGTGGGAATCTGATGACGCAGTTACGTTGATCACCCGCCCCAGACGTTTTGGAAAAACGCTAAACATGAGTATGCTTGAAAAGTTCTTCTCAATGGAATATGCCCAAAGAGCTGAATTATTCGAAGGACTAAGAATTTGGAAATACAAAGAATATAGAGAAATTCAAGGAACATACCCAGTTATATTTCTAAGCTTTGCAAATGTAAAAGAAAATACTTACGAACAGGCAAGAGAAAGCATTTGCCGCATCATACAAGAGCTTTATAATAAAAATATTTTTCTTCTTCATACGGATTTGCTGACAGATAATGAGAAAGAAGAATATAAACAGATTTCAACCAAAATGAATGACAGCATGATTTCTGATGCTATTCGAAAAATGTCAGATTATCTAAGCCGCTATTATGGAAAGAAAACGATCATTTTATTAGACGAGTATGACACACCGATTCAGGAAGCCTATGTAGCGGATTCTGCCAGATTTGATGGGAGTCTTAAGATCTCTGCTGAATTCTACATTTAAAACAAATCCATATCTGGAAAGAGCAATTATGACAGGAATTACAAGAGTCAGCAAAGAATCCATCTTTTCCGATCTTAATAATCTGGAAGTAGTAACAACGACTTCAAAGAAATATGAGGATAAGTTTGGTTTTACGCAGAATGAAGTTATAAAAGCTCTCAAAGAATATGGATTAGAAGATAAAAAAGAAGAAGTAAAACGCTGGTATGATGGATTTTGTTTCGGAGAGATGAAAGATATCTATAATCCATGGTCGATCATAAATTATCTAGACAAGAAAGAAGTAGCTCCATACTGGGCAAATACAAGCAGTAATTCTTTGATTGGAACATTAATCCGTGAAGGAAATACACAGGTAAAAGAATCGTTTGAATTATTATTAAGCGGAAAAGAAATCATTACAGAATTAGATGAACAGATTGTTTATGATCAGCTGGATCTTGAGGAAACAGCAATCTGGAGTCTTTTGCTCGCAAGCGGATATTTGAAAGTAGAGAAAAAGATAAGAAACGATTCGGATTATCTAAATTGGAAGCAGTTATATCGTTTAAAATTAACGAATTTCGAAGTGCAAGTAATGTTTGCGCATATGGTAAAGAATTGGTTTTCAAAAGCAGGTGGAGACTATAATGCATTTATCAAAGCCATGTTAGTTGGTGATATAGAAGCAATGAATGCTTATATGAACCGGATATCAATGCATATTTTCAGTTATTTCGATGTAGGAAAGAAATCGTCACAGATGCTGGAACCAGAGCGGTTTTATCATGGATTTGTCCTTGGACTTCTGGTAGAATTAATAGACCAATATGAGATAAAATCTAATCGTGAGAGTGGCTTTGGAAGATATGATGTTATGTTAAGGCCTAGAAATGTGAAGAAAGATAAAGCGATCATCATGGAATTTAAAGTGCTCAGTCCTAAGAAAGAAAAATCTTTAGAAGAAACCGCGCAAAATGCATTAGAACAGATCAAAGAAAAGAAATACAAAGAAGAGTTGATCGAAGCAGGAATCAACGAAAATAATATCAAAGCCTATGGTTTTGCATTTGAAGGAAAAAATGTCCTAATCTTAGATTAACCTGATTATAACAAAGAAAGGTAGAAAACAATGGAACAGCAGCAGCCAGAAAAGAAACACAAACGAAGAGTCAGATATAAAGGGACTCATCCAAGAAGATTCGAAGAAAAATACAAAGAATTAAACCCAGAAAAATACGGAGATACGATTCAAAAAGTTATTAGTAAAGGAAGTACACCGGCAGGAATGCACATTTCCATCTGTGTAAAAGAAATTCTTGAATTTTTTGACATCCAGCCGGGACAAAAAGGATTGGATGCAACCTTAGGATATGGCGGACATACAAGAAAGATGTTAGAAAAGTTACAGGGCAAAGGTCATATCTACGCATTAGATGTAGATCCGATCGAATCTGTAAAGACAGAGAAACGTCTGCATGATGCAGGGTTTGGAGAAGATATCTTAACGATCAAGCATATTAATTTTGCTAATATTGATCAGGTAGCCGAAGAAGTTGGACCATTCGATTTCATTTTAGCCGACCTTGGCGTATCCTCCATGCAGATTGATAATCCGGAAAGAGGATTTTCTTATAAATTTGAAGGACCATTAGATTTAAGACTGAATCCAGAAAAAGGAATTTCAGCGGCAGAGCGTTTAGAAGATATCACGAAGGCTGAATTTGAAGGAATGCTCATTGAAAATGCAGATGAGCCGTATGCAAAACAGATTGCAAAAGAAACCGTTGCAACGATGAAACGGGGAAAGAAGATCAAGACAACAACGGATCTTAAAGATGTCATTGAAAGAGCATTAAACTTTTTGCCGGAAAAAGAGCGAAAAGAAGCAGTTAAAAAATCCTGCCAGAGAACATTTCAGGCTTTGCGTATTGATGTAACAGCGAGTTTGAAGTATTAGAAGAATTATTGGAGAAACTTCCAGACGCATTGGCACCAGGTGGAAAGGTTGCGATCCTTACATTCCACTCTGGAGAAGATCGACTTGTAAACATGCGTTTAAGTATGGGAAGAAGTAGGAATCTACAGTGATGTAGCCAAAGATGTTATTCGTCCATCAAAAGAGGAATGTGCCCAGAACGGAAGAGCAAAATCAACAAAGATGCGCTGGGCGATCAAAGTGAAATAAAAATTAAAAGGAAGGGAAATATTAAAAAGAGGTATGCTTTTTAATATTTCCTTTTTTCAAAAATATGAAAGAAAATGGTTTAAAATGATTGACTTTGACTGAAACTGTGTTATAATGAAGAAAAAAAAGAAACAAATGATTGATTTGACGTTTTTTTATTTTGGAAAAGGAGGATGACCTGTATGAGAATTACAGAGCTGTTGCAGGATGCAACAATTGACCTTGGTGTGAAGGTTAACAGCAAAGAAGAAGCAATTGATCATCTGGTTGATTTAATGGTCAAGGGCGGAAACATCACAGATCGCGAAGAATACAAGAAGGGCATTTTAGCAAGAGAAGCTAATGGAACAACTGGTATCGGAGGAGGGATTGCAATTCCTCATTCTAAGAACAAAGCAGTAACTAAGGCTGGTTTGGCTTCTATGACAGTACCAGACGGAGTCGATTATGAAGCAATGGATGGAGAACCATCTGACGTATTTTTTATGATCGCAGCACCAGCAGAAGGAAGCGACGTGCATTTAGAGGCATTGTCAAGATTATCTGTGATCTTAATGGATCCAGTATTTAAGGACAGTTTATTAAAGGCAACAAGCAAGGAAGAATATCTTGCATTGATTGACAAGAAAGAAACAGAAAAATTCCCAGAAGAGGCGGCGAAGGAAGAAGAGAAACCTGCTGTACAAGAAGAGAAAGCAGACGATGGAACGATCAGAGTTCTTGCAGTTACAGCATGCCCAACAGGAATCGCTCATACATTCATGGCAGCAGAATCTCTTGAGAATAAAGCAAAAGAGATGGGAATTACATTAAAAGCTGAGACAAATGGTTCAGGTGGAGCAAAGAATGTCTTAACAAAAGAAGAGATTGAAAATTGTGATGGAATCATCGTAGCAGCAGATAAGAACGTTGAGATGGCACGTTTTGATGGAAAACAGGTTCTTCAGACAAAAGTAGCGGACGGAATTAATAAACCAGAAGAACTGATCCAGACAATTTTAGATAAGAAAGCGCCAACATATCATCATTCAGGAGCAGCAGCACAAGAAGATAGTGCAGAAGGTGAAAGCGTTGGACGTCAGATTTATAAACATCTGATGAATGGTGTATCTCATATGCTGCCATTTGTAATCGGTGGAGGTATCTTGATCGCTCTTGCATTCTTAGTAGATAATCAGGCGATCAACCCGGCAAACTTCGGTAAGAATACACCACTTGCAGCTTTACTAAAGACAATCGGTGAACAGGCATTTGGATTTATGCTTCCGATCTTAGCTGGATTTATTGCAATGAGTATTGCAGACCGACCAGGATTAGCGATAGGTTTCGTTGGTGGAGCATTAGCAAATGGTGGTTATACATTTGCAAATATCATGGCATATGATTCTGCCAAAGCCGTTTCCTCTGGATTTATCGGAGCATTATTTGCAGGTTTTGTTGGTGGATATATCATGGTTTTATTAAGAAAACTGTTTGATAAATTACCAAGTGCATTAGAAGGGTTAAAACCAATTTTACTATTCCCAGTTTGTGGTATTTTAATTATGGGTGTTGTGATGATCGCAGTTAATCCGGTTGTTGGAGCGATCAATACAGGACTGAATAACTTCTTATCATCTATGAGTGGAACAAGTTCTATCCTTTTAGGAGCAGTTCTTGGTGGAATGATGTCCATTGATATGGGTGGTCCATTTAATAAAGCAGCTTACGTATTTGGTACTGCACAGTTAACAGTAGCCAATGCAGGACCAGAACAGTATGCGATCATGGCAGCTGTTATGGCTGGAGGAATGGTACCTCCACTTGCAATCGCACTTTGTACAACATTCTTCAAGAATCGTTTTACAGAGAGTGAAAGAAAATCTGGTGTTGTAAATTACATCATGGGATTATCATTCATTACAGAAGGAGCTATCCCGTTTGCAGCAGGAGATCCAATCCATATCCTGCCACCATGTATCGTAGGATCTGCAGTAGCAGGTGCGTTATCCATGGCATTTAAATGTGGACTTCCAGCACCACACGGTGGAATCTTTGTTATTGGAGTCATCACGAATCCAGTACAATACTTAATTTCTGTAGTAGTTGGTGCAGTTATTGGAATGATCGTTATGTCATTTACAAAGAAACCATTAAATAAATAAGATTGTAAATAACCATTTACAATAAATTAATTCCTCATATTTTCATAAGCAATATTTATAATAAGTAAACAGAGATTGTGAAATTTTGCAATCTCTGTTTGCTATTTGATAAAACAATGATATACTAGATAAGATTTTAGAAATCAAAGACAGTTCATTCGTACCATCCTGTCTATAAACAAAACTAGGACTGAGAAGAAGATTTTCAGGATACAGGTACGCGTGCTTGTATCCTTTTTTAATTGAAAATATATGTAGAAGGGAAAGAAGAAAATGTATCAGTTAACAACACATGCATCCTTTGATTCAGCTCATTTTTTATCGGGTTATGAAGGAAAATGCAGCAATATCCACGGTCACCGCTGGAAATTAGAAGTTACCGTACAAAGTGAAACATTAGAACAGACAGGGCAGATTCGAGGAATGGTTGTCGATTTTGGACAGTTAAAAGATGATATTAAAAAATTAGCAGATGAGTTTGATCATAGTCTGATCATAGAAGATGGAACATTAAAAGAGAAGACAGTAGAAGCATTGAAAGAGGAAAATTTCAAAATGATCTTCGTAGATTTTCGTCCAACTGCAGAGAGTTTTGCAAAATATTTTTATGATAGAGTGAAAGAAATCGGATATGATGTCAAGTTAGCGAAAGTTTATGAGACACCAAATAATATGGCAGCATATGGGGAGTAAATGAGATGGAAACATTTAAAGTAGTCGAAACCTTTGTAAGTATCAACGGAGAAGGAAAGAAAGCTGGTCGTCTTGCTATGTTTATCCGATTGAAAGGATGTAACTTAAACTGTTCTTACTGCGACACAACATGGGCCAATAAAAGAGATGCAAGATGTGAATTATTGACGGCACCGCAGATTGTAGAAAGGATCAAAGAAGCAGGGGTCGAACTTGTTACATTAACAGGTGGAGAGCCTCTTCTTGACGAAAATGTATCAGAATTGATCGGAAGTATCTTGATGACATGCCAAAAGTTGAGATTGAGATTAGAAGACAATGGAAGTCGTACATCAGATATTATAAAGAAAGAGACAACAGATTAACAATGACAATGGATTACAAACTTCCATCCAGTAATATGGAAGAGAATATGTGCCTTGAAAATATGGAATATTTAAAACCATGGGATGTTGTTAAATTTGTTATTGGAAGCAGGGAGGATTTAAACAGGGCGAAAGAAATCATTGAACGATTCAGACTTTGTGAAAAAGCAATTGTATACTTCAGTCCTGTATTTGGTAAAATCGAACCAGAAGAAATCGTTGAATTTATGAAAGAAAACAAGCTTAACAAAGTCAGGTTCCAGATTCAGATCCATAAAGTTGTATGGGACCCTGACAAGACAGGCGTATAGGAGGAAATACTATGGCAATCGATAAAGAAGCGATCAAGGAACATATAAGAGGTATTCTTGTTGCACTTGGAGATGATCCAAACCGTGAAGGGTTAAAAGAAACACCAGATCGTGTAGCGAAAATGTATGAAGAAGTCTTTGAAGGAATGAATTACAGCAATCATGAGATCGCACAGATGTTTTCAAAGACATTTGAAGATGATCTAAGTGTCAAAGATCATAAAGATATGGTGATCGTAAAAGATATTGATATCTTTAGTTATTGTGAGCATCATATGGCATTAATGTATGATATGAAAGTCTCTGTGGCATATTTGCCAAAAGACAAGGTATTAGGACTTAGTAAGATTGCAAGAATCTGTGATATGGTTGGAAAACGTTTACAGCTTCAGGAAAGGATCGGAAGTGATATCGCAGAGATCATCATGGAAGTTTCAGGAAGTGAAGATGTAGCTGTTTATATTGAAGGATGTCATAGCTGCATGAGTGCAAGAGGAATCAAAAAACAAAATGCCAAGACAGTGACAACAACACTTCGAGGAGCATTTGACACAGATTCTACATTAAAATGGCATTTCATGATGCAGGCAGGAAAATAAGAAAAGGAGAGAAGCAAAATGGCAAAACCAAACAAGGCCGTTGTTGTATTCAGCGGTGGACAAGACAGCACAACATGCCTTTTCTGGGCAAAGAAGAAATATGATGAAGTGATCGCGCTTTCATTTAATTATGGACAGAGACATTCAAAGGAACTCGAATGTGCAAAGAAAATCTGTAAAGAACACGGTGTAGAACATCATATTCTGGATATGGGACTGTTAAATCAGTTAGCACCAAACTCTCTTACCAGAGTGGATATGGAAGTGGATCATGAAGCACCAGAAGAAGGAACACCAAATTCATTTGTCGATGGAAGAAATATGTTATTCTTAACATTTGCAGCTGTTTTTGCAAAACAAAGAGATATTCATGTGTTAGTAACGGGTGTTTCCCAGAGTGATTTCAGTGGATATCCAGATTGCCGCCATGTCTTTATCTCATCTTTAGAAACAACATTAACACTTGCCATGGATTATGAGTTTGAAGTGATCACACCACTGATGTGGATTGACAAGAAACAGACATGGGAGATGGCTGATAAATTAGGCGTCTTTGATATTGTAAGAAATGAAACTCTGACATGTTATAATGGAGTGATGGGTGATGGATGCGGAGAATGTCCAGCATGTAAGTTGAGAAGACATGGATTAGAGGAATATTTAAAAGTCCGTGGACATAAATAAAATATACGAAAGAGAAAAGGATTTTGTGATGGGATGGTACAAGGTTCTTTTTTTGTTGTTTATATATATGAATGATGAAAGTGTCGAAAGTATAAATAGCAAAAAGCTGCAAGAAAAGTATTGATAAAATTTTAACAATGATGTACAATGTATTTGTAGCAAAACAATCGATTGAAATCGGATATTCAAATGTTGGATATATAAGAAAAGGTTCAATTTCGGTCATCCAGGTAAAGGAGATGTTAGTTATGGCAAGATTTACATTACCAAGAGATTTATACTTCGGAGAAAACGCATTAGAGACACTAAAAACAATCAAAGGAAACAAAGCAGTATTGTGCCTGGGTGGCGGGTCCATGAAACGTTTTGGATTTGTTGACAAGGTCGTTGAATATTTGAAGGAAGCAGGAATTGAGACAAAACTGATCGAAGGAATCGAACCAGATCCATCCGTAGAGACAGTTATGAAAGGTGCCAAAGTGATGCAGGAATTTGAACCAGACCTGATCATTGCAATGGGTGGAGGATCACCAATCGATGCAGCAAAGGCAATGTGGGTATTTTATGAACATCCAGAGACAACCTTTGATGATATCAAAGATCCATTTACCATTCCGCCACTTCGTAACAAAGCAACCTTTATCGCAATTCCATCAACCTCAGGAACAGCAACAGAGGTAACAGCATTCTCAGTGATCACAGATTACAGCACAGGAATCAAATACCCACTGGCTGATTTCGAGATCACACCAGATGTAGCGATCGTAGATCCATCACTTGCAGAGACAATGCCACAGACATTAACGGCACATACAGGAATGGATGCCTTAACCCATGCGATCGAAGCATATGTTGCAGGATTACATTCCCCATTCTCAGATCCATTAGCGATCCATGCGATTGAGATGATCTTTGATAACCTGAAAGCATCCTATGAAGGAGATATGCAGGCAAGAGGGAATATGCATATCGCACAGTGCTTAGCAGGAATGGCATTCTCCAACGCGTTGCTTGGAATCGTACATTCCTTGGCACATAAGACAGGAGCAGTCTTTGATACAGGACATATTCCTCATGGATGCGCCAATGCAATCTATCTTCCATATGTTATTCAGTACAATGCCAAAGTCTGTGAAGACAGATTCGCAATGATCGCAAGAAAATTAGGACTTCCTGGAGTGACTGATAAAGCACTGACTTTATCACTGATCAAAGCAGTAGAAGATCTGAGAACAAGTCTTCATATTGTGTCTAATCTGAAGGAATTTGGCGTAAAAGAAGACGAATTTCTTGAGAAGAAGCATATGATCGCAGAGAGAGCGGTTGGAGATGCTTGTACGGGATCTAATCCGAGAGAAACATCTGTTGAGGATATGGAGAAGATTCTGGAATGTATTTATTATGGTAAGGATGTAACATTCTAAATTTTAATTTTGTAAGTTGGCCAACTGTAGATTTTGAGTATATGATAAAAATAAATAAACGAATCGGAAGAGCAGCTAGAGAATTTTCCTCACGTTTTTTACAGATCGCTGATTCCGCCGGCTTTCCTTGCGTAAC
>ENA-OQIM01000561-OQIM01000561.1-human-gut-metagenome-genome-assembly--contig:-NODE-561-length-13861-cov-6.418451_pt1 | contig 13861 bp, 16 predicted proteins | sample MGYA00242579_ERZ504744 | MGnify/ENA primary metagenome ERZ504744 (study PRJEB26092, sample SAMD00036441) | human gut metagenome | host: Homo sapiens | study: EMG produced TPA metagenomics assembly of...
ACCGAAGCCGTATACGAACCTACGCCAAGGCCCGCGGCTGATCCATCACCGCAGGAATTCAGGCATAGGGCCGGAAGCTTCCCAACAATGGGGCTTCCCGGCCCTATGCTGATTCATGAACCATACTCATAGAAACGACAATATGAACGACAGCTTCCGTATAAGGCTTTACGCGCTCACCTGCATCGCATGGCTGGAGAAATCGATTTGCCGTCAACACCCCCTATGAAACGTTTGCAAAACTACAGCAAACCTTCCACATCGGCGAAGGCAGGGTCATGTTCGGGAATCTCACGAATCACATGCGCTGGATTGCCACGGCTATGACGTTCTCCGGAATGTCACGTGTCACCACGGACCCGGCGCCGATGATGGAATTCGACCCGATGGTCACCCCCGGCGTGACCGTCACATTGGCGCCGAACCACACGTTATCACCGATGGTCACGGCACTGGCATGCTCCCAGCCGCCAGGCGGGTGGCAGCGTCCTTGGCATGGTTGGGTGTGGCGATGGTGCAGCGCGGACCGATCAGGCAATCCTCACCGAGCGTCACATATCCGCCGCCGCACACCATGAAATCCTTGTTGAGGAACGTGCCGCGGCCAATGGTCAATCCGATACCATAATCGACATTGAACGGCGGCGTGAACTGCACGCCCTCCCCCGCGTCCGGGACCAGCTCGTGAAACAAACGGTACGCCTCGTCCGGATCATCGAAGAAGATGCGGTTGATCTTCGCGCAGGCGCGCATGGCCTCGCCTGTGAATTTCGGCAGCGACTTCGATTTGCGATATTGCGTCGGCTTGCCGGCGAACAGTTTGGTCAGATCCTCGTCGGACGCGATCAGCGCTTCCGTCTCCTGCGTCATATCCGTCTCCTTCATCACATTCCACCGCGCTATAGTGAACGCTCACACCATACTATATTCACTTACTTGACCATGACGCATGAAACGTTACCCGGCGTATCGTGGCATCCACCGAACAGCATATATCGTTGGCCATCAGGTCCGCATGCCGTCCACTCAGGCAATCCGGAACCGTTCGGATCACCTGTCGCCGCGAAATTCACCCAATATCGATTCATCGCATGGGACAAATCGTAATGCCAGCCTCGAAACGGCCGCCAGCTCGCAGGGAGCGTCCCGAACGAAAACCATAAATCGGACGAATGAAACGCACCGGCATCATCCCCCGGCATATCCACATCGAATCGATACCTGTATGGTTCCGAGCCGCCGCCTGACACCCATGCATCGATCATATCCAGATTGCCGCATTCACCCTCCGGATACGGAGTGCCATCAGGGCCCGGAACCATGAACTCGCCGGTCGTGTTCCCCACCAACAAATCACACGGAACGCGATGTCCCGCAATAAGCGCATCACGGTATTGCTCGACAAGGAATGTCCCATCGACGCAGGGAATCCAATTAGTCATCGGAGCCCATACGACATCATCACCCTGCCCAGACCAATCGCAAGCAGGAAAAGTCACCGCCGCCTCCAGCAGATCAGTCGCAGGAACAGAACGCGCCTCGGCAATCGATTCAACTTCCAGATACTTCAAAAAACGCGCTCCATTTCGCTGCGCATCCTCAAGAGACCACAGATGGCGATTGAACAGACCAGTTCCACCTCCAGACTGCATGATGACGCGTTGGAACAGACCATCGTTCATCGGCGAGACACTTTGCGCCAACGCGCTTGCGGCCCCTGCGGACTGGCCGAACACGGTAATGTTCGCAGGATCGCCACCAAACAAGGCAATATTGTCCTTTACCCACTGAATGCCCATCCGCTGGTCAAGAAATCCGAAATTCGCACAAGGCCGTCCATCAACCGCTTCCTTTTCCAACATGGCATGCGCGAAAAAACCAAACACATTCAACCGATAAGCAATGGAGACCACCACCACGCCCTGACGGGCCAGCTGCTCTCCATTGAACTCCTTCTCACAGGTAGATCCAGTCTGAAACGCTCCACCGTAAAGCCATACCATCACAGGCAGCCCATGCCCATCGCAACGGGAATCCGTACGAATCTCGGAACCACTGCCGCATCCACGCAAGGCCGGCGTCCAGATATTCAGATACAGACAATCCTCAGCCATCGGAGTGTCAGCGTCAATCTGCCATTCCCTGCCGTAGAACTCATCCGAGCCGGGCAGCGGCTGCATCGGCATCGGCGCGAAATCACCGGCTTCGAGCACGCCATCCCACGCTTCAGCAGGTTGTGGCTCACGCCAGCGTAACTCATCAACAGGCGGCTTGGCATATGGAATGCCCCGAAACACGGTGATCACAGGATCCGCATCGGAGAATCCGTCGACACATCCTTGACGAATCATGACTTGTCTGCGCATGACTGCTCCTAATCAACCATGGGCAACGGCAGATGAAACGGCGGAAGCAGAACACCGTCCCCGTCGCAGATGAGACCGGATTCCGGGCTGTTGCTCCACGCATACCGCACCTCGTCCGGCATGCGCGACGGTATGCGCGCCACAATATCGCAACCATCCAGCCATGCCTCAGCCCGCACCGAAGTGGCGCAGTCGTGCCACAGGAAATCAATTTCTCGCGGAACGTCACCATCCAACGTCATCAGATGGCGATTCTGCGATTGCATCTGTTCGCCCATGGAATTCCGCCACACGCAGTGCATCCTCAACAATCCATCGTCCGCCTCTGCGGTTTCAACAACCGGCTGAGGCTGAGCCTGCTGGCCATACACAAAATCCATCGCGACATTGAATGCACGATCCGCATGGTTTTCTTATCATGAGGATGCAAATCATTGCTTTCACCGGCATCAAGCGTCACCACCGCAGCCACGTGTTCAAGTTCGTCCGCCACTCTCCATTCCTGTTCTCGAATAAGCGGCCAACCACCATCCTCGATGGCGTCGATGCCGAATTTCGGAAGCTGGACGATCAGGAACGGCATATCCGGCTGATGCCACTTGCCACGCCACAATTTAATCATGCTTTCAGCTCATCGCCATAACGCATGGCGTAGTCGCCGGTATTCGATTCGCCCTGATACCACAGCACGGCTCGCACCGCGTATGGGAAGCACGGCGCAAGCATGGCATTGTACAAGCCGGTCGGCTTCCATCTGACGAAATCCTCGAATGGGCAATCGCGGTCGGCTTCGGCGGTCACGGCATACTGCCAAATGCCGGACAGGTCGAAGACATCGTCTCCGATGGTCAGTGTCATCCGTTTGCCGGGCGTCACACGGCCGCCGGGCCGTTCAACGACCAGACGCATGCGGATTTCGTTCGCGCCGGCGCGCAGCACGCCGGCTGCGACCGGATAGTCCCGCGGCTCATACACATTGCTTCGCCCACCGACCAACACACCGTTGACCCACGTATGGTCGGCATCATTCATGGTGCCCAGACGCAGTAGGGCGGGCTTCCCCGCATCCGACGGAGGCAGGAACACGGTTTTTCTCATGGTAATCTCGCCGCGGAAACCGGCAAGTCCGCGATCCTTGTACCATCCAGCAGGCGTATGTCATGCCATGCCACGTCGCGCGGCTCGATGTTCTTGGATTCCGGACAGTCCCACGCGATCAATGGCAGCCACTCATGGTGCGCATCGGCCACGGCCTCGTATCCAAGCGCCTGGTACCACCGGTCCCGCTCGGCAACGGAATCGAGGCTTCTTTTCGACGCCACACCATCGCCAAGGTACGGTTCAAGACTGGCGAGCGCTTCGGGGAACGCTCGTAATGTGTCAATGTCCATCCAGGATTCGATCGGAGAGCCGCCCAATGAAATGTTCAACAGACCAACGGGCACACCGAGCCACTGGCGGATCCTGCGACCGAAAAAATATGCGAGCGCTGAGAAATCATCAAGCGTATCCGCATCACAGCCCTGCCAGAACGCACGGTCGTGATCGTCGCGAGGACCTTTGAAATCGTAATCGGGAATCACTTTGTACTGCCGCAGCAATGGATCGGGATCACGGTCCCACTCCTGTGGATAGTCGGCGCGCACCCAAGCCATAGGCAGTTCCATATTCGACTGCCCGGAGCACAGGAACACCTCTCCCGCATAGCACTGCCGTGAGATACGCTCCGCTCCGTCCTCGTAGCATATGGTCAGCTCGTACGGCCCTCCAGCTTCGATCGGACCATACGGCGCGTTCCAAGTTCCGTCGTCTTTCACCTGCACCATATGCCGCTCGTCAGCAAGCCGTGTCAATACGATGCGTCCGGGATCGCCGGTGCCCCAAATATGCATGTCCACACCGGCTTGCAGCACGCAGCCGTCGTCAAGTAGTTTCGGCAATCGCAAAGTCATCTCAGCATTCTCCCCATTGAGCCTGCGTTCATTTCACCAAATAACCGACGGGCGGCAGGAATGCGGCGAATCGCCGCCCGTCGGCATCGACTACCGGTTGTCGGGAAGCTCCCGATAATCGAAATAGTCGAATTCGGCTTTCGCGTCATAGCCAGACAGATCAACACAGGCGAGACCCACGAACGCGCCGGTGAAGAAGCCGCCGTAACGTTGGTTCACGTAATCGTCGGACAGGATCTTCGCATCGAGCTTGACCGGAATCTCGGTGAAATGTTCTCCGTCAAAGGAATATTCGTAGGAATAGTATTCCGTGCGGACCTTGGTGCGCAGCCATACCGCTTCGGCGTCTTCGGGCACTACGATGGCGTCATCCTTGAGGAACGACGTGTATTGGTTGAAATCGTTCTGAGCCACTTCGATGACCCTTGCATGTCGTTTCTCATCCCAAGTGACGAACGCCCATGACCAGCATAGGTCATCGTAATAGTTGGTCAGGCCTGCCATCTGCATGTAGTTCTTCGGATCGAAACGCACCTTGGTTTCGGCGTCGAAATCGAATGCCTGCCAGCGACGAGCCACAAGGGACAGGTCAAACAGGTTGCACAGCGAGCCCTGACCACGCAATGCCAGTTTGCCGTCGCCCACCGTGCCCATGGCGTCGGTGAACGGGACGCGCAGGGTGTTCCAATTCGGTCCGAGTTCGTCGGATTCGAACTCGTCGCGCTCGTCGCGCGTCGCTGGGGCAACGGTCTCGATGGCGTCTTTCGGAGCGTCGACGTAACGCTGTCCGCCATGGCCTCCGACCACGCGCGGCCAACCGTCCTCATCCCATTCGACTTTCTGGATGGAGGTCTCGCGTCCGAGTGTGCACCATCCGCGGGTGCCATGGGCCGGTTCGGTATCATGACGCCACGGACGACCGCATAGGGAGGCGTAATACCACTCGCCGGACGGGGTGTCCACCAACGCTCCATGGCCCTGCTTCTGCAAATAGGTGTCAGGAGTGTCGAAGTTACCGATGAACGGGCCATTCGGCATAACTTCGAAGGAGCATTCGTCAAGGGTACGGGAACGCGCCACAGATTCCTGATGCTCATACACCGTGCCGCCTTCTGCGGCAAACAGGTAGTACCAACCATCCTTCTTGTATAGGTGGGGACCTTCGGTGATCTTCACCGAGGTGCCATCCAGATGGTGCGGGCCGTTTCTGGCTTGAGCTTCATGGTGTCGACGTCGAATTCCGTCAATGTGATACCGTCGAACTGGTGGTGGTATTCACGGAAATCCCATGTCTGCTGCACCAAGTATTTGCGGCCGTCGTCGTCATGGAACAGGCTGGCGTCAAAACCGACCCCGTTGATGCGAACCGGCTCGCTCCATGGCCCGTGGATGTCCTCGGCGGTGACCAAATAATTAGTGCAATCCTTGAATGCACCATTGACCACCTTGACATCAGTGTAGATCAGCCAGAACCTGCCATCCGCATAGCTTAGGTCAGGAGCCCAGATGCCTCCCGAAGAGGGGTTTCCTCTCATATCAAGCTGGCTGGACCGGCTCAACGGGCTTGGAAGAATGTTCCAATGCACCAGGTCCTTGGACTCATGCAGGCGAACGCCTGGGAACCATTCGAAAGTGGAATTGGCAATGTAATAAGTGTCACCGACGCGAATCATTGAAGGATCGGCATGAAAACCGGTGAGCACCGGGTTGGAAATCTTCATAATGTACCTCTTGCATAAGAGATGAAGCCCGGAAGACGGAAAGGAACATCTTCCGGGCGTGGATTGTCACATTCCGTCAGCCCTTGACCGCACCTGTCAGGCCGCCGACGATCTTCTTCTGGAAGATGGTGAAACAGATCAGGGCCGGAATCATAGCCAGAGAGGTGAAGGCCAACACCTGTGCGGTGTCAACGGAGTGTTCAGAGCTGAACATCTGTACGCCAAGTGGCAATGTGTACTTGTTGGCATCACTGAGCACGAACAGCGGCAGCATGTAGGCATTCCAGCTTCCCACGAAGGTGAGGATTCCAGTGGTGGCCACGCCAGGCATGGACAGCGGAATGACCATGCGCCAGAAGAAGCCAAGGCGGGAGCATCCATCGAGAAGACAGGCCTCCTCAAGCTCATTAGGAATCGACTGTAGGAACGGCACCAAGATGATGATGGTCTGAGGAAGTCCGAAGGCAATTTGCGGAAGGATCAGACCCCACAGGGAGTTGGCCAGACCCAGATTGCGAATCAGCAGATACAAAGGTGTAATGCCAACGGTCATCGGGAACATGAGACCAGCAGAGAACAACGCGTACATAAGCGGCGCATAGCGGAATTTGTATCGGGCGATGACAAAGCTCACCATGATGCTAAGCACCACGACGCCTACCATGGTGGCGATACCCACGATGGTAGAATTCTTCAGTTCCGTCCAGAAAATATCACTTTCGAAGACCGTCTTGTAGTTGTCGGGGACCATGGGTTCGGCATCCCGGACGGATGGTTGGTGATCTGCGAATTGGTACGGAAACCGCCGAAGATAATGTACAGCACCGGAGTGATGCAGATGGCCACAAGCACCAGGGAGAAGAAGTAGACGATTGGGTTGCCCCATGGCGTCTTGGACGACTTACGGTAACCATTCTTCTTGCTGTACTCGCTTTTGTTGGAATGTCCTGCGATTGTTGCGGCAGTCATCACTTCACCTCACTTGCCAGGGCAGCAACCTCACGATGCTGCACTTCTTTTGCGCGCTTCCTGGCACGCTTCTCGGCTTCTTTCTGTTCAGTAACAGCACCGTCCAAGTCACGGTTCAGCACGAACTTCTGATAGACGAGTGCGATGATCAAAGAGATCACGAAGATGATCAGAGCAACGGCGGAACCATAGCCATAGTTGCCGGCTCCACGACCTTCACGCACCATGTAGGTGGCCATGGTGGACACACCAGCGGTGGTCGACACATACTTGCCCCACACGATATAGACCAGATCGAAAAGCTGCAGAGAGCCAATCATGGAAAGGAACACCCAGATCCGCAACGTCGGAGCAAGCAACGGCAACGTGATGCTTTTCTGCATCTGCCAGAAACTCGCCCCATCCACCTTGGCTGCTTCATACAGTTCCTCGGGAATGGATTGCATGCCGGCGAGCATCAGAATTACGGCGAAACCGACGTATTTCCAGCTGATCAGCAACAGCAGCGTCCAAATAGCGATTTTCGGGTCGGCCAGCCAATCGGGACCATTGATGCCGAAGTTGGCCAGAATCTCATTGATGGCGCCCTTCTTCTGTAGCAACAGGCTCCATCCTGTGCCGACGATGACCTCGGAAACGACATACGGCACGAAGATGAGGGTGCGGATGAGACCACGCCCCTTGAACTTCTGGTTCAGCAGCAATGCGAACAGGATGGCGAGCGGAGCCTGGATGACCAACGAGCCGATCACGACCTCGAAGGTATGCAGAATTGCCGCCTGGAACGCGGGATCCTTAAGCGCTGTGATGTAGTTCTGGAGACCAACGAATTTACCTGTCTTGGAGGGAAGTCCGTAGCCCTTCCACTGATAGAAGCCGTAATAAGCACCCAAGACGATAGGCAGAATCACAAAGCAGACGAACAGAAGAATCGCAGGTGCGGACAGTACGAAAATCTCAACATTACGACGCATTTTGCCATCGGACGGTTTCTTGGACCGCTTAGCGCGCAGCGTCACCGCGTCTTTGCTTGTACTTGACATGGTTTTCTCCACTACCAGATACGTTTCTCGAATAGGAAGGAGGCAGATGAAGATCTGTCTATCCACCCTCCTTTGGCCGTCAACCAGCCATGTTCACTGTCAGCCCTTGGCCGCTGCGTCCTTCATCGCCTTGACGATGTCAGCCGAAGTCCCCTGTCCGGAAAGCAGATTCACCACTCCGGAATTAAGAGCGTTGCCAATATTTCCGCCGAGAGCGGTATCCATCCACAGCTGCATGCCATCAGACTTTTTCATAGCTTCGAGGATGGCCTTAAGATTTTCATCGGTAACCGCATCGTAAGCTTCGGCGGAAGCCGGAATGGTGCTGAACGCAGTGGCGTATTTCTCCTGATTTGATTTCTCAGCCATGAAATTGACGAAATCAACAGCAGCGTCCGGAGCCTCGGGATTGACAGCGAAACCGGTCACAGCGCCCATCAAAGCACCTTCCTCGCCTTTTCCTCCGTCCACGGTCGGGAAGGCGAAGAAGCCAAGGTCAGCCATTGGCTTCTTGTCCGGAGTCAGGTCCTTGAGAACTCCAGGCTCCCATGTGCCCATGAGCTCCATCGCAGCCTTATGATTGGCCAGCAGACCTGCGGACGAGCTGGCGCCCTGCTGGGCCGTCGTGGTGAGGAATCCTTCGTTAAAAGCATTCGCATCCAACAAATCCTTCAGATCATCTCCGGCCTTGGTCCAGCAGGAGTCGGAGAAGTCCTTGTCATTGACGCCCTTGGCGTAGGCCTTCGGAGAGCATTCGCGCATGGACAACCAGTAGTACCAGTGACCGACCGGCCAAGCATCCTTGCCGCCGAGTGCGATCGGATCGATGCCAGCGCTGCGAAGCTTCTGCACATCGGTCTTCAGCTCGCTGAAGGTGGTCGGCGCGGCATCGATGCCAGCCTGCTTGAACAGATCCTTGGAATACCAGATGCCACCAGGCTGCACAGTGACTGGAACACCATAGACCTTGCCGTCATAGGACATGGACTCCAGCGCAGAAGACATCTGCTTCTTGACGGTGTCACTGATCTTATCAGTGAGGTCCATGGTCTGTCCGGCGTCAATCATGTCCTTGGTCTTGGCTCCACCAAGGGTCATGTACACATCCGGGCCGGAGGCGGGATCCTGCATAGCGGTGGTCAGCTTGCCTTCGAAATCCTCGTTTTGGATGGCTTGGATCTGGACCTTGACACCGGTCTTCTTCTCGAACGCTTTGGCCATATCCTCCCAATACTGCTTGCCGTCACCAGCTGTTGCGTTATGCCAGAACGTAATGGTCTTATCGTCTTTGGCACCAGCGCTGGAGCCGCAGGCACCCATGCCCAACATGGTCGCCACCGCAAGAGTGGCAGCTGCAATGGTTTTGAACTTCATTGTCTTCTCCTTATTGACCAAATCATCATCGACAAAATGATGGCAACGACAGGAACGATTTCTCTCGAATGGGCCGAATCGGGAAGCATGACCGCAACGAATGCTGCCGCAGCTCCCCTGGCAGACAGAGAATCAGCCTTTGACTCCCTTCGAAAATTTCCATTCCATTTTCGTTGCACCTACAGACTACCGAAACAAATCACACAAAGTCAAGTTTTTTGTAAAATCAGAAAACTAACTATTTTTCGTTGATTTTACAACGTTTTTAAGCATTGCCAACATATCGAAAGTTTCGAAAAACGTAAACCGAAACTTTCGTTCGCATTTTCGGATATGATGAAAATGAAGAAGGAGTGACTCATGCGCAATACGGCAAAAAAAGCTACGGTACGACTCTCTGACATAGCTAAAGAGACCGGTTATTCCCTTTCCACCGTATCCAAGGCGCTCAACGGCAGAGCCGACGTTTCCGAAGAGACGCGGCAAACCATCAACGCGGTGTTGAAACGGTATGGGTATTCCCGTAAAGCGACAAGCACGAAAAGCCAACGAATTATCGAAATCGTGTTCCAAGATTTCGATAATGTTTGGGCCCTTGAAGTACTCCGTGGCGCCATTCGCGAAGCCAAGTTGCATGATTTGAACGTCATCACCACCGAAGGCGGCAATCGCCAGCACCCGGACTCATCCTGGATTGACAACATGCTGCGTCGGCAGACAGATGGCGCCATTCTTGTCTTCTCCAGTCTGACACGTATCGAACGGAACAAACTGCATTCCAGAGGTATTCCCTTCGTCTTGTTCGATCCATTCGGTAATCCAGATCCAGACACGCTGTCGGTGCAAGCGGACAACTGGACCGGAGGCGTAATCGCCACCAGGCATCTGCTCGCACTCGGACATACCCGCATAGGCATCATCACCGGACCGGAGGAAATGATGTGCTCCAAAGCACGTCTGGACGGATATACATCAGCGCTTGCGGAACATGGAATCAAAACCGATCCCGAACTTATCACCGAAGGCGATTTCACCACTTCCGGCGGTTACGCGCAGGCCATCTCACTTCTGGAAAGGCCGAATCGTCCAACCGCAATCTTCGCCGGCAGCGATCTGCAGGCCATGGGCGTCTACGAGGCGGCAAGACAGCTGGGATTACGTATTCCCGAGGATTTATCCGTGGTCGGATTCGACGATGTGCAGACTGCCGCATTCCTTGGCCCGGCGCTGACCACCGTACGGCAGCCGCTCCAAGACATGGCAAGGGCCGCCGTACGCATGCTGGTCGAAGCACTGTCCACCGATGACGTGCTTCAACCGCACATCATCATGCCGACATCGCTAGTGGTACGCAACAGCACACAGCAACTCGAGGGTTAATCAGCGGGGCAAACCTCACAGGCACAACCGGAGGGAGAACACAGCGCTCCTAGCCTTTCGACCCGTTTTCACCTCGTTCTAAGACGGCCCGTCGGAACACCAGCAGTGAACCATCCTGAAACTCCGTAGAATCTATGCCATGAAGCCGGCCATGCAACCGACGAACCCACCGGCCCATTCGGTGCTGAGGAAACGAGCATCGACACTCAGCAGAACCTGCCCCTGACGCACGAACGTCGCAGAATCAACCGGACCATGCATGCCAGCCACGATGACCGACAAACGGTTGTCGTCGAAAAGCACCGCCGGACGCACTCCGTCAGCCTGTACGACGGCAACAGACCCAGCTTGCGAATCGTCTCCATTCACCATCTCGTAGCGCACATCCGTGCCACGCATCGAAAACACCGCGTAATGTGTGGAATTCTGCCGGATCACTAAAGAACCGGACATAGGAATCGGCATGAGCGTCGGCAGTTTCGCTATTCTGCGGTAGCTGACATCACGCTCGTCGCGCACCACCACACCGTTCGTCGAGCCATCAGCCACATCCACCAGCGCAGGTTCCACGTCACCGGCGAGCGAGGATTTCACCCTAGGCTCGATGGTGATGCCATCGTCTTCAGTAGTAACCGTGATCTCGTCGGCCAAGCGGCCAAGACCAGCGCAAGTCACTGGCCATCCGGGGTCACCCTCATGCGTATATGATGCACCGTTGCCGTCCAGCTTCCAATCGGCCGGATTATGTTCCCAGGATACCGGAGCGACAAAGCTCTCCCTTCCCAAGTAGCTCAATAATTCGCCGTCATGCTTTCCCCGTGTCTCTCTCACGCCGAGACACACCAGCCACCATCCCAGTTCCGGATGAAGCAACAGGTCCGCATGTCCCACGCATTGCAGCGGTTCCGACAAACCCAGATGTCGGTGGGTGAGAATCGGATTCTTCTTATCCGCATGGAAGGCACGGATTGCGGTGCCAAGATAGCAGCGTTCCCCGTCACGAACCTGCGGAATGCACTCACCCGATTCGGATGCTTCCCGTTCGTAAGCTTCGACGCCCGAAGCAGTCCATGCGGCGCATAGATGCGCATGGCCATCTCACTGTGTTCGAAACTGGTGCCCCCCTCGGCGGTCATCAGATACACATAATCACCCACGCGATAGAGATGCGGCGCCTCAGCCACACCGCCTCCACACCGTATCCGCGCCATATTACCGTCTTGCCCGATCCCGCAGGAAGACCGTCATCGACAAAAGTCCAAGTCTCCGGATTAATGCGTTGGGTCCAGACCTCGGTCTGGCCTTCCCATTGCGGATTGACCGCAGGGCGGGTCTGGGTCCAGTACACATTGCCGTCCTCATCCTCGAATATGTCTGGATCGATGCCTTCGGCGCCCTCGATCCAGAACGGCCCACGCCAAGGTCCGTCGATCGAGTCCGACTCAAGAACGAAGTTGCCTTCCGCCGCCTGAGCCGCATCCAATTCGGCCTGGGAGCATCCTTCCGCGATGGCTTTGCGTCCATTGATGCGAGCGATGGTGCAGGCAATCACGTATTTGCCACGAATCCTACGCAGCGTCGGCGCATAGACGCCACCCGAGTCATCCACGAAAGGAATGAGCAAACGTCTTGCCAACTCCTCATCTATGGCATCCGACACGTGTTTCCAGTGGGCCATATCCCTGGAAACGTAAATAGGCAAGCTGGAACCAGTTCGAAGGTGGAGGTCACAAGCACGATTTGCCGAAGATCATCATCCCAAATCCAACTCGGATCAGGATGCATTCCGTGAAGAATGGGATTGGCGATGGTAATCGTTGTGGTCATAAGTACGCCTCATTCGGGAACGTTTGGATACATCACATCATTGCGAATAATCGAAATTTTCGCTTGGTCTAACAACGCAAACAAGCCGCTCACCGGCGATCTAGCCGGCAAACGACTTGCGTGCGAAGGAAATTTGAGGAAGGAGGAAGGAAAGAAAAGTGAGTGGTGTGCCGGAACACCGACGCTTCGGCACACCACATCCGGCTCTGTCACAGTCGAGCCCCACTGTTTGATCCAGCGATGGATCAGGAGTCCTAACGGAAACTCCTTATTGCGTCCATGCCTCGGTCCTGCAATTTCCGAACGCTACGCGCGCCCAGTCATTGCTCGCCCTCGACTACCGTCTCGGACTTCGCCCGAGGCTACCTAAAACCCTAGTGGGTTTTCGGCTCACGCCTCGGCCAGGGCGTCGATCATATAGTTGTTGATCGTGGCCTTGACGGACTCGAGATGATCGGACTTGGTGGCTTCGATGAGCTTGGCCTGCGGAATGTCCAGAGCGTACTCTTCGAGGGAAGCCAGGGAGGCGGTGCCGTTCTCGACGGTCGCACCGATGCCGGAATCGAAGGAGCTGTAACGCTCGGCCTGCAGGTTCTCGATGACCTTGTCTCATGCATCTTGGCGGCAACCAGGAGGCCTGCGGCGAAGGAATCCATGCCTGCGATGTGGGAACGGAACAGATCCTCGGCGGTGAAGGAGGTACGGCGCGGCTTGGCGTCGAAGTTCAGACCGCCGTGAGGGCCGATCTGCCTTCGGCGAGGACTTCCCACATGACGGTGGAGGTCTCGTACAGGTCGGTCGGGAACTCATCCATGTCCCAGCCGATGAGCTTGTCACCCTGGTTGGCGTCGAGGGAGCCGAGCACGCCGGCCTCGCGGGCGGTGCGGATCTCGTGCTGGTAGGTGTGGCCTGCCAGGTTGGCGTGGTTGCCTTCGAGGTTCAGCTTGAAGACGTCCATCAGGTCGTAGGTGCGCAGGAAGTTGATGGCGGTTGCGGCATCGAAGTCGTACTGGAACATCGTCGGTTCCTTGGCCTTCGGCTCAATCAGGAACTGGGCGTCCAGGCCGATTTCCTTCGCGTAGTCATGGCACATGTGGAAGAACTTGGCCATGTGCTCCTGCTCGCGCTTCATCTGGGTGTTCCACAGGTTCTCGTAGCCTTCACGGCCGCCCCAGAACACGTAGTTCTCGGCGCAGCGTTTGGCGATCTCCAGGGAGTGCTTCAGCTGG
>ENA-OQIM01000564-OQIM01000564.1-human-gut-metagenome-genome-assembly--contig:-NODE-564-length-13846-cov-2.735914_pt1 | contig 13846 bp, 14 predicted proteins | sample MGYA00242579_ERZ504744 | MGnify/ENA primary metagenome ERZ504744 (study PRJEB26092, sample SAMD00036441) | human gut metagenome | host: Homo sapiens | study: EMG produced TPA metagenomics assembly of...
CAGTTATTGAATCTGTTAGGGCTTGTAGGTTATGGAAGAACGACGACTTCTGCAACAAAGTTTTATCTTGGACTTGTTTTGATCGGCGGCTACGCAGTAGCAGCAATGGTCGGTGGATATACGGGTCTTAAAGATGGAAATACACAGGAAGGATGTAAAAGATGTTTTTATGTCAGTCTTGTACTGATCGCAATTACGATTGCCACGATTATTTTAAATGTTGTATTTAAAGCATATTCAGTAACTCAGTTTGAGGCACTGATCATACCAGTGTTGTTTATGCTTTTTACAATATTAAATGGACGAAAGAATTTGTAAACATAAAAGGGTCTTTTTCGATTTCGAAAGAGGTCCTTTTTATAGTTGTTCTTTTCTTGATGATATGATATAATTTCACATAGTGATTTGGCAAAGAAAGAACAAATGAGGTAGACCAATGAAAGATTTAAAAGATATGAAACGTGTGCTTTTAAAGTTAAGTGGAGAAGCACTTGCCGGAGATAAGAAGACAGGATTTGATGAAGCAACATGTGCAGATGCAGCACGTCAGGTAAAGACATTAGTAGATGAGGGACTTCAGGTAGCGATCGTTATCGGAGGAGGAAACTTCTGGAGAGGACGTACAAGCGAGAGTATGGAACGTACAAAAGCTGATCAGATCGGAATGCTTGCGACAGTTATGAACTGTATCTATGTATCCGATGCATTCAGAACAGCAGGAATGGAAACAGAAGTATATACTCCATTTGTATGCGGAGCATTTACAGAATTATTTTCCAAAGATAAAGCAGTCAAAGCTTTAGATGAAGGAAAGGTTGTATTTTTTGCAGGTGGAACAGGACATCCTTATTTCTCAACAGATACAGCAACAGCACTTCGTGCGATCGAGATTGAAGCAGATGCGATCTTATTAGCAAAATCAATTGACGGCGTATATGACAGTGATCCTGCTGTGAATGAAAATGCGGTGAAATATGACAGTATCACAATGGAAGAAGTATTGGATCAGAAATTAGGAGTGATCGACCTAACAGCAACGATCATGTGCCTTGAAAATAAGATGCCATTAGCAGTTTTTGGATTAAATGAAGAAAACAGCATTGAGAATTTAATGAAAGGTGAATTTAACGGAACATATGTAACCGTTTGATAAATTAGGAGGACGAAAGAAACATGTTAAAACAATTTGAAGACAAGATGCAGAAATCTTTAGACAGTATGGCGAATGATTTTATGACAATTCGTGCAGGACGTGCCAATCCTCATGTATTAGATAAAGTCAAAAGTTGATTATTATGGAGTTGCAACTCCTGTAGCACAGGTTGGTAATGTTTCTGTACCTGAAGCAAGAACGATCATGATTCAGCCATGGGAGCCAAACTTATTAAAAGAGATCGAGAAAGCGATTTTAGTATCTGATATCGGGATCACACCAACAAATGATGGTAAAGCAATCCGATTAAACTTCCCAGATCTTACAGAAGAACGAAGAAAAGAGCTTGCAAAAGATGTCAAGAAACGTGGAGAAGAAGCAAAGGTAGCAGTTAGAAATATCCGTCGTGATGCAAATGATTTTGTCAAGAAACAGAATAAAGCCGGAGATTTAAATGATGATCAGGCAAAAGATGAAGAAGACAAAGTACAGAAGATGACAGATAAATACATCAAACAGATTGATGAAGCAGTTGATGCAAAATCAAAAGAAATCATGACAGTTTAATCTTAATCATCAACAGGGTTGAAATCTCAGCCCTGTTTTGTTTCATGTGGAAAGAAACGAAAGTTATATATGATACACAGGAGGTCCAAATGGAGAATTTAAATATTCCACAACATGTGGCCATTATCTTAGATGGGAATGGAAGATGGGCAAAAAAACGCCATTTACCTAGGAATATGGGACATAGACAGGGAAGTAAAGTGGTGGAACAGATCATAGAAGATGCACATGATCTTGGAATTAAATATTTAACAGTTTATGCTTTTTCAACAGAGAATTGGAAACGCCCACAGGACGAAGTAAATGCATTGATGAAACTGCTTCGTGATTATTTAAAGACATGTATCAAGCGTGCAAATAAAAATAATATGAAAGTCAGAGTGATCGGAGATATCACAGGACTTTCCGAAGATTTACAGGAGAAGATCATTGAGCTTGAGAAGGCATCCAAAGATAATACAGGGATCAATTTTACGATCGCACTGAATTATGGAAGTCGTGATGAGATGGTGCGGGCTATGAGACATATGGCAGATGATCTTTCTAGTGGAAATCTTTCCAAAGATATGATCACGGAAGAAGTGTTTAATGGATATCTGGATACAAAAGAACTTCCAGATCCAGATCTGATGATTCGTACAAGTGGGGAAGAAAGATTGTCGAACTTTATGTTATGGCAGTTAGCATATACAGAATTTTATTTTACAGATGTGCTCTGGCCTGATTTTAATAAAAAGGAATTAATAAAGGCGATCGAATACTATAATGGACGCGACCGCAGATTTGGAGGAATATAAGTTTATGTTTAAGCAAAGACTGATCAGTGGGATCATTTTAGTATTGATCGCAGCTTTTGGGTTATATATGGGTGGAATTGTGACGTTTGCAATGACATTGATCGTTGCATTGATCGGATACAGCGAGATTTTAAAGATTTATCATATTGAGAAATCATCTTTGGCAGTGATCGGATATACAGGCACGATTCTTTATTATGTGGCATTGTTATTTGATCTTGAACAATGGACCACAGCGATCATTATTTTATTTTTAATCTTTTTACTCGGATGCTATGTGGTACGTTTTCCAAAGTATAAAGTGGATCAGATGATGGCAGGATTCTTTGGATTTGTATATGTAGCGGTTATGATGTCCTTTATCTATCAGATCCGAGAATTACAAAATGGAGGAGAATTTGTTGTATTATTATTCCTTGCAGCATGGGGAAATGACACTTTAGCATATTGTACAGGAATGTTGATCGGAAAACATAAGATGTCACCAATTTTAAGTCCTAAGAAAAGTATAGAAGGTTTGGTTGGCGGAATTGTCGGTGCGGCAATTCTTGGTGCATTATATGGATTATATCTAAACACATATATCAGATTTAGTTTTAATCCAGTTACAATGTTCCCAATTGTTTGTGGACTAGGTGGAGCAGTTTCAGTCATTGGAGATTTGGCAGCATCTGCGATCAAGAGAGATTCAGGAATTAAGGATTATGGTACATTGATCCCTGGTCATGGAGGAATTCTTGATCGATTTGATAGTATTATTTTTATTGCACCTGTCATTTATTATCTGACAGTTATGATCTCAGGAGGAGCGATCTAGAATGAAATATATTTCAATTATTGGATCTACAGGTTCCATTGGAACCCAGACACTAGATATCGTACGAAGTAATAAAGACTGAAAGTTACAGCCTTAGCAGCAGGAACAAGTATTGATCTGTTAGAAAAACAAGCAAGAGAATTTCAGCCAGTGATCGTTGCTGTATACAATGAACAGAAGGCAGAAGAGTTGAAACTTCGTCTGGCAGATACGAATATAAAAGTATGTGCAGGAATGGATGGATTATTAGAAGCAGCAACACAGGAGCAGTGTTCTGTTGTTGTCACAGCAATTGTCGGAATGATCGGAATTCGTCCAACGATCGCTGCGATGAAGGCTGGGAAAGACATCGCACTTGCTAATAAAGAAACATTGGTAACTGCAGGGCATATCATTATGCCACTGGCGGAAGAATTGGGTGTTTCTATTTATCCAGTAGATAGTGAGCATTCTGCAATCTTTCAGTGTTTACAGAGCGGGAAAAGAGATGATCTTGATTCTCTGATCATTACAGCATCAGGGGGACCGTTCCGTAAGAAAACGACAGAAGAATTAAAACATGTGACAGTAGAAGATGCGCTGAATCATCCAAATTGGTCAATGGGACGAAAGATTACGATTGATTCCGCAACGTTAGTGAATAAAGGACTCGAAGTGATCGAAGCCAAATGGTTGTTTGGAGTGGATTTTGATAATATTCATGTTGTAGTACAACCAAAGAGTGTGATCCATTCTATGATTCAGTTTAAGGATGGAAGTGTGATCGCACAGCTTGGAACACCGGATATGAAATTACCGATTCAATATGCATTATTTTATCCACAACATAGAAATCTTGCGGGAGAACGTCTGGATTTTGCAAAATTAAAAGAAATTACATTTGAAGAACCACCAGTGGATGTTCTAAAAGGACTTCCTTATGCATATAAAGCAGGTAGGATCGGTGGAAGCATGCCAACAGTCTTAAATGCTGCAAATGAAAAAGCGGTTGCATTATTTTTAGGCCGTAAGATTCAGTTTTTAGATATTTACGACATCATTGAAGACACAATGAATGCCCATAAAGTTATTGAGAATCCGACACTGGAAGAAGTGTTAGAGACAGAGCAATGGGTGTATGAACACATAGAAAGCAGGTAGATCATTGAATATTATCATTGCAATTTTAATTTTTGGAATTATTATTATTGTGCATGAATTAGGGCATTTTCTGATCGCTAAGAAAAATGGGATTCAGGTAGATGAATTTTGCATTGGACTTGGACCAACGATTATAGGAAAGCAGGTTGGAGAGACTTTTTATTCTGTCAAACTGCTGCCATTTGGTGGTGCATGTATGATGGGAGAAGATGAAGATCGCCCTGAAGAAAATGCGTTTAATAATAAGTCCGTCTGGGCAAGGATGGCAGTTATTTTTGGAGGACCATTTTTTAACTTTATCTTAGCGTTTATATTTTCAATTATAGTGATCGGAATGTCTGGTGCTGACATTCCGAAGATTTCCAAAGTAGAAAAAGATTCACCAGCATATGAAGCAGGAATCCGTAAAGGAGATACTATGATCAAAGTTGCTGGAAAGAAAATGCACAATTACAGAGAGTTTTCCTATTATATGTATTTGGATTATGATGGAGGAAAAATTCCGATCACGATATTACAAAACGGAAAAGAAAAAAATATAAACGTCACACCAGAGTATGATAAAGAACGAGGGCAATATCTGATCGGGATCACCTGGAATGGATATCAGAAAGTAGGTCCGTTAAAAACGATCGAATACAGTTTCCGAGAAGTAGGATTGCAGGTAAAGATTACTTTAAAGAGTGTAAAGATGTTAGTTTCACAAAAACTTGGTGTGAAAGATCTTTCAGGACCAGTAGGAATTGTCAAAACGGTCGGAGACCAATATACACAGGCTGCTGCCTATGGATTTAAAACAGTATTTTTGACAATGGTAAACTGGATCATTTTGATCAGCGCAAACCTTGGTGTGATGAATCTATTGCCATTACCAGCACTTGATGGAGGTCGTTTTATTGTTTTTGATCATAGAAGCAATTACTGGAAAGGCTGTGCCACAGAATATGGAAGCGCTGGTACACACTGCAGGATTGATCTTATTAATGCTTTTGATGGTATTTGTAATGTATCAGGATATTGTAAAGATTTTCATGTAAAGGGGGATTTGCATGTATACAAGAAATCAGACAAGAGTAATTTCGATTGGAGATGTTAAGATTGGAGGAGGCAATCCAGTTGCCATCCAGTCTATGACAAATACAAAGACAGAAAATGTGGAAGAGACGGTCAAACAGATTCTTGCTCTTGAGAAGGCTGGATGCCAGATCATTCGCTGTACTGTTCCAACAATGAAAGCTGCCGAAGCTTTTACAGAGATTAAGAAGCAGATTCATATTCCGTTGGTCGCGGATATTCATTTTGACTATAACTTGCAATTGCAGCGATGGAACATGGGGCAGATAAGATCCGTATCAATCCGGGGAATATCGGTGGAGAAGAGAATATTTGTAAAGTGGTAGAAACAGCAAAGAAATATCATGTACCGATCCGCGTTGGTGTAAACAGCGGATCATTGGAGAAACCACTTGTTAAAAAATATAACGGAGTAACTGCACAAGGACTGGTAGAAAGTGCCTTAGATAAAGTTGCTATGCTTGAAAAATATGATTTTCATGATATGGTAGTCAGTATTAAGTCTTCTGATGTTTTGATGTGTGCAGAAGCATACCGCCTAGTCGCAGACAAAATCAATTACCCTCTGCATGTAGGAATCACAGAAGCTGGAACAGTTTTTAGTGGTAATATCAAATCAGCTGTAGGACTTGGAATTATCTTAAATCAGGGAATTGGTGATACGATCCGTGTATCATTGACAGGAGATCCAGTCAACGAGATTGCCAGTGCGAAACTGATCTTAAAGACATTAGGACTTCGTTCCGGAGGAATTGAAGTTGTATCCTGCCCAACATGTGGACGTACGAATATCGATCTGATTCCACTTGCCAATCAGGTAGAGACAATGGCAGCAGATTTTGAAAATCTGAATCTTAAGGTTGCTGTTATGGGGTGCGTTGTAAACGGACCAGGAGAGGCTAAAGAAGCAGATGTGGGAATCGCTGGTGGAAATGGAGAGGGACTTCTGATCAAGAAAGGCGAGGTTATCCGCAAAGTACCAGAAGATCAATTACTTGATACTTTAAGATATGAATTAGAACACTGGGGTGAATAAAATGGAAGTGACAACAAAACCATTTTTCAGTGTATTTCCAGATCTGAAAGTTTCTGACGATGTAAGATCTTTGTTTGAAGATGCGAATATTAGAGAGATCACACTAAAGAAAAAAGAAAACACGCTTAAGATTTCTTTTCAGTGTGATCATCTGATCTCAAGAGTCGATACATGGAGAATGGAACGCACGATCCGGGAACAGCTGTTTTCAAAGCGTTTTGTAAAGATTCGTTTTCAGGAAAGTTATCACCTGTCAGAACAATATAATCTCAAATATCTAATGGAGCATTACATGAAAAGCTTCCTCTTTGAGTTAAAAGGCAAAGGGGAGGTTATTTTTAATGTTGTGAGAAAAGGGGATTATAGAATTGAAGATGATGTGATCACCTTTTACTTTGAAGATACATTTGTAAACCGCAATAAAGCCCCAGAGATTAAAGAATTTTTTGAGATGATTTTAAAAGAACGTTTTTCTATTGATGCAAAAGTCGGATTTGATTTCTCTAAGACGATTGATCGAAGCCTTAAGATGGAAAGTGATTATCGCTTACAACAAGAAATCCATACGATCGTGGAGCACGCAGATATCGTTGAGAAAGAACAAAAAGAAGAGAAAAAGCAAGAAAGAAAGCAGCTGCAACGAAAAAAGAGCATATGTTTAAGAAAAAACCAAAATATTCAGATGATCCAACCTTATTATATGGACGAAATTGTGATGGCGAGCTGATGGAGATCAAGGATATCTATGATGAGATCGGGGAAGTTGTGATTCATGGGCAGATCACATTTCTTGAAACACGAGAAATCCGTAATGAAAAAACAATCATCATTTTTCATATTACCGATTTTACAGATACGATCAGCTGCAAGGTTTTCGTAAGAAATGAACAGTTGCCCGATATTTTAGATGGTTTGAAAAAAGGTGGATTCTATCGTATCAAAGCAGTTGCGATGTATGACAAATTTGATCATGAGATCTCTCTAGGATCTGTGGCAGGAATCAAGGCGATTACAGATTTCAGGGAAAAACGTCAGGACACATCCATGGAAAAACGTGTAGAATTACATCTCCATACAGTGATGAGCGATAATGACAGTGTGGTACAGATCAAAGATATTGTAAATCGCGCCTACGAATGGGGACATCCGGCGGTTGCGATTACAGATCACGGTGTATTGCAGGGATTTCCGATCGCACGTCATGCATACGAAGACTTGAGACTAAAAGAAGATGATCCATTTAAGATCATTTATGGGTAGAAGGATATTTCGTTGATGACCTTGGAGATTGATCATTGATTCAAAAGGGCAGTCACTAATGGACAGTTATGTTGTATTCGATATTGAGACAACAGGATTTAACAGTGTCAATGATCGAATTATAGAAATTGGTGCGGTAAGAGTCGTGGAAGGAGAGATTAAAGAAACATTTAGTGAATTTGTCAATCCAGAGCGCCCGATTCCATATAAGATCACTCAGCTGACAACGATCACAGATGATATGGTAAAAGATGCGGGAACGATCGAAGAGATTCTTCCACAGTTTTTAAAATTCTGTGAGGGATCTGTTTTGGTTGCACATAATGCAGGATTTGATACAGGGTTTATCCGCGAAAATGCGAAAAGGTTGAATCTTCCATATGATCATACAGTTGTGGATACACTGGGGCTTGCAAGATGTCTAATGGGACATCTTGGTAAATTTACACTGGATAACATTTGTAAACATTTAAATATCATACTGGAAACACACCATAGAGCAGTTGATGATGCAACGGCAACAGGAAAGATTTTTGTAGAATTCATTTCTATGTTAAAAGAAAAAGATATTACAGATCTAGATCAGGTCAACGAATTTGCAAATGATAATGTCGATCTGATCAAAAAAGGACGCATGTATCATGGAATTATTCTGGTTAAGAATAATACAGGGCGTGTTAATTTAAACCGCTTGGTATCTGAATCACATTTAAATTACTTTAACCGTCGCCCAAGAATGCCAAAGTCCTGATCAATAAATATAGAGATGGACTGATCATTGGATCTGCGTGTGAAGCAGGAGAATTATATCAGGCATTGCTTGATGAACGCTCAGATGAAACGATTGCGAATATTGTATCATTTTATGACTATCTGGAGATTCAGCCAGTAGGAAACAATGAATTTATGATTGGATCCGAACGTGTTGAGAATGTGAATTCGATCGAAGATATTCAGAAATTCAATCAAAAGATCGTAGATCTTGGAGAACAATTCCATAAGCCAGTCGTTGCAACATGTGATGTACATTTTCTAAATCCAGATGATGCAATCTACCGTTCTATTTTATTAGCTGGAAAAGGATTTAAAGATGCTGACCAGCAGGCTCCACTTTATTTTAGGACAACACAGGAGATGTTAGATGAGTTTGCGTATCTTGGAAGTGAGAAAGCCAAAGAAGTTGTCATAACAAACACGAATAAGATCAATGATATGATTGAAAATATTTCTCCGATCCATCCGGATAAATGCCCGCCGGTAATCCCAGATTCAGACAAAACATTAAGAGAAATCTGTTATAATAGAGCACATGAGATTTATGGAGATGATCTTCCAGAACGAGTGACAAGTCGTTTGGAAAAAGAATTAAACTCTATTATTGGAAATGGATATGCGGTAATGTACATCATCGCACAGAAACTGGTATGGGATTCGAATGACCATGGATATCTGGTAGGATCACGAGGATCGGTAGGATCTTCCTTTGCAGCAACGATGTCAGGGATTACGGAAGTAAATCCGTTGCCAGCACATTATATCTGTCCAGAATGTCATTTTGTGGATTTTGACTCAGAACAGGTGCAAAAATATGCGAAGATGGGTATGTCAGGTTTTGACATGCCAGATGCATACTGTCCAAAGTGTGGAGCAAAGATGACGAAAGAAGGACAGGATATCCCGTTTGAGACATTCCTTGGGTTTAAAGGAAATAAAGAGCCAGATATCGACTTAAACTTCTCAGGAGAATATCAGGGAAAAGCACATGCTTATGTAGAAGTTATCTTTGGAAAAGGAAAAGCATTCCGAGCGGGAACGATCGGTACACTGGCAGAGAAAACAGCCTATGGTTATGTGTTGAAATATCTGGAAGAACGAGGAATCAGTAAACGTCGTTGTGAAATAGAGAGATTAGCACTTGGATGTACGGGAGTTAAGAGAACAACTGGTCAGCATCCGGGTGGAATCATTGTAGTACCGCATGATAAAGAAATTTATGATTTTACAGCGGTACAACATCCAGCCAATGATATGAATACACCGATCATTACGACACATTTTGAATACCATTCGATTGACCAGAACCTATTAAAACTTGATATTCTGGGACATGACGATCCATCTATGATCCGAAGAATGGAAGATATCACAGGAATTGATGCACAGACGATCCCAATGGACGATAAAGGTGTTATGGGATTATTTCATGGAACAGAAACCTTAGGGATCACACCAGAAGATATTGATGGGACACCGCTTGGATCACTTGGAGTACCGGAATTTGGGACAGACTTTGTAATTCAAATGCTTCAGGATACGCATCCACAGAGCTTTTCTGATCTTGTCCGTATTTCTGGGCTGTCTCATGGAACCGATGTATGGCTTGGAAATGCTCAGACATTGATCGAGAATGGAGATGCGGTTATTTCTACAGCAATCTGTTGTCGAGATGATATCATGGTATATCTGATCAATCAGGGATTGGAACAGGAAGCGTCATTTAAGATCATGGAAGGAGTCCGAAAAGGAAAGGGACTTACAGATGAACAAGAACAGATGATGAGAGATCACAATGTGCCAGATTGGTATATCTGGTCTTGTAAACAGATCAAATATATGTTCCCGAAAGCCCATGCGGCAGCTTATGTTATGATGGCATGGAGGATCGCATGGTATAAGGTTTATCACCCATTAGCATATTATGCAGCATATTTCAGTATTCGAGCGAAGGCATTTTCTTATGAAGATATGTGTCTTGGAAAAGAACGTTTGGATGAAAAGATGAGTATTATTAAGAATACACCAAAACACGAAGTTAAAAATGCAGATCTTGATCTGTTACGAGAAATGAAGATTGCGGATGAAATGTATGCAAGAGGCTATGAATTCTGGCCACTGGATATTTACAAGGCAAAGGCAAAAGATTTTCAAGTGATCGATGGAAAGATCATGCCAGCACTTACCAGTATTGATGGAATGGGTGAAAAAGCGGCACAGCAGGTAGAAGAAGCAGCCAAAGGAGAACCATTTACATCCTTGGAAAACTTTAGAAACAGAACAAAAGCACCACAAGCATGTATCGAGAAAATGAAAAGAACTTGGAATTATGGGAGATCTATCAGATACTGATCAGTTAAGTTTCGATTTTCTTTGATAATATATGAAAAAACTCTTGTCAAGAGATATTTTTCATGTTAAACTAAATATAGCTTAAGAAAAGATGACTTAGGAGTGGGCATATGTCCACTCCTATTTTGTGTAACAATGAAGAAATAACACTACAAAAGAAAGGGTTGATACATTGGCAAGACGAGTTGATATTGAAACAAAAACAGAAGAACTGGTATTACCGATCATTGAAGCCAACAATTTTGAACTGGTGGATGTAGAATATGTCAAAGAAGGAACAAACTGGTATTTAAGAGTTTACGCAGACAAAGAAGGTGGAATTGCAATTGATGACTGCGTGCTGATCAGCAGAAGCTTAGAAGAGAAACTAGATGCAGAAGATTTTATCGAAGATGCATATATTTTAGAAGTAAGTTCTCCAGGACTTGGAAGACCACTAAAAAAAGAAAAAGATTATGTAAGAAGTGTCGGAAAGTCCATTGACATCAAGCTTTATAAAGCAATTGATAAGCAAAAGGAATTTACTGGTATTTTAAAAGAAAACATGGAAGATCAGATTGTACTAACAATCGAAGATCAGGATATTACATTTGAGAAAAAGAGCATTGCAAGTGCTCGTTTGTCGTTAGATTTTTAAGGAGGAAGAAAGAGAATGAGTGAATTAATTGCGGCATTAAATCAGTTGGAGAAGGAAAAAGGTATTGATAAAGACGTTATCATGGAAGCCATTGAAAATTCCCTGCTTGCTGCATGTAAAAGAGATTTTGGAAGTGCAGATAACGTTGTAGTTAATATGGATCGTGAAACAGGAGATATTTATGTTTATGCGATCAAAGAAGTTGTAGACGAAGTTTATGATCCTGCACTGGAGATCAGTCTTGGAAAAGCAAAGGCAATCGATCAGAACTTAAATCTTGGAGATACTGTAAGAATTGAAATCACACCAAAAGATTTCGGACGTATTGCAGCAATGCATGCAAGAAGCGTTATTGTGCAGAAAATCAAAGAAGAAGAAAGAAGAGTTGTATATGATCATTTCTACTGCAAAGAAAAAGATATCGTAACAGGTGTTGTTCAGCGTTATGTTGGAGAGAATGTAAGTGTAAGCTAGATGACAAAACAGATGCTCTGTTAATGAAATCTGAACAGATCAGAGGTGAAGTGTTCAAACCAACAGAGAGAATCAAACTTTATATTGTAGAAGTAAAAGAAACAAATCGTGGACCACGTATTCTTGTTTCAAGAACACATCCAGATCTTGTAAAACGTTTATTTGAGAAAGAAGTTGCGGAAATTCAGGATGGAACAGTAGAGATCAAGAACATTGTGCGTGAAGCAGGATCAAGAACAAAGATGGCTGTATGGTCCAATGATAAGAATGTAGATCCAGTTGGAGCATGTGTCGGATTAAATGGTGCCAGAGTGAATGCAATCGTCAATGACTTAAAAGGCGAGAAAATCGATATCATCAACTGGAATGAAGATCCTTGTGTATTTATTGAGAATGCATTAAGCCATCAAAAGTTGTTTCTGTGGCAGTTGATGTAGAAGAAAAGAGCGCAGAAGTTGTAGTTCCAGATTACCAGTTATCATTAGCAATCGGTAAAGAAGGACAGAATGCGAGACTAGCTGCAAGATTAACAGGCTATAAGATTGACATTAAGAGTGAATCACAGGCAGCTGAAGAAGCAGCAAAAGTCAGTGAAGAACCAGAGGCAGATGAATTTGAGATTGAAGAAGATCTTTTTAACGAAGAGATCAATGATGATTTCGTAGAAGATGCAGAGAATACAGAAGAAGCTGTTGAAGATTTTGATGCAGAGGATATTGAAGAATAGGAAATATCAGCAGGTGATAAAATGAATCGAAAAATTCCAACAAGAAAATGTATCGGGTGCGGTGAATTAAAAGAAAAGAATCAATTAGTCCGGATCGTAAGATCAAAAGAAGGCGAGATCAGTCTTGATATGACTGGAAAGAAAAATGGGAGAGGGGCATATATATGCCTGATCCACAGTGTTTAAAACAAGCATTTAAGAAAAAAGGACTAGATCGTTCTTTTAAGATAGGAGTACCGGAATCGGTCTATGAGACATTAAAAAAGGAGATGGAAGAACTTTATGAATAAAGGATTATCTCTTCTAGGTCTTGCATTCAGATCCGGTAATCTGGTCAGTGGAGAGTTTGCCGCAAGAGAAGCTGTCAGGAAAAAGACAGCAGCTCTTATCATTGTAGCCAATGATGCTTCCGATAATACAAAAAAGATGTTTGAGAATCAATGTAAACATTATCAAGTACCTTTTTATTGCTGGGGATTAAAAGAAGAGCTTGGGCATGCGATCGGGAAGGAGTTTCGAGCGTCGATCGCAGTGACTGATCAAGGTTTTGCAGAAGCTCTTTTAAAACAGCTTGATAAATAAGAATCGCAGGAGGTATATTTATGGCAAAATTCAGAGTTTATGAAATTGCAAAGAAATATAATAAAGACAATAAAGAAATTTTAGAAATCTTGAAAGCCAATCATGTAGAAGTGAAAAACCACATGAGTACCATAGGAGATGAGCAGATCAAAATGATCGAGAATGCGTTGAAACCAAAGAAAGAAGCAAAACAGGATCATAATTCAAAGAAACAGGAAAATTCAAAAAGAAAGATAATAAAAAAGCACAGAATATTGGAAAAGAAAAAATAATAAAAAAACTCAGGAAGTAAAGAACAATAAAAATAATTACAAGAAATAAAAATAATGATGGGGATAAAAAAGGATCATTAAGAAAAGATAATCCTCAGAACTCTCAGAAGTTTGGAAAAAATAATAAAAAGAATAAGAAATTTAACAATAAAAACCAGAACCAGAATCAGGAGCATAAGAAAAA
>ENA-OQIM01000565-OQIM01000565.1-human-gut-metagenome-genome-assembly--contig:-NODE-565-length-13840-cov-2.498797_pt1 | contig 13840 bp, 20 predicted proteins | sample MGYA00242579_ERZ504744 | MGnify/ENA primary metagenome ERZ504744 (study PRJEB26092, sample SAMD00036441) | human gut metagenome | host: Homo sapiens | study: EMG produced TPA metagenomics assembly of...
TCTTAAAATCAGGAAAAATAAATTTTCTATTTCATCACTCTGCTTCTTATCCTGGCACTTCTCACCGGCCTTACTGCCGGTTATTTTCCACTCACGGGATCACAGAAAACGGAAAATTCGTAAGCCTTTCCGGAAAGTTTTTCAAAATGAAGTTTCCGGCAGCACCCTTACCCTCCATTATACCCTGGCACATCCGGAAAAACAGGGTATCCGGCGAAAAAAAGCTTCTCTTGGCACTGTCCCCACAGATATGAAAAATACATACCAGATCTGCAGCCAGTACGAAAAAAAGCTGAAATCCTTCCGCTACAGCCGCCTTTCCACGGAAAATCAGCTGACGCTGGACTCCATGCTCCTCTATTACCACACGGAAAAATCACTGGGCGACAATTATCTGCTTCAGGACCTCTTGGCCCAAGTCTTGGTATTCAGGCTCAGCTTCCGGTTCTTCTGGCGGAATATGCCTTTTATGAAGATCGTGATATCACCGACTATCTCACTCTTCTCACCACCATCCGCCCATACTTCCGGAGCATCCTGGAATTTGAAAAAAAGAAATCCGAAGCTGGCTTCTTTATGAGCGATACTACCCTGGACCGGGTCCTTGCACAATGCAGTGCTTTTATCCAGAATCCCGACAACAATTATATGCTGGAAATTTTCCAGAAAAAGCTATCCGAATATGGAAAACTTCCTTCCTCAGAGCAGAACGCTCTGGCCCTGACCCACCAAAATCTTATGAAAACAGAAGTCATCCCAGCCTATCAGGAACTTATGACCGGTCTGGAAGCTTTGCGTGGCACAGGAAAAAACACTCGTGGCCTGACTTATTTCAAGGGAGGAAAAGCCTACTATCTCTATCTTCTTCAGAGTCAGACCGGCTCTTACGTTCCTGTAAAGCAAATGGAAAAACGACTCTCCGGACAGCTTTCCGACGAGATCGGCATCGCAGGAACCATACTTCGACAAAACCCGGAGCTTCTGACTACTCTCAGCCGGGGAATCACTTTCAGAGAAATAAAGCCTGCCCAGATGCTGAATGCCTTGCAGCAGAAGATCCAAACAGACTTCCCACCTCTCACAGATATCACCTTTGAGCTCCGCACAGTCCACGATTCCATGAAAGAATATCTAAGCCCCGCCTTTTATCTCACCCCACCTATGGATACCGGAACCCCCAATGTGATCTACATAAATCCGGCTGCCGGCTACCAGGGTCTGGAGCTTTTTACCACACTGGCACATGAAGGATTCCCGGGGCATCTTTACCAGACTGTCACCTTCCAACGCCAAAAATCCTCCAACATCCGAAATCTCCTCTGTACCTCCGGCTTTGCAGAAGGATGGGCCACCTACATCGAACCCTATGCCTACCAGTACGCCGCCGATTATATTCAGGATCCTTCTGCCACAGAGCTTGCCAGGATCTCCTGCTGAACCGAAGCATCAATTTATGCATGTACTCCCTTCTGGACATTGAGATCCATTACAACGGCTGGACTCAGGCCGAAGCCGCCAGCTTTCTGAAAGCCTTTGGTATCGAAGACAGCGCCGTTGTCTCCGAGATCTACCAGTATATCCTGGAAACCCCGGGAAATTATCTGAAATACTACTGGGGCTACTTAAGTCTTCTGGACTTATGCACTTCCGAACAAAACCGCCTTGGTCAGGACTTTGATCTGAAAGCTTTCCACAGCCAGGTACTGAAGATCGGTGGTGTACAGTTCCCGGTGCTGGAGAAGTATATTGATGCGGAATTTTGAAACTGTTTTTTCACTCCAACCCAGCAAAAAACAGTTCATAAAAATCATCCTCACCCTCAAGCATCGGAGAATTCTCTCCGCCGCCATTGGTACTCCTCTTCATCGCTGCATAAAATTCCTCACCAGCTGCGATCAGATCCATCTCATAAACCGGAACCCCAAGCTCCCGGCACTTCTTACAGAAAGCAGCCAGCGGCGCTTTCTCCCTGCGGGTAGCAAGCAACCATCTCCCGAGCGCCGTCCCTGCGGGCCTTTTCCTTCAGATTATCAAGCATCTCCACAACTTCCATCAGACTCAATCCCCCTTCACACAGCTTCTGAACAGCACATCCAGTTCCGGAATCTCTTTTTTCAGAGAAACCAGCTCCCCATTCCTGGTAAAACAATGCTTCGAGGAAGCCTCTGTACAAACCTCACTTCTGGTCACATTAAAAAACTCATAAGCCAGCTCCAGAACCACACCACTGTACTTCTTCACCGAAACCGAAATCCCAACTACATCATCAAAAAGCACCGGCTTCTTATAAGAAACTGAAACCTCTGCAACCGGAGAAACAATCCCCCGCTTCTCCACCTCACCATAACCAAAGCCCAACTCCTTCATGAAATCGATCCGGGCCTCTTCCATCCATTTCACATAATTGGAATGATGGATGATCCCCATCTGATCCGTCTCATGATACTGTGCCTTACGCCTGTAAACACCCATGTTTATATCCTCTCTTCTGTAAAAATCTGACATTTGTCACCAGTAACAAAATATCCTCTTTATTTCTCACAAACCATACTCTTTATACAACTCCCTGCAAGCCTCCGCACTGTCTATGATTTTCCCAATCTCATCCATTCGACCATCCGCGATCAAACGATTGATCAACATCCTCATCCTCGTTTCTCCAATAGCCTCGCCCTCTGCTTTTCCCTCTGCTTTTCCTTCTGCTTTTCCAATAATTTTCCCACGTGCTTCTCCCAGCTCAAACAAGCGTTCCGATTCCAACTGTAAAACCTTTCCACCTATAATTTCATCTACTCCTTTCTACTTGATTTTTTTCTTCTTTTCGGAAAATGTAATCTGATATCCTTACAATTAATCTAGTGGATCTCACACGACTAAAGTCACATGCTCCTCAGTCGCTTTAAGCGACAAGGCTAAATATCGACGGATACGCCTGTAACTTAGGATATGCGCAGTCATGCGCTTTTTCCATGCCAGATATGGCAGGTTCCCACACCACAGGTAGTCCGCTGTATATCTGCCTGTGTTTATGCTGCTCTTAAAAGTTCTATTTCTGAAAATAATTCTCTTAAGTCCGCATATACACATGAGATCCTACGCTTTACTGAAGGGACTTTTGCCTCCAGCAAAGACCTTTCCGTTGCCGGAAAGGGTTTTAAGAGTTCACGTATAAAATATCTTGCTCCAATATTATAAGACGCCGAAAGATCACAGTTATATCTTTTTCCATTCTGGAATGTACATAAACTGTGATTGCCCGGATCACGGACAACTGTTCCTGACCCATCATAGGCAAGCCTGCTGGTATTCCACGCACAGATTCTGGATATCCGCATCCCTCTACGATGCGCCTGATGTTCACATCTTTTCTGGATATCCCTTTTTCTCCACAAATGCAGCTTCTGTTTCTTTCTTCCGGATATCTTTCCTTTTGTTTCCAGATACTCAAACACGATCACATCCGCGTGGTTTTCTTCCGCATATCCTGCAACTGCTCCTGCGATCTTTCTTCCAAGTTCTGTGTTAAGACGCTTCGCATAAGCCCATCTGCTTTTCACCTGTACAGGACCATGTTCCCGCTGGAACCTGCGTATCCGTCCCAGCACACGTACATCCGGTCTTTTTCACTGGGAAAATCAATAAATTTTCTTCCCAGGACAGTTCCATCTGACCACATAATAGTGCAGACTGCATCCGTATTGATCCCTAAATCCACACTGCAGATGATCTGTTCTTTTACAGGTGCCTTTGTAATCGGCACCTCTTCTGTATAAGAAAAACGCAGGAAGTATTTACGATGCCTTTTTTCCAGCACGGGAGCTGCTGTTCTTTTTCCCGCCCAGTATTTCCTCAGATATTCCATATCTGTATGGCTGAGATGACCCGGAACCATTTCCAGTCATGGCCGTCATAAAGTTTCAGGTACGCTCCATCTTTTTCCTCCGTATCTTCACGGTACGTCACATCACGGTAAAATACCGGCATAGCATGATTACCACACACCAGCTTCGGCGTGCCGCCTTTCTTATCCATTTTTTTCCACAGTTCCAGCCTCGTCTTATATGAGGATACGCTTCCCAAGGCATGCTGGATAGCTGCCCTTCTGAGATAAGAAGGCATCTTTGGAAATCGCAGGTCAAAATCAAACCTTGCCTGATTCTTTTTTGTGGTATGCACCAGATGTTCTGCAGTATTGAAACGTTTTTTAGGTTCCGTGATCACTGCCAGTTCATCCCATGCCTGGGCATAGATCTCAATCAGGCAGCTGACCGCAGAACGATAAATATCCAGTGTCTGGCGGATCGGGATATTCTGTTTTCGAGTTCTACGCCATAACTGGATACTGTCCTCATCTTTTTTCCTCTTTCTTACAAATATAAAAAACGAGTTCTTTCAGATTACTGTTTTTCTTTTTGCCCTTCGATATAAGAACATACCTGTTCCCTGCTCCTGTCACTCACAGTTACTGCACAATAAGATGGATTCCACAGATGCCCTCCCCAAAGTTCCTTCTTCAGTTCCGGATGCGCAAGAAACATCTGCCTGGCAATGTTCCCCTTCATGATCTTGATCATATCCGAGATATAAAACTGTGGTCTGCAGTCTACAAGAAGATGGATATGATCCGGCATAACCTCCATTGCCAGGATCTGAAATTTATATTCTTCTGCAAGGTCACAGAGCATTTCTTTGCATTCTGCATCAATACCATCTTTTAAAACTTTTTTCCGATATTTTGTACACCATACCAGATGGTACTGCAGTGAATACACATATCCTCTACCATATGAAAGTCCATTATTATTGATATTAAATATATTTTTCTCCATGTTTTTATTATACCATACGCAAGAAGAGTTTACAAACATTTGTTCTGTTTCATTTTCAAAAATAGTGCGTCTAACTCATCACTACTGAAGTAACGAGAATGCGACGCACAGTTATTCAATAATCTTCGTAGTTTCTCAGAATCCTCACCTATTATATGCGCCGACTCCTCGTATCTCATTACATAAAACGGAAGTAACATCAGTAAATTCTTCTCAAAAATGCTATCCTTTGTATAACGCTCCACCTTCACCGTCGGAACACGATATACACACACCTGCCCATCCGGAAGCAGCAGCTCCACTTCCTCAACATCCGGCGTATTCTTCGTAGATCTTAAATAAATTACACATGATCTCGGAAACTCCACATAAAACTTCCGTCCTACTCTCCAAAGCAATCGCAAAATCATACTCAAACATTCGGATCGCCATCGTAGTATCATCCGTACTCTGACACTCAATATGATACACCTTATCCCCGATCAAAAGCTGGGCATCCGTGATCAGTTCCCCGTCCTCCAGCTGATGCTCATTCCGAAGATGCACGATCTTCACATCCTTCGGATATGAGGTATGAAACACCTCGTTGATAAGCGGAACGAGCAGGTAAGTCATCTTCTCCACCATTGTCCGGAAAACATCGTCAAATATAGTATTGTTATTCATTAACACTCCTACTGATATATAAATTATACCACACAAAGAAAACATAAAAACCCCATAAAACGGATTTTCAGAACCTTCACAGTAACAAAAAAATGGAAAACGCTTCAGAACCCGAAGCTCCAAGAATGTCCATACAGACAAAAGATCTTATAAGATATACCAACCATACCATACACCAGAAAAAAAATCACGCAAAACCCATCCAAAAATTCCACCACAATTCGACACACTCCCAGCCGACAGCGAAGCGCCTCGGCCCACCCCCTTCCCATCAAACCACAAAGAAACTCAGCCTTTCCTCCACGCCGTCCAGCGCAGCGCTGACGGCTCATCCAACTCCCGCCCAGCCACCCTAGCCCTACCGCCTTGAACCTCACAGCCCGAGCCGGGGATGCTGTCTGGTCTGCCTCTGCAGGAGGGGAGCTGATTCTTGGCTGGCGGAAATCTGCGTTGTTTTTCAAAAGTCCGCTGTCTGAGCGGCTGCAAGACGCGAGTTCGGACTTTTGGAAAGGTTTTAGCAGATTCCCGGCAGCTAGAAGCCAGCCCCGACGAAGCCGCAGACCAGACAGCATCCCCGGCTCGGGCGTACGTTCACCCCCACCACCCTCTTCCCACCAAAATAAAAATCTGCTATAATACAACCACACAACAAAAATCAAAAATAACAAAGCGAACAATCACCAATCAATCGCATTCAAAATCCAAAGAAAGACAAGGTAAAACATAAATGAAATTTCCACCCAACATCAAAATCCCCGACTCCCTCAAAGGAGTCTTCAAAAAAAGCTCCACCCCGGATCCCCTCAGAGAACCCCGGCGCAACCCCAAGGACAACATCCCCCTGAACTTCCGCGAACGCAGCAATGCCCGCGTAAGTCTTATGGCATCCGTCATCGTCCTTGCGATCCTGGTCCTCTTCTTCAATCAGCTGGACTACCGCCTCATCCGCAAACCAGCCATAGACGCCCAGAAAAAAGCCGCGGCAGTCAAAGCCAAGGCCGATCAGGAAGCAGCCGACACCACTGCCGAAACTACCACTGCATCAGTCATCGCAGTAGGCGACAACCTCTATCACCAGAGTCTCATCGACGCAGGCGCATCCTCTGACGGCAACTGGAACTACGACAAGATCTACACCCACATCCAGAACGCCATCAAGGACGCAGACATCAAAATGATCGATCAGGAAACCGTCTTCACAACCGACCATGACAGCGTAAGCTCCTACCATCCTTTGCAACACCCACAGAAGTAGGAGACGCCATTATAAAAGCAGGATTCAACGTAGTAGAATCCGCCAACAACCACATCGATGACTTCGGCGAAGGCTTCCTCACAGACACACTGAACTTCTGGAAAACCAAATATCCGGATGTCACACTTCTGGGGATCCATGACTCCCAGGAAGATGCCGACACCGTCAAGATCCGTGAAGTAAACGGTATCAAGATCGCATTTCTGGATTACACCTACGGCACAAACGTAGGCGGCATTGAAGGAAAAGACTACATGATCGACATGATCCGCAAAGACAAGATCACAGCCATGATCCAGAAAGCAAAACAGCAGGCCGACTGCATCATCTTTGTAGCACACTGGGGTACCGAAGACGAAACCATGCCAAACGAATACGAAAAACAGTGGGCAGCCTACCTTATGGAGCAGGGCGTAAATGTCATCATCGGCGGACATCCACATGTACTCCAGCCATATGGCCGCCTTACTGATGACAAAGGCAATGAAACTGTAGTCTTCTACTCTCTGGGAAATTTCGTATCCACCCAGCAGAAGCTGGAAGAACTTCTCGGCGGAATGGCAAAATTCACCATTCAGAAAACCGTACAGGACGGCAAGACCTCAATTGAGATCCTGACCCCTACAGTGGAACCTCTGGTCATGCATTACAACAGCGATGCCGGTGAATTCGGACCATATATGCTTTCCGATTACACAGAAGAACTTGCATCTCAGAACGGTGTACAGTCATACATTGGCTCCGGTGTATTCACTCTTGGCAACCTGAAAAAGAAGTTCAACGAGATCATGTCCATGAATGTCACTCCATCCACAGGAACCAACCTCCTGGATGTGACCATTGACACAGACCTGAACATGATCGATGCATCCGGAAATGTCGTAGAAGATACCGACTCCATCACAGCAGAAAAATATTACGCAGATAAAGGCATTGACATCACTTCCGAAGACTTTAACTCTGCTGATAATAACTCAGGCAGCACAGACGACTCCTCGGATGACGGTTCCTACGACGACAGTTACTCTGACGACGGTTCCTACGATGACGGTTCCTACGACGATGGTTCCTACGACGACGGTTCCTACGATGATGGTTCCTACGATGATGGTTCCTACGATGATGGTTCCTACGATGATGGTTCCTACGATGATGGTTCCTACGATGATAGCGAAGAATAGCAATAACTTTTCGTAACCAGTTTATACCCAGATCCATAAAATACCGGAGATCCGGCACCTCTGAAGCCAACACTTCAAAGGTACACAGATCTCCGGTATTTTTATTTTATCTTTTATATTTTCTTTCAAAGATTTCGCTATACAGAATATCAGTATGTAAATATACCAACTCCATAAGCTTCCAACGGATATGCAAAAGAAAATTCCCGGTTGTCACAATTTTTCTTTTCGGCTTTAAATACCTTGCCCTTCGGAAGAAGCCCCTGCTCATCCATGATCAGCTTGTACTGTTTTTTCTTCGGAACGCCTACACGGTAATCCGGACGTGCTACCGGTGTAAAGTTGCATACTATCAGGATATTATTACGTCTTGTAGGAGATTTTCTCACAAAGCTGAAGATACTTCTGTCGCCATCGTTGGCATTGATCCACTCAAATGCAGATGGATCATTATCTGCACCGTAAAGTGCCGGATATTTGCGGTAGATATGCAGAAGATCACTGACATACTGCTGCAGCTTCTGATGATTTTCTTCGCCAAGAAGATACCAGTCAAGCTCTCTGGCCTCACTCCACTCACGCAGCTGTCCGAAATCCTGTCCCATAAACAGAAGCTTCTTACCCGGATGCCCGAACATAAAAGTATATCCGGCCTTCAGGTTCTTGAATTTATCATCCAGCTCTCCTGGCATCTTCTCCAGCATAGAACACTTCAGATGTACTACCTCATCATGAGACAGAACCAGAACATATTTCTCACTGTATGCATAAGTCATAGAAAATGTCATCTTATTATGATTAAATTTACGGAAATATGGATCCAGCTTCATGTATTCCAGGAAGTCGTTCATCCAGCCCATATTCCACTTCAGAGAGAATCCAAGCCCGTCGTCTTCTGCCTTACCTGTTACCATCGGCCATGCGGTAGATTCCTCTGCGATCATGACAGTTCCATGATTTCTTCCGAGAACAACGGTATTCAGATGCTTAAAAAATTCAATAGCCTCCAGATTCTTGTTTCCGCCGTATTTATTGGCGATCCACTCACCGTCTTTCTTACCGTAATCCAGGTAGAGCATGGATGCAACCGCATCTACACGAAGACCATCAACGTGGCATTCCTCTACCCAGTAAAGAGCGTTTGCGATCAGGAAATTCTTCACCTCCGGACGTCCGTAATTGTAGATCTTGGTTCCCCAATCCGGATGCTCACCCTGTCTCGGATCTGCATGCTCATATACAGCAGTTCCGTCAAGTTAACCAGTCCGTGTGCATCTTCGGAAAATGTGCCGGTACCCAGTCAAGAATGATACCGATCTTCTGACGGTGAAGATAATCCACCAGATATTTGAAATCCTGCGGTGTTCCGTAGCGGGAAGTCGGTGCGTAATAGCCGGTTACCTGATAGCCCCAGGAACCGTCAAAAGGATGCTCTGCGATACCCATAAGCTCCACATGGGTGTATCCCATTTTTTTGACATACTGTGCAAGCTTCGGCGCCAGTTCTCTGTAGGAATAGAAACCATCCTCATCCTCTGCTGTCTGCGGATGCTTCATCCAGGAACCCGGATGCACCTCATAGATAGACATGGCACCTGTGTCCGGATCAAAGTTCTCGCGATTTTTCATCCAGGTATCATCTTTCCATTTATAGTTGGTGATATCTGTAATACGAGAAGCTGTTCCGGGACGCATTTCAGCGGCATTGGCATATGGATCTGCCTTGTAAAGCTCCTCACCATGTGCACCTGTAATGTAAAATTTATACAGCTGTCCGATCTTCGCTCCCGGTACAAATGTCTCATAAACGCCAATGGGTCCAACTTTTTTCATGGGATTCTTCTCCGTATCCCATTCGTTGAATTCACCTATAACAGAAACCGCCTGTGCATTAGGTGCCCACACTGCAAAATAAACCCCCTTTTTTCGGTTCTGCGTATCTGGATGTGCTCCCAGCTTCCTGTAAATATCATAATTCGTGCCCTGACCAAACAGATACTGGTCAAGCTCCGTAAATTGTAATTTCTTTCCCATTTTCAGGTACCTCCCTTTATAGTTCTGCCACCGTCCATTCCCCAATTTTAAGTGGAATTTTTTATTCTATAATTATACCAATCCCCATATTTTCAGTCAAGGAAAAAACCCTCTCCGGCTAATATGTGTCTATTATCCGACAGTGTCAGATAAAGTCAAAAAAGAGACCTGAATGACGCACATTTTGTCATTCAGGTCTCTCCTGTCATTTTTTAATATTCTTCGCTTCCATCGTCATAAGATTCGTCGTAGGAACCATCATCATAGCTTCCATCATCGGAAGATCCATCCGAATAATCACTTTCGTCAGAACCATCGGAATAGTCCCCTTCATCGGAAGATCCGTCACTGACATCCGATCCGTCAGAAGAATCGCTTCCATCGGAGCCATCCTCAGAGGAATCCTCTGAATCGCTGGAATTTCCTGCATATCCTGCAACACGACCAGCCTGAAGAGAGCTGTCCCAGAAGTCAGAATAGGAAGCACTCTGTAACGTAACATCCTTCGCTTCTGCAAGCTCGCTGACTGTTACAAGCTTATATCCCTGGTCGATCAGTGCCGGGATCAGCTTCTCTGTGGCACACTTCACAGATGGTTCATGAATATCATGCATCAGGATGATAGAACCGTCTCCCAGTGAGGAATCATTCATGATCTGGTTATAATCTGCATCCGCATCCATCAGCTTCCAGTCCAGAGAATCCGTAGACCACATGAAGAAAGGCTTGCCAACTGCACTCATCTGCTCATCTGTGATCGCGCCATACGGTGCACGACATACCGTTGATGCCTGCCCACAGGCTTTTACCAGTGCATCATCCGTCTTCTGGAACTCCTGCATAACAGAATCCAGATCCATATTCGGCAGTGTCTGTTCCGGATGATCCCAGGTATGGTTACCGATCTCGCAGCCAAGCTTTACCATTCGCTGTATGGTAGATTCACGGCCCTCCACATTCTGTCCCAGCATAAAGAACGTAACATGGATATTGTATTTCTCAACAGTATCAAGAAGTGTCTCTGTATACTCTCCAGGACCATCATCAAAGGTCAGAGCGATCATCGGGCGCTTCTTGGAAGGATCATAAGAGCCATCCTCATTAAAATAATAGTCCTTCACACCTTTCTCCACCCATCCGGTCTGCATGTATCCCTTTTTATCAAAGCTGTATGTTGTTCCGTCAATATCCGCAAAACCATTTACATAATATGTACCATCCGGATTCTGATACCACTTTCCTGTAGAATCCTCATGCCATCCCGGAGTCATAACAGAAAGCCTTTCGCCTGCTGCACTGCCCTTTACCGGCATCACCGTTGCATCCGTACCGGAATCCGCGCTGTCTGTATCCGAAGCAGCCGTATCCGTCGATGCCGTACCGTCCTTCGTACTGCTGCCTGTGGAAGCTCCGGCGGTATTTGCCTGGACATTTACTGTCTCCGCATCCTTATTGCTTCCGCCGCCTGCATGGTTGACGATGGGAAGAATTACCCCTCGAACAACAAAAACCAGCAGAAGAATCGCCGCAACTACACAGGTTATCCGCTTCATCATCCGCCGCCGTCTTAACTGCTGCTGTTTTCTGCGCATCCTCTCACGCAAAACTCTTTTGTCCATTTTTACATCCCCGTTTATATACTCATATCTTTCTTTGATATTTAATGTCTGTCTTTAATCATACCGCATTTAACGCTTAAATACAATGGAAATTCCCGAAAGAATCTCTTAATTTGTTACTGTTCACTCCGTTCTCAGTAACACACTTCGCGATGCACATGTAAAAAAATGGTACCCGAAACACATTCCGGGCACCACACTTTTTTAGCTGCTGATACTGTCAGATCACTCCTGACCCGCTGCATCCTGATCCGCCTCGCCGTCTTCCGGCACCATATCTGTAGCCTCTGCCGCTTCCAGCTCTTCATCACGGTACCTTCCGCACTGCTTCCGTCCGAGGAAGGATCATCTCCGTTTACTCCCTGGGTATCACCGGCAGAAACCTTCTCCTCAACCGTTGCATTGTCCAGGATAAAATCTTCCACTCTGAGAAGTCCGATGGATTCATCCACGGCTGCCTGTCCGTATTTATCTACCAGCGCAGCCAGATCCTTCACACTGTATGCTTTGATCAGTTCATCCTGATACTGAGAGATTTTTTGTCTTCAAGTGTCATATTCTCCGCATCCATGATCCCTGTACGATCAGTTCTGCTTTACTTTAAACTCCGCATACTGACCGCTCTGCTCCTCAAAATCATCCATGGAGATTCCCTGAGCTTTTACAAAATCCTCCAGCGTCATATCACCCTGTTTTGCATAATTCTCATACAGACTGCGAAACTCTGTCTTGGCTGTATCCAGATCCTCCTGTGGATATTCCTTCACTTCAGATGCTGAGAGCACTGTGTTCCATGCAGTTTCACGCAATGTGTTCTGTGCACTTGTCTTCGCTTCATCCTCCAGTGTAGTACGGATTTCCTTCTTGTAATCATCCACACTCTTGCAGTCTGTATTCTTGGCTACCCAGGTATCGGTAAGCTCAGGTGCACGCTTAAAGCTCTGCAGAGTGACCTTAAATACCACTTCCTGTCCGGCCAGCTCTTCCGAAGAGTATTCCTTCGGGAAAGTCAGATCGAGATCCTTAGTCTCACCTTTTTTCATTCCGATGATCCCGTCCTCAATCCGTCGATAAACGTTCCGGAGCCTATGGTCAGCTCATAATTATTTGCAGTACCGCCGTCAAAAGCCACTCCGTCCTTGGTTCCCACATAATTAATGGTAACCACATCTCCGTTCTGAACACTGCCTTCCGTTACTTCCTCAGCCTTGTTCTGAAGCTCTTCCTTGATCCTTCCGTCAACCATATCATCGGTTACGGCTTCTACTGTGTTATCAAGAGTCAGCCCCTTATATTCTCCGATGGTCACATATTTGCTCACATCATCCACGGAAACAAGCCTTGTGTCTCCGGAGGCTGCCTCTTCGCTGTCTTTATTGGAATCCGTTTCTTCTGACTCTTTGGAATCTGCAGATCCGGAATCTTCTTTATCTGTTGTATCCTGCGCTTCTGCTGCAGGTTTTTTGTCATCTTTCTGGTCTGTTGATGTGCCACATGCAGTGATCGCCAGTGCCGCACACAGTGCAAGAACCATGAGATATGCTTTTTTCTTCATAACCTACTCCCTTCATCAAGTACTGTCGGTTCGATTATAATCTTTTTTTATACAGATTTGTAAAGTGTGTTTGCTGTCTTACATTTCCGGTACCGGTGTCGGTCTGGAAGAATCCCACACCTCCGATACATCAAACAGGTCACTGAGCATATCCGGATTGTAATACATTCTGTATCCATCCAGATTCCGTCTTCCCTGACGGAAATATTCACTTGTGATCTGCACAAAATACTGACTGGAATCTACATTGCAGAAATAGCGGTAGCCACGGCTTTTGTAATACTCATACTTCTCATTATCCGAGGTGTATCCTTCCCAGTCGCCGATATCCGCACCAAAGGCAAAAATGATCATATCGGTTTTTCCGAGGATGGGTGCCACATATTTTTCCCATTTTTTATTATCGGTCTTCAACTCCGCTGCTGTGGAGCTTGTAGCGTTTCTGTGACCCCAGGTATGCTTGCAAATTCCCACCCGTCCTTTTTCATGGCCTTCGCCACTTTTTTGGCTGCTTTTACTTCTTTATCATAGTCAAAATCCGGATTGGCCTTGAGAAAAGCCTTCTGGTCATCCTGAAGATTCTTCTTGGTCTTATATGCCCATCTGTACGGTAGCCCAGAACACCATTATAACCGGTCATTGCCAGGATACCCTTCTTCCATGATAGGAAAATCCGGATGTTCTTTTACAAAAGTATCGAT
>ENA-OQIM01000566-OQIM01000566.1-human-gut-metagenome-genome-assembly--contig:-NODE-566-length-13821-cov-3.107784_pt1 | contig 13821 bp, 18 predicted proteins | sample MGYA00242579_ERZ504744 | MGnify/ENA primary metagenome ERZ504744 (study PRJEB26092, sample SAMD00036441) | human gut metagenome | host: Homo sapiens | study: EMG produced TPA metagenomics assembly of...
TTGAAATCAAAATACAGTAGGTGTCATAACTCGTTAGGACGGTCGCTCCTTTAGGGGAACAAAGGTTGAAATACGCCATACGGTAGCACAATATCAGATACGATCGCTGCTATCTTAGCAGAAGAAAGAATGGAAATTTGACGCGAGTCATCGGAAAAGAAAAAGGAAATGGTCACTCACCTTGTGGGAGCATGAGTTAAAATAAGGAGGTGCGCGAGGATACTGCCCTACGATTGCAAAGTGTTCTCTAAGGAGTGAAATGTGTTTGACACGAAAGGCAAACAATGTTAATCTATAACTAGCGTAAGTGATAACTAACCGCTCATGTATTCGCCAAGAACCATGGGCGGCTATTTTTCTATTTATTATTCGATAAGAAAGGAGGAAAATGATGAGAAATCCACTGACAATTTTTTTGGATTATACTCGGCTTTCTGTGCCTGGGATTTGGCACCATCGGCATTGTGCTTCCGATTCTGCCGACAGTTCCATTCTATATGGCGACCCTGTTCTGCTTTGCGAAAAGTTCGGAACGGCTGCACAGCTGGTTTATTGGAACTCAATTATATAAGAAGCATCTCGACAGCTTCGTACAGCATCGGGCGATGACGGTAGGAACGAAATGTAAAATTATCGGGATGGTAACGGTTGTGATGGCGATCGGCTTTTTTTGCTATGAAGAATGTGCCGATTGGAAGAATCTGTATTGCTGTGGTATGGATGTGCCATATTTTGTATTTCTTCCTGCGGGTCAAAACCGTAAAAACAGAAGATCATATCCTAGGAGAAACAAAATGAACAAAGTAGAAAAAAAGCGGCAGAAAGAACAGTACGTCGTGGAAGAGATGATCCGCCTGTACTGCCGGAAGAGTCATGGAAAAGAGGGGAATGCATCCGGCGGGATGTGTCCGGAATGTCAGAAATTAGCGGACTATGCAAAACAGCGGAGCCAGAAATGTCCCTTCATGGAACAGAAAACATTCTGCGCAAACTGCAAAGTACACTGCTACAAGCCGGAAATGCGGGAAAAGATCCGCGCCGTTATGCGGTTTTCGGGACCGAGGATGCTGCTGTATCATCCGATTTTAGCTATCTGGCATTTGATTTGCAGCATGAGAGAGAAGCGAAAAGCAAAAGCATAAAAGAGAGGTACTTATGATTAAAACAAGACTGGTGGGGCTGCTGTCCCACGCGAAAAAGTATATCGTGTACACGATTCTGTGGCAGTGGGCGGCGCTTCTGTCGCAGGTGATCGCGGTATTTACGATTGCCGATCTGCTGGAGCGGGTTGTGTATGGCGCGGTAACGGCGACGGCTGTGAAACGGACGGTTTTTATGCTGGCAATTGTTGTTGTGATCCGCTTTTTCTGCGAGCGGATGGGTGCGAGGTCTTCGTATCTTGCGTGTGTGGATGTGAAACGGATTCTGCGTGAAAAAATTTATGAGAAAATGCTGAAACTGGGGGCATCCTACAGCGAACAGGTATCATCCTCGGAGGTCGTACAGGTATCCACGGAAGGCGTGGAGCAGCTCGAAACCTATTTTGGAAAGTATCTTCCGCAGCTGTTCTACAGCCTGATTGCGCCGCTCACGCTGTTCGCCATCCTCTGCCGGGTGAGCATGAAAGCGAGCGTGATTCTTCTGATCTGTGTGCCGCTGATCCCGATTTCGATTGTGGTTGTGCAGAAGATTGCGAAGAAGCTGCTGAACAAATATTGGAGTATTTACACAGGGCTCGGCGATTCGTTCCTTGAAAATCTGCAGGGTCTGACGACCTTAAAAATCTATCAGGCCGACCAGCAGAAAGCCGACGAGATGGATGTGGAATCCCAGAACTTCCGCCGGATCACGATGAAAGTTCTGACGATGCAGCTCAACTCAACGAGCGTGATGGACATCGTAGCATACGGCGGCGCGGCGGTTGGCATGGCGGTGGCGGTATCGGAATTTCTGAAAGGAAACCTCACCGTGTCCGGCACGCTCTGCATTGTGCTGCTGGCGAGCGAGTTTTTCCTGCCGCTTCGTCTGCTCGGATCATTCTTCCACATCGCGATGAACGGCATGGCGGCGAGTGACAAGATTTTCAAAATCCTCGATCTGCCGGAGCCGCAGACGGGAGAGCGGACGCTGCCGGACGGACCGCTGGATGTCGTGTTGGAGGATGTACATTTTCCTATGAAGAGGACCGGGAAATCTTAAAAGGCATTGACCTGACGCTCCCGGCGGGCAGTTTTGTATCACTGGTCGGCGAATCCGGCTGCGGAAAGAGTACGATCGCGGGCATCCTTGCGGCAAAGAACCGCGGATATGCGGGAAGCATCACCCTGGGCGGCGTGCCGCTCTCGGAAGTCAATGAGACGGATCTGATGAAGCACGTTGTTCTGGTCCGCCACAACAGTTACTTATTTAAAGGAACCGTAGAAGAGAACCTGCGCATGGCGAAACCGGATGCGACGAAGGAGGAGATGGAGGCAGTTCTGCAGAAAGTCAATCTGCTGGGATTCTTACAGACACAGAACGGACTGCAGACAGAGCTTCTCGAAAAAGCAGGAAACCTCTCCGGCGGCCAGTGCCAGCGTCTTGTGATTGCGCGGGCGCTGCTTCGGAGCGACAGTGCGGTGTATATCTTTGATGAAGCCGCATCGAATATTGATGTCGAGAGTGAAGAGCTGATCATGAATGTGATTCATGAACTCGCAAAGACGAAAACGGTATTGCTGATTTCCCACCGCCTTGCGAACGTCGTACAGTCAGATTAGATTTATTTCCTGAAAAACGGTACCATCTGCGAGCGTGGAACGCATGCGGAACTGATGGAACAGAACGGCGCATACCGGCATCTGTACGACAGCCAGATGGTACTGGAAAACTATGGAAAGCAGGGGAATGCATGATGAACGAGAAGAAAAATACAGCAAAACGCAGAAGCGCCCTCCGGATTATGGGAAGCCTGATCGGGCTGGTGAAGCCATTGCTTCATATTATGATGGCGGCAATTATTCTTGGAACAATGGGATATTTATGTGCGATCTTCCTGACGATTCTGGCAGGACAGGTCATCGTGCATGGCTTACTGACGGGCGCGGCAGGGACGAGCCTTTCGGTGCAAAACATGTGGCTTGTACATACCCCGGTAAAAACGATACTCACGGTGATGATCGTGAACGCGGTGCTGCGCGGCATTCTGCATTATGCGGAGCAGTACTGCAACCACTTTATTGCTTTTAAACTGCTGGCGATCATCCGCCATAAAGTGTTTGCAGCTTTGCGGAAGCTCTGCCCGGCGAAGCTGGAAGGACGGGACAAAGGAAATCTGATTTCGATTATCACAACCGATATCGAACTTCTGGAAGTATTCTATGCGCATACGATTTCCCCGATTGCGATTGCAGCATTAACTTCTCTGATTATGGTATGCTTCATTGGAAGATACCATGTTCTGGCAGGGCTGCTTGCACTTACGGCGTATCTGACGGTCGGCGTTGTGATCCCGATGTGGAACGGAAAGGCGCGGAAGCCAGAAAGGAATGGAGTTCCGGACAGGCTTTGGCGAGCTGAACAGCTTCGTGCTGGATTCCCTGCGTGGCCTCGACGAGACGATTCAGTACGGACAGGGCGAAAAACGGAAAGAGCAGATGTCAGGGCGGTCGAAAGAACTGGCTTCTGTGCAGGAAAACTTAAGCCGCATGGAAGGCTCCCAGCGGTCTGTCACCAACATGGTGATTCTTCTGGCATCGTTCGGCATGCTGGCACTGACGATCTATCTTTACACGAAAGGCGGGATCGGATTTGAGGGAGTCCTGACCTGCACAGTCGCGATGATGGGTTCCTTCGGCCCGGTCGTGGCGCTGTCCAGCCTGTCGAATAACCTGAATCAGACGCTGGCAAGCGGCGAGCGTGTGCTTTCCCTTCTCGAGGAAGCGCCGCTGGTGGAGGAAATTCCGGGAGATGCGGCATCCGGCGGTGACCACGCATTTGCAGGAGCCGAGGCGCAGAATGTAACGTTTGCCTACGAAGACGAGACGATTCTGGATCAGTATTCGCTGAAACTGGAACCGGGAAAAATCACCGGCATCCACGGCGCGAGCGGTTCCGGAAAATCGACGATCTTAAAACTTCTGATGCGCTTCTGGGATGTCCAGACGGGGCGCGTTTCCGTGGACGGAGCCGATGTCCGCAAAATCCCGACAAAGCATCTGCGCGATATGGAAAGCTATGTGACGCAGGAGACACACCTGTTCCACGATTCGATTGCGAACAATATCGCTATTGCAAAACCCGGCGCGAAGCGGGAAGAAATTATGGAGGCGGCGAAGAAGGCGTCCATACATGATTTCATCATGACACTGCCAAATGGCTACGACACCGAAGTCGGAGAACTCGGCGATACGCTGTCCGGCGGAGAAAAACAGCGGATCGGTATCGCGCGGGCATTCCTGCATGACGCATCCATGATCCTGCTGGACGAGCCGACATCGAATCTTGATTCCTTAAATGAAGGAATTATTCTGAAATCCCTGAAAGAATCGGCAGAAGAGAAAACCATTGTGCTCGTATCGCACAGAGTGTCCACGATGAACGTCGCGGATGTGGTATATGAAATGGAAAATGGCCGGATTTCCTGATTTTACAGCACTTGACAGAGAAAAGACGATGTGCTACACTAACAGTCGTTAAAGAAAAGACAATTAAATATCGATGTGTAAGGTGTCGGACATACGTGTCCGGTGAAAAGGGAAGCAGGTGTGAATCCTGCACGAACTCGTCACCGTATTTTGCAAGCAGGGGAATGATCCACTGGGAAACCGGGAAGGAGACCGATGCGCTGGAGTCAAATCCTGAAGCAATGAGCCGGGAGACCTGCCTTTCGCAGTACAGGAACGTTACGTTCGTGCCACGAGGAACTGGCAGTACAAAACAGGAAAGCGGACATTTGCCCCACAGCGGGTGAGATGGTTTTCTTTGTGATGAAAATACTGGAAGCCCCTCGTTGAAAAACGAAAGGGCTTCTTTCTATTTACGCGGGCAACGAGCCAAAGTCCGTGCTTGCACGAGACCTTGGCGACTGCCGCGATAACTTGAGAAACTCGCGGAGCGTGTTTCTCATAGTTTGAAATGTAAGACGTCCCCGATATTGGTTGTTGCAAAGATACCAGCAAATGGGAGGAAAACAAAAATGAAAAAGAAACTTGTAGTCGCTTTAATTTCAGCAGCTATGGTAACATCTATGCTCGGCGCATGCGGAAGCAGCAACGCATCCAGCAGCAGCGCAAGCAACACAGCAACAAGCAGCGTAAGTGCATCTTCCGCATCTGAGGAAGACACCACAGCAGCAAGCAGCAGCGTAAGCGCATCTTCTGCATCTGAAGAGGTATCCGCAGATGCAGACCAGGAGGCAGCAGATAAAGTGGCAGCTTGATTGACGCAATTTATGTACAGGAAAGAAATGATAACACCGACGAGCAGTGCAAAGAAGCAAAAGAGGCATGGGATGCCTGACAGACGCGCAGAAGGAACTTGTAGAAGGAGAGAACGCAGATCCGGATTACTTCGGAAGAGACACAGGGGATGCTTCCAAGGATGATCCGTTAAACGGAGACGAGATCGGCGAGAATGAGCTTCTGGTTGTAAGCTTTGGTACTTCCTTCAACGACAGCCGTGCTGAGGATATCGGAGGCGTTGAGAAAGCTCTGCAGGCTGCATATCCGGACTGGTCCGTAAGACGTGCCTTCACTGCACAGATCATCATCAACCATGTACAGGCCCGCGATGACGAGAAGATCGACAACGTAGATCAGGCACTGGAAAGAGCTGTAAGCAATGGCGTGAAAAAACTGATTATTCAGCGACTCATCTGATGCACGGCGCAGAGTACGACGAGCTGAAAGAAGCAGTAGATAGCTATAAAGATAAATTTGAGTCCGTAACCATCGCAGAGCCGCTGCTTGGCGAGGTTGGAAGTGACGCTACCGTAATCAACGAGGACAAACAGGCCGTTGCAGAAGCAATCACGGCACAGGCAGTAAAATCTGCAAATTATGACAGTCTGGATGCAGCAGCAGAGGACGGCACTGCTTTCGTATTTATGGGACATGGTACTTCCCACAATGCAAAAGTAACTTACAGCCAGATGCAGACACAGATGGATACTCTTGGATACAAAAACGTATTCATCGGAACCGTTGAGGGCGAGCCGGAAGAGACCGCCTGCGAGAATGTGATCGAGGCAGTAAAAGCAGCCGGATACAAGAAAGTAATTCTTCGTCCGCTGATGGTTGTTGCAGGTGACCACGCAAACAACGATATGGCAGGCGAGGATGAGGATTCCTGGAAGAGCCAGTTTGAGGCATCCGGTGCATTCGATGAGATCAACACTCAGATCGAAGGTCTTGGAAGAATTGATGCTGTTGAGCAGCTGTATGTACAGCACACCAAGGCAGCTATGGACGGCAACGGCGTTCAGGACGATGCTGAATAATTAGGGGTTGTATTCCGAACGTAAAATAGAGTAAAATAAGATCCGGCAGTACGGCTGAAGAGACTCAGTGTGCTGTCGGATTTTAAGTTGAGCGGATGAAAAAGATCCGCTTCAAGGTGATACAAGGAGGAATTTTATTATGAGAAAAAAATTGGCAGTTCTTTTTCTTGGAGCAGCACTGACTGTATCCATGCTCGGCGCATGTGGCGGAAAGGATGCAGCGTCATCTTCTGCATCTGCAGTATCTGCGTCTTCTGCGGCAGACGCATCTTCCGCTTCTGTACAGGATGCATCTAAGGCAGAGAGCAGTACATCCACATCAGATGTTTCAGCAGAAAGCGCATCGGCAGCGGAGACTGCAGGAGAAAGCAGCGCATCAGAGCTGGAAGACGGTACGTATACGGCAGACTTCAATACAGACAGCAATATGTTCCATGTCAATGAAGCAAAAGAAGGAAAGGGTGTCCTGACGGTAAAAGACGGAAAAATGACCATCCACGTCAGCCTGGTATCCAAAAACATTGTCAATGTCTTTGTGGGAACAAAAGAAGAAGCACAGGCAGACGGCGCAGAGCTGATCGAGCCGACCACAGATGAGGTAACGTATTCTGACGGAACCACAGATGAAGTGTACGGCTTTGATATCCCGGTAGAAAAACTGGACGAGGATTTCAATGTTGCGATCATTGGTAAAAAAGGAACCTGGTATGATCATGTAGTCAGCGTATCCAATCCGGTACCGCAGGAGTAATCCCGGAAGAAAACAAAAGATATCCACAGAAGGCGAACCATTTTGCACCGTCTGTCCACAGAAATTGTGGAAAGAGAGGGGAAAAGCGGTTCGCCTTTGTGGATATCTTTTCTTATTTTTCCGGAAACAGTTTGCGGAACAGAAAACGGATGAAGGGTCCGCAGTACATGAGCTGCCAGAAGAAGGCAACCGGGAAATTTAAGAACGTGGTCTGAAGCCAGACAGCGACAAATTCCTTTCCGGCATTTTTAAACAGCAGTGTTGCAATAAAACTCATAATCGGACACATAATAGCAATAATCATAATGGAAATTGCCAGCGTGATTACGATCGGACGATTCTGCGGTGTTACCATGCAAAAAGCTAATTTGTGAGCCAGATGATCCACGAGGAAAAACTCGAGGATAAAAGCGGCCGGCCACATGATTATCATCTCATGAAACGCCATCAGAAAGACCTGATTTGTCATTCCGCCGATGTTCATGGAAATGTTGTAGCAGATCATGGCATAGACCATCAGAAAGGACATCATGAGGTAAATACAACGTTTTGAAATTTTGTTTTTGGCATCGATTGTTCTCCTTTTCTTTGCAATTTTGAAAAATGGGCGCAAAAAAGACACATGTGTTGTTCGTTAACCAAGCAATGCACTTGTGCCGTTTCCAATCTGATACCAATCTTTTCTGCAATTTTTAATTTTGAACCGTCGATTATTATAACGTCTCCGGCGGCGTTTGGCAAGAGGAAATTGAGAAATTTTTTTGAAAAGATAGATAAACAAGAAAATTCGATGCGTGCTGGAAGCACGGTTTGGCGAATGGTGCGGGGAACGGCACCGGCGGGAAAAAGAATGGATTGCGAAACGGGAGCGGGATTGCTACAATAGAACATAGTGAAAACAAAGAGAAAACGCAAAAGGAAATCAATATTATGTCAGAGATCAGAAAAATCGAAAACTTTGCGGCGCCGGAGCTCGACGTGTATGCGCGTCTTTCAGAACCGCAGTTATTGCACTATTATGAACCGCAGCCAGGCCTTTTTCTTGCGGAGAGTCCGCGTGTCATCGAGCGTGCGCTGGATGCCGGATATGAACCGGTTTCGTTCCTTGCCGGAAGCGCAGAGCTTGCCGCAAACGAAGCACTCTTTGCGCACTGCCCGGACGCGCCGGTCTATACAGCAGAGACGAAGGTGCTGGAACAGCTCACAGGCTTTGCCCTCACGCGCGGCATGCTCTGCGCGATGCACCGCCGCACGCTTCCGGCTATGGAGGAAATCTGCCGGAATGCCCGCCGCGTGGCGATTCTGGAAAATGTCGTGAACCCGACGAATGTCGGTGCGATTTTCCGTTCTGCCGCCGCGCTTGGCATCGATGCCGTGCTCCTCACATCAGGCTGCAGCAACCCGCTGTACCGCCGCGCCATCCGCGTGAGCATGGGAAATGTCTTCCAGGTCCCGTGGACCGTGCTGCCAGGCGGCAGTTACTGGCCGGAGCAGGGAATTGCTGCACTGCAGGAACTTGGATTTTATACCGTTGCGATGGCATTAAAAGAAGACTCCGTTCCGATGGATGATCCGTCGTTAAAAACGCATGAAAAGCTCGCCATTCTGCTCGGAACCGAGGGTGACGGACTGGCAAGTGATACGATCGCTGAAACAGATGCAACCGTGCTGATTCCGATGACACATGGTGTGGATTCACTGAACGTCGCTGCGGCGAGCGCTGTCGCATTCTGGGAGCTGGCGGGAAGAAGATAAAGATGTTCCGTCGGTACCGGAGATTAGGGAATAAAAATAGGATCAGAGATAGATTTTCGGGATGCATATTTTGATACATCCCTTTTTGAATTTACGAATTTTGAAATTCCTTCCGATACATCTGCGGCGTACATCCCACTTTGTTTCGGAACTGCCGGTTGAAGTTGGAAAGGTTGCGGAAACCATTGTCGTACGCGATTTCGGACACACTCCGCGTCGTACTGCGCAGCGCCTCGCAGGCGGCTTTGATCCGAAGCTGTGTCAGATATTCAACGGCCCCGAGTCCGAAGGTCTGCTTAAAACAGCTCATAAAATAGCTTTTGCTCAAATGCGACAGCCTGGCAAGTTCCTCTATGGTAAGCGGGTCGGCGAAGTGCTCCTGGATATAGGCGAGCACAGGCCGCAGGTTTTCAGCAGCCGCAGGCATGGCGGGACGATCGGTGCAGAGTTCCGGCGATGCGGCGAGCAGATAGAAGAAGCGGAGCAGCTCACTTTTCAGCAGAAGATCGGAGACAGCAGAGTTTTCACGGATGCAGCGGAAAATCTGATGGACGGATGCAGAAAGTGCAGCATAACCGGAATGTTCGGGTGAAATCGGTGCCTGGATGCGGCGCCGGGCGGAGAAAAACGGCTGCAGAATTTCCGTGTAGCTGCGGTCGTCATACCCGCCGATCAGCATATTCTGGTGGAAAACAATCGTATCATAAAACATCGACTCCTGCTCGGCGGGCAGAATGGCATGTACGAGGTTCGGCTGAATCAGAAAAATATCACCGGCATGCGCCGTAAGCAGACGGTCCTCATACTGAAAATACCCCGTTCCGCGTTTGATATAATTCAGCTCCATCTCCCCGTGCCAGTGCAGCGGTACGCCGGGAAAATAGTCGGGCATCCGGCAGTCATAATAACTGTAGGGAACCTGCATGGAGCCGTGCTGGCGTTTTTTCTTTCGCAGCAGAAAGCATCATAAAATCCTCCTCCAAAAAGCATGTCCGTAAAATGCCGGGAATGGCAGAGCGTGGCATGGATAAAATCAGTTAATGTTCACTCAGCAGTGAAACACTTGCTGTTTCGCTGCGTAAGAAAGTGATTCAGGTGTGAGCAGCCCTCCTTTTGCGAAGCAAAACTTTAAATGAGGGTTGCGAAGGTTACAGTTCGCTGGGTACCAGTGAACTGTAACTAAAATCATAGAATAGTATTAGAATGAAATAGGAAATTACTGGTATTTCAGCGGATACAGTAGTAATATATCATATAGAAACACTTGCTGCAACGACGAAAATACAGCAGAAATAAGAGCGAAAGAGGAAAAGAAAAAATGTCAAAATGGTTAGATAACGCAGTATTTTATGAGATTTACCCGCAGTCCTTCAACGACACCAACGCCGACGGAATCGGAGATTTCCAGGGTATCATTGAAAAATTAGACTACATCAAGGAACTGGCTGCAACGCCATCTGGATCAACCGTGCTTCCTGTCCCCATTCGGTGATGCAGGATACGATGTCGCAGATTACTGCCGCGTTGCACCGCGCTACGGAACGAATGAGGATCTGAAGAGAGTTTTCGAAGAGGCACACAAACGTGACATGCACGTTCTGCTCGACCTGGTTCCGGGGCATACATCTGTTGAGCATCCATGGTTCAAAGAATCCATGAAAGCAGACCGCAATGAATTTACAGACCGCTACGTATGGACCAATAACGTATGGGAAGCACCAGAGGGAATGGGAAGCCTGCGCGGCATTTCCGAGCGTGACGGCGCCTGCGCATCAACTTCTTCTCCAACCAGCCGGCCCTGAACTACGGCTTTTATCAGCCGGATCCGGAAAAACCGTGGCAGCAGTCCTTTGATGATGAGGGACCGCAGGCAACGCTGGCAGCGATGGAAGATGTCATGAGATTCTGGCTGAACATGGGCTGCGACGGCTTCCGTGTCGATATGGCGGGCTCTTTGGTAAAGAACGATCAGGAAGGCAAAGGAACCATCCGCCTGTGGCAGCAGGTACGGAAATTCCTCGACGCCGAGTTCCCGGATGCAGCCATGGTATCCGAGTGGGGCGAGCCGGACAAATCCTTACAGGGCGGCTTCCACATGGACTTCCTGCTTCACTTTGGACCGTCCCATTACAACGATCTGTTCCGCTGCGATGAGCCATTCTTCTCCAAACGCGGAAAAGGAGATATCTCTGAGTTTGTAGAGACCTACAAAACCAACTACAATAAGACCGCACAGAAAGGCTGATCTGCATCCCGTCCGGAAACCATGATATGGACCGTCTGGCACGTCGTCTGCAGGGGGATGAGCTGAAAATTGCTTTCGCTTTCCTTCTTTCCATGCCAGGTGCGCCGTTCATCTACTACGGTGATGAAATCGGTATGCGCTACGTCGAAGGCCTGAAATCCGTTGAGGGCGGATACAACCGCACCGGTTCCCGTTCTCCGATGCAGTGGGATGACAGCACCAACGCAGGATTTTCCAGCGCACCGGCCAGCGACCTCTACATCACCATGGATCCGGGCAAAGACCGTCCGACCGCAAAAGCACAGATGGCCGATCCGGATTCCCTGTACCACGAAGTTAAAAAACTCATCCAGATCCGCCAGAGCAGCAAAGCACTCTTAAGCCGCGGAACCATCGAGTTCGTTTATGCAGAGAAAAACCAGTATCCGCTGGCATACGTCCGTGAGGCTGAGGGTGAAAAAGTCCTCGTCATCATCAATCCATCCGGCAAAGAGCAGTCCTTCCCATACAGTGCAGAGCTGAAGGATGCCCTCTACACGATCGGAGGAAAAGCAGAATCCAAAGACGGAACCATCACCATCCCGGCACAGTCCGCAGGATTCTATCATATCTAATCGAAAATAAAAATGACAGGGAGATCCAACCGAATTTTTTCGGAGGATCTCCCTAGTGTATTGTACCGATGACATTTAATCTTACTACCAATTTTTAATTGGTAGTAAGATTCGGATACAATGATATCAGTTTTTCTCTGGCATCACCTGTTTGAAAATGCCATTTAATTTTCGCTTTTGATTTGTTACGTTCTTCCTCCCATGAACTTAATTCTTTACGGAGCCGTTCAATTGTTTCAGTACGTCTGGATAAGCATTGCCGTGTCATGACGTTTAATTCAATCTCTGCCATGTCAAGCCAACTGCCGTGCTTCGGGGTGTAATGTATTTCCAGCCTCTTGATAATCCGTCTTGCTTCTGCTGGAGGAAACGTTTTATACAAGGATGCAGGTTTATGAGTGTTTAAGTTATCCATGACAAGAATGATTTTTTCTGCGTCTGGAAACATTACATCTGATAAATACCTTATTTCCTTTGCCCAGTCGGTAGCTTTTCGATGCTCATGTACGTTTACATGATGCATCCCATCAAGTGGTTCAACAAACGCAAATATACTGCATGTTCCATTGCGTATGTATTCGGAATCAATTTTGGCATTATCTCCAGGACGCATTGGTAATGATTTTCTTGCATCTCCCAAAAGTTGATATGGTTTTTCATCCATACATACAACAGGCCGTTTAGAATTATATGGAAGTTCATATACATCAAGGACATCTTCCATACAGGCTACAAATTCTGCATCTTCTTTTGAGGTGATGCACCAGTAGTCGTTTTTGTGAGGTCGAAGTTTGTTTTTTTAAGGTTCTTCGGATTGCCTCACGGCTGACCGGAGTATCAAGAACAATTTTTGCCTTCTCTTCCAGAAGCAGGATGGTCCACCTTGAATGTACTTCCGGCACCGGACCACAGGCAAGTTCAATGATACGGGCTTCAGCACGTCCATCGAGCACACGCCTTGCATTATCAGAATTAACATTACGCTTAAACTCAGTTACTGCATCAATACCACCCTCAAAATATTTTTTCACAGTATTGGTTACTGTTGCCAGACATACACCATTTGATTTTGCAGACTGCTCATGAGTCAATACTTTTCCGTGGGACTCATCCAGGTCAATAATAATCTGGCATCTGCATCGGATTGTTTTGGATGTTTTATTTTTTCGGATGACAGATTTTAATTCTTTTAATTCATCATCCGTAAGTTTGATTTTGTACTTTTTTGGTCTTGCCATAGGATATCACCGCCGTTTCTTTTATTGTACCATAAAACGGCAATAACAGCCAGAAATATTTGGATAAGTATCAATATGCCAGCACACTAGAAATTACAGAGAAAAGAAGGATAAACGTGGATTTGCGGATAAAACGCTGGAAAAACTGATGCAGAGAGAAGCGTATCTGAAACAGGTGCAGGGACAGAAAGAAATTGTCATGCATTATATTAAAGATCACAAAATTGTCTTCTCAGAAATTGCGGAGAGCGTGACAGAAGATACACGGCGGGTGTTTCTACAGTGGATCGCACAGGCGAATATGAATTCACAAAAGAAGGGCAGAACAGAATACGGACAGGAATATCAGTTATTTCGGGAAAAAGGAACTTGTATTTTAAAGTGTGAGGATGGAGATTTGACCATGCCGTCTTATATTTTGGAGTTTAAATGAAAATCCTAATCCCCCAGCTATACTGGGAGAATGGAATAGTTGGAAACGGTGAGGATATCAATACAAAACCTCCTGTGATATATTGAGAATGGTGTCGCAAGCCAAACTCAATCACAGGAGGTGGTCCAAATGGACAATAGAAGCATATCACATACGAGATGGAAATGCCAATACCAAATTGTATTCATTCCAAAGTATAGAAAGAAGTATTGTACGGAAAAGTAAGAGAGGACGTGCGAGAAATCATCAATACATTATGTAAATACAAGAATGTGGAAATAATAGTAGGAGCAGTTTCATAGATCAT
>ENA-OQIM01000567-OQIM01000567.1-human-gut-metagenome-genome-assembly--contig:-NODE-567-length-13817-cov-1.870051_pt1 | contig 13817 bp, 18 predicted proteins | sample MGYA00242579_ERZ504744 | MGnify/ENA primary metagenome ERZ504744 (study PRJEB26092, sample SAMD00036441) | human gut metagenome | host: Homo sapiens | study: EMG produced TPA metagenomics assembly of...
TCTTCACAGAACCGATTTCCAGAAGTGTTGGGTCCAGATCTGTAGAGCTTCAATTTTGCAATGTTGCCCATAATACCGGCGGTTCCTTCCTTGAAAGCATGCATACGCAGATAATTCCAAATTTTTTTCAGCATTGGTATCTCCGATCTCATCATTAGATGTAAAACGGCGGATGGTAAGAATGGTGTCACTATCTACCTTCCGGGTATCGACAATGCCCTGATCTTCATTAAGGGCTTCTACGATTTTTCCATTTCCGTCATAGAGAGCAACGTGTCCATCGTAGCAGACAACATCACCAGCTTTTGCATCAGCAAGGCTTTTTACCTCTTCGCCCAGTGATCTCCAGCCATAAGAGGTGGTATATTCATCATCGTAAGCGCCGCAGCGTGTCAAAATCTGCCATACAAAATGGGAGCAGTCGATTCCATTCGTGAGCGAATTTCCGCCCCAGACGTAGGAATTTCCGACGAACTGTTTGGCAAAAGTGATGATTCCTTCGCCGGAAGAATTGGTTACATCATAAACAGTTTCTTTTTTATAAGAAAACGCTTCATTTTCTTCAGGATCAATTACCTGTTCAGCAAGCTCCATATTGTCTTCTCCAGTCCGGGAAACGTAGGTTAATGCCGTTTTTCCCTGCTGCAGATAGTTGCTTTTGACAAAGCCGCGGACATCGCCAGATTCGATGTATACCCATTTTTGATCTGAATCAGAAATAACATAACAAAGAGCTTTTGGAGAAAGGGTTCCGACAATACGTGACTTTGTGGAAGCGGATTCTCTGACATTAAGCCTTGTGTTGACCTTTGCATAAGCATACACTTTATCAACGCGGGCAAACCCGGCACGAAGATCCTTTTTCCCTATGTAATTTTCATAGTTAATTGTCTGACTCCAATCTTCTACTGCAGCCGCTTCTGCCGCATTATCGGAAGAGGGATCTGCGTCTTTTGTGGATGTAGAACTGGAATTTGCATCTTTTTTAGTGGATTCGAGAATCAGCTTTTGGCTTAGTCTCAGAGGTTGATGCGTCTGGTGTTGGAGCTTTGGAAGCTCTGGAGCCGGAGTAACGGATGGGGTGACAGATGGGGTAACATCTGGTTCCGTAGGTGCCGGATCTTCTGAGTCATCTTTTTCCTCTGGTTCCTTAGAAGTATCAGATGACGAGTCTTCTGGCTTTTCCGGTGTTTCAGATGCGCCAGAATCAGAATCTGTTTTTTCAGATACAGAATCATCTGTCGAGACATCACTTGAATCCACTACAGTTTCCTGCCCGGATGCTAATGGTTCTGCATAGGCGGATGCTGGAGTGAGAAACATTCCTGCAGCCATGCTAAGAACGGTAAAAGTAGTGCTGACTTTCTTTGATTTCACTTTTTGTCCTCCTGTAAATTTGATTTATAAATATCACGCCCGTAACTAAGCAAAATTCATCAGCAGTAAGCTGGAAAGGAATTGATTCCTTTGCATGCTCCGCTACGGTGCAGATATTATCAGATAACTGAATCAGATCAATATAGGAAACAGGCTCAGATGGCTGAACGCGGTCAGACATACAAGCTCCTGTATCATTCGAAATCTGCAGATATTCTTTTCCATATGCATTCTCTTTGGTAATATGCACATAGGTGGCTTCCGAACCGTTTTCATACAACTTCAAAAAATTAGCAGCATATGAGTTCTTATTCTGGTTTTGGAAGGGAAATTTCATTCAAAAATTCTAATACTGTTTTGATCATTAAATTATTGGCCGTAATCATACATTAAAAAACATGAAACAGCGTCCTCCTTCTTTGGTAAATTTTGTTTCTAAGTATAGTATTGTAAATATTTAAAAAATTTTCACTCAAAGATGTTCAAAGTAGTCATCTGCGCTCCAAAGAAGGTTATCAGCGAGGTTTGTAGTCCATATTCCATTATCAATTGCATAATCTATGATGGATTGCGTATAAGGCGCAGTCTTGGAATCCGAATAGTAAATACAATAATTACTACCATCAATAAGCTGCTGATTACGCTCTGAATAGATGCCTTTTCGATAAGCAGAATAAGAATAACGATAAATACTGTATTGCATAACCTGTTGTAAGCGTTGCTGGTCTTCCATCGTCCACCTTGAGGTATAATGGGGATATGGGAGCAGCAGAATCATCTGGATATAGGGATAATATTGTTTGAAATTCAGAACTTCTTCCGCAGCAACTAAGTCAAACCCATATGAGCCACCACACGCAAAAAATAGCCTCCTGCATTCAGATAATTCAGAATAGCCTGCTGCAGACGGGGGCGCAAAGCCCACTGTTCATTTAATGATAAGTCTCTGTTTCCGATAAATGTGCATGCTTTAGCCATGTTGATGCTCTCCTTGAAATAATTTCTATATATTTAGTATTGTAAATATAAAATAAAAAAGGTCCTGAATCTTCAAAATGAAGTCAGAACCTTTGTGGCTATGGGGATTTTTGATTATTTGCAGCAAGGATCTGTATCAAGGCAGTCGATCATAGCATCGTAGCCATTTTCACTGTTCTGAAACAGAAATTTACGCGCGTTGCGTTTGTTTGTAAAGTCTTTCTCCGGTACAGATGGGCCGGAAACGATGTAGTGTTTTGGGTTACGCATAAAAAGTTTTTTTTCAAAAAATTCAGCATAATATAATCCTTTCTTGATAAAAAATATCATTTGAGCATAGTCGTAAAATAGATTTAGTTCCGTGCGGAAGTACATACATCTTCGTATTTGATCGATTTTTGATAATCTTCTGGAGAAATTGGGATAATTTCTGAAATCTCATCAAACTCGGGCCGAACATGTTTTTCAAGGTAGTCCATATCAAAATAGGGCATTTTAAAAGCAGCGTATCTTCATAATGAGGATTTACCTTGAAGTAAAGTGGAGCTTTGGCGAATTTTCAATCCTCAGAATTTCCGGAATCGAATATCCAAGATCTACAGGAACCCAGTTATCCTCTTCTCCTTCCGGGATTTTTTCGTCAGGTACAGCACCCATGTTGGCATAAAGTTCTGCCGTAGTTGATTCAGGATATAAGGAAGCAATACGACGTAACGTATCCTCAATGCATGCTGAAAAATCCGATGATCCAAGTACAAAGTTAGCTGGGACAATGCAATGGCAAGGAAAATCAATTCCGATAGCAAAATAAGTTGCCATCTGTTCGCCATCTTTCAAAATAGCATACAAGATATCGTTGTCCAGAGTCCATTTGAACGTGGGGAGCAAAGGATCAATATCCGCATCATTTCCAGTAAGTTCTACGTAAGTGGCACCATATAACATTGCATAATCCAGAATCCGCTCCAGATCAGGTGCGACACCAAGGGAATCAAGCAAATTGTAGTCACGCATATTAGGGGTTACCGGAATATATTGCATACTGTGAATACGGCAGATAGATGACTGTCCATCATGGGAACAGCTATTATCCTGAAAACTTGTGAAATAATAGGTCATTTGTGAAAGATGCTTTCTGTTTAGACGCAAAATTTTAATAGGTTTCATAAATATACTCCTTGACAAAATGTATTTCAGATCTTATAGGTTTCGGTACTCCTTTCATCGTTTATTTGATCTGATGAAATAGTATGAAAATTAGCCCGAAAACAAAAATGTCATTATAAATGGGAGAGTTTCCCATCCAATCCAGAGCTATGAATATTTATGGCAAAAAGCTCAGAAAATCGACAACCGGACGTTCATCGTATTGCGCAGGTGTGTTTAATAACTTTCCATTCACGACAAGGGAACTGCTACCGCCGCCGTCCATGCTTCTTGCATAGGTACATCCAAGATTGGCGAAAATACTCTGCAATTCAGCAAAAGACAATCCATTTTTGTACTGTGCCGTTCCGGCAGTAATCATATAATACTCTCCTGGCTGAACCATACCGATTGCTGTTCGGTTATAGTAAGTATTATTTATTTTTTGCTGATTTGCCAAATCTACTTTTTGACCGTCCTGGATTAGCAGTGGATCAGCTGTCCCCCAAATATCTTTGACTCCGGATGCAAGGAGTGTAGAAGCTGAAATTCCAGCCGATGGAGTATAAAACTTTCCAGTGTTGTCCAGGCAGATTTCTTTCCCATTCGTCACACCGTCTTTTAAAATTTTTCCATCTTTAATAAAACATCCAGCGCATACAGGTTGCCCACTATCATATGAAAAATAACTGCCGTTTGTTGTGACTGCTGCTCCTGTACGGCCGGCATATGTAGTCGGATATTCTCTATAGCTGCCCCAACTGTCATTTGATAGTCCGCCTTTGACTTGATTAGATGGATCGTTGACGATAATATGGGTTAAGAAATATTCACCGCTCTCCGTGTATTTTTGCTGAACGGAAACGAAAATACTATCGGTTGTGACATTAGATACACTATTATCTAATTCTGCCTTATAGGTCTCGGCGGCGACGACAGCAGCTGTTTTTTTGCTTTGCAGTGATTGTTGATGTATATTCTTTTCCAAGATAGGTAACAGAAATATCATTATTTCCTGCTGCCAATGAAATTGTGTCAGAAATTTCAACATCATCTACAGACAATTCTTTCTTTTCGTTGCCACTATACGTGACTTCATAAGAAAATCAGATTTTGGATAATCCCCTTCATAGAGAAGTTCTTTACTTTCCATTGACAATTTGCTGATCGTGTTCAGTGGAATCTCATACTGCTCCTCGCCCAGAATAGTCTTTGCAGTTACAGTATGATCATCTGCAGTTAAAATTTCAGGAGTCTTTGTGAGTTCAAAATCGGATACGGCCAGTTCCTTTTGGGTATTATCCGCATAAATAAGCTTCGCAGATATGTCTTCCGAGTGGAAAGAATCTCCTTCGTAGATCGGTCCATCCGCATAACTCCATGCGATATGATCGGCTTTAATATTTTTACAACATTCATAGCAGTATTACAAAACTTTCTAGTTTTTTCTCTATTTCCATATGGTTCATTATCTGTATGATACCTAGCAAAATTTTGAAAAGGTGTCATAGATAACAGCGTTGCCGTTCTATCACAGTCTTTTCCACAAAAATCACATATAGCGTGTATCATGCTCATTACCTCTCTTTCTACTGATATTAATAGAATTGTAAAAAAAGCACACGATAAAAATAAACTTTAATTTTTATCATGTGCTATAAAACAGGTTATGTTTTATGTGAAAAATATTCAATACATTAAAGATTTATTTTACTATCTTTTGGAACGGTCACATTTAAGACAATCTTTCATCGTTGCATAGCATCCAGAATAGCTTGTCGTTCTTTTTCAGCTTCTACTAAATCAATATCAAAAAATTCAGCAAGTTAACTTTTCTTTATTGATATAGTCTCCGTTACCCATAACATTGGCAAATGGACTTTCTCTCTTTTGTTTTCTGTCAAACATGGTATATTTTCTTAAGAGCCAATCAAGAAATTCTCCACAAAGCTGTGATTGTTCCTGAATTTCAATCATTATATCCAGCGTTGGTGTTTCAATTTTATTCATATTTTCATCCTTCTTTTCCCATGAAAGCAATTTTTCATTTGCAAAATTTAAATTACTATTCTTTTAATGATTTCACAATCATTTTTACATTTTGCGCATCACCGTTATGTGCTTTCCGGTGGTGCGTAGTTTCTTTAATATATACAGTTTTTCCGGACTTATATGTCCGCATGTGTCCGCGGGTCTTCCAAGCGTCTACGTGAAAATTCCGCACAATATTTATGCAAATTTCAACTGTCCATTGCGCTCAGTTTGGATTCTGTCTGGGCGACAAATGGGCTGCCTTTCTGCTTTGCACAGTTCAGGAAGATTCGCTTTTACAAGGGCGGCTGGTATGGGTGGGCAAACGGCATTGCCACATCTTTTAACCTGCTCTGCTCTCTGATAGGTCTTTCCCGTATAGTCATGATCGATGATATAATCACTTGGAAAGCCCTGGCATCCATAAAGTTCCTGTGGTTCCAGCATTCTCAGCCCAATATCTACGATTTGATAATCCGTTCCTGAAATTGTAACAAGCCCGAATTTATCTTTGGTAGTTATGACATTTAATGGTTCTTTCAGGTCTCCTTCGCTACGATTTCCATGGAATTTCAAAAGAAAGGCTCTTACTTCACCGAAATGTCCGTCTCCGGCTGTGATGGTAGGAAGAGGATTCCGAATGTCCTTTCCATCGCAGTGATTATTCATCTGAACAAGAGTTGCAGCCACAATGCTGTTATGATCCCATGCAGTAACAGTAGGTAATGGATTTTTCATGCATTCTCCTGCTCCTTTATATCCTCCTGAATAATATTTGTGCAAAAATGCAGAAATTTTTCCTGATTTGCAGGGAGCAAGCGTCGGCCGCACAATTCCATACCCATTTTTCGCTGTGATTGTAGGGAGCGGGATGTGTAAATCCCCTGCTTTCCGATCTCCACCGTGGTTGCATTGGACAAGAAAAGGTTCTGGGTTCTCTAAGATATATTTTTGGATTCCTCTTGCAATCCGCTCCATCGTTTTCGGAGAAAGCGGTCTTTGCGCACGGATGCCATATTTTTCCTTAATTTCTTCTGCCGTATCAAAAATACTTGGGCAAGGACGCTGAAAGTCGATTTGCGTGTAGGCTCCCAGATATGGCTTTAAATGCCCATTTTTGACTTCTGGGCTATCAGCCGGCGCATGCGTAGGTGAGGGCCATACAATAGGCTTTCCGTCGCATCGAGCAATCAGAAAAAATCTCTTTCGGGTTGTAGGTGCGCCATAATCAGCAGCAATCAGCTCTCGATATTGAACCTCATATCCTAAATCATTGAGCTGATGAACAAATTTCTGAAATGTTGTGCCGCGTTTGGCTTTGATTGGATGATGCTGCCTGTTAAGAGGCCCCCATCCTTTGAATTCCTCTACATTCTCCAGCATAATAACTCGCGGACGTACTAATCCCGCCCATCTGCAGGCTACCCAGGCCAAGCCACGGATGTTCTTATCCTTGGGCTTTCCGCCTTTTGCTTTGCTGAAATGTTTACAATCTGGTGAAAACCAGGCAAGCCCTACTGGACGTCCATTGCAAACCTTAACAGGATCTACCATCCATACATCTTCGCAATAGTGTTTTGTGTTTGGATGATTGGTCTGGTGCATTCGAATTGCCTCTGGATCGTGATTTATAGCAATATCAACGCTATAACCAGTAGCAAGTTCAATGCCTGTACTTGCCCCGCCACCGCCAGCAAAGTTGTCAACGATTAATTCTCCGTTGATCATGTTAATTCTCCTTTTTTGACAAAATGTATTTCAGATCTAATTTGTATACTCCTTTCCTCGTTTATTGATCTGATACTGATAGAATTAGAAAGAATGTAAAAAACAAAAAATGCAGGTCTTTTTGGGGGCGGTATTTGCAATAAGAAAAGGGGATGCTGCTCGCACCCCCTGGGTTGTTTATTTCGTTTTCCGATATCCGCGTTCAATATTTTCGTCTCTTGGAACGAAATAAGGATATCCATGAGAATCATACTTTAATTTCAGATATACTTTTTCTGTTCGATGTGTCTTGGGATTGTCCAGAAGTGCATATATCTGGGATGCTTTCGGCGGCTGACGTTTCAGCTTTTGAAATAATACTGTCCATAACATAAAATTTTCCTCCTTCTATTTAACATTCAAATATGTACTACACACTAAGGATCGGATCGCAATGATACCGGAGCAGGGCTTCTTTGGTGACCTTTTTGATCAGACTACCTATTGCGTAGGTACATCCGTTTCCACACTGCTGCTGACGTTCCCCGATCGTTCCATGAAATTCGAAACGCTGATCAAATCCCATTAAGGCAGAAGCTTCTGCTACAGTTAATGTTCGGTTTTCTGTTGGATGAATAATGGGGAGCTTTCTCCAATTGACAATGGTAGGAGATACAGAATCATAATCCAGTCGATAGTAGCGATCTGAATGCATAGTTTTATTATCACGAAATTCAGGAATGTCTTTGAAATTATGTCCGGGCCGGACGAGAGCCATTCTCTTCTCTGTTTCCGGACGGCTTGTAGTTACATCAAAGTAGTTATACCATTTGGATGTGACTTTGGATAATGCTTCACGGACCGTATGGAATGGGTATAATTTGAGCTGTGGAAGCTGAATTTTACCGATACGAGATCCGATAATGATCGCCCTTTTTCGGGTGGTATATCCGCCAATATCGCAGTCTCGTACAATGTTGGATGTGATTGTATACCGATGGCTCAATTTTTGCAGCACTTTGGAAAGAAATTTTCCGCTTTCACAGGTGATAAATTGCGGAACATTTTCAATTACAAAAATTTCCGGACAATTTTCCTGTGTGATGCGAATATATTCATCCACAAGATCAACATCTTCATGATTCTCCATTCTTCTCCTTCGATTACTGGAAGAGAATGGTTTACAGGAAGGCCCGCCTATGATCAGGTGCTGTGGAGGGATCTTTCCCGAAACTTCCCGGACATCACGGCACACAATATGATTTCCTATGTTATGTCGATACGATTCACAGGCAGCCGCATCAGAGTCACATGCGTAGTTGATTTCAAAGGCCGGGTCCAGATGAAATGGCCAGTCCAACATGCCTGCTCCTGAAAATAAAGACATAACAGAAAATACAGATCGTACTTCCTCATTAACGGTTGTATTCCAGTCAGAAAATCCGATGGAATCCAAATATTCCGCAATGCTGATTTGCCCTTCAATGCCAGCGGCAGCCTTTAAAACTACTTTGGATACGCTGAATTCAGCAAGGACACGTTCAATGGGAACGATTTTGTCCTTAATACTGCGGATGCAGCGTACGATAATTTTGTCCTGCAGAACCTCCATTTCCATATGACTGCATCTGGAAACTGCATCGCGTACTTTTTTACTCCTAAGATCAAATAAGGCATTTATATTGGCTCCAGATCTCTTTTTGGAAATTTTAAGGCCGCTCTTAGAAGGGCGAATGATAATGCAAGTTGGGCGGACTTCATAAATATAATGACCGCCGGGATAATATTGTTCGTTTGGTGTTATAGAGAATGTTAATCCTCTATTTGATGAATGCAATTTTTTCATTTTTTTCTCCATGGACATATTGTATTTCAGATCTGTTATTTGACATACTCCTTTCTGCTTAAATTGATCTGATATAGATAATATTGGAAATTGCGTGCAAAATAACATGCTTCTATCAATCAAGATCCATCAAGAAACATTCACTTAGTAAAAAACGTATTATCACGCGAAGCACTGTTATTGTCACACAGCGACAGAAGTTATATTTAACCTGATGATCATAGGTTTCAACATGAGAGAACTATATCTGTATCGACGAGTCCAAACGTTTGAAGGAAGCGGAATCAGCCGAAAGAGTGTAAGCCGAAAGTTCTGTGATGAACTGCTGATAGAAAAAGTAAAGGACATTTTGTATGAAAAAGGTGGATAGAATATGCTGTATAAAAGGAAAAAGAAATAGGTAAAACGGTTCCAAACAGAAAAGGGGGAATTTTGTGCATAATGGTTCTGTCTGTGAGAAAAAAGGAAAAGTGAATACAGAAAAGGGGCTACTTATAAATATGCGTTACTAAAAGCGAAATCCCTGATATTACAGAAACTATTTGCGATATACATTTAATTGTGATATAATTTTGTTAAGATATACATTATTGTGTACATAATTTTAAAAATGATGGAGGGTGATTATCATGGTATCGTAGTTATAAGCGTAGGTATTATAAGGCAAATAAAATTGAAATGGGGGAATAATTTATGAAACGTCGTTTATTAGAAATTCCTGTTGTTGCCATGCTGATTATGACTTTAACTGTTCCAGTATTTGCAGCATCAAAAACTTTGGGTGTTTCTGAGATAGATCAAAACAAGACAAAGTGGTGCTGGGCTTCTTGTTCAGAGATGATCGGCAAGTATTATAACAGTGGAAGCAATCGTGACCAGTATGCTATTGTAAAAAAAATTAAGGGTAATACAGATAATCAAGAAGGTACTATTACAAATATTTGCGATGCGATAAAATATGCATCTGTAGATAGTGTAACTTTTACCAGTAAATCCACCGCACTTTCTTTTAATTCTTGTAAAACTGAAATTGATGATGGTGATCCATTTGTTGTCTGGTTACAAGGCCAGGATGGTTCATTAAGTCATGTAGTCGTTGCTAGTGGTTATAAAACGGGTTCTACAAATTATTTGTATATTTTAGACCCTTCGCCCAATGTTGATGCACAATATTTTTCGTATACTGGGCTGGTAAATGGATCAACTGGAACACTGGGAACTCGTTGCTATGAAAAAACTGTTTTAAGAAAATAACCAATAGAAAGCTTAATATTGATTAGGAGGTAACGAATATGAAAAAAATAATCACTTGCTTATTAACGCTCTCTATGATGTTCATGTTTTCTGCAACAGCATTTGCATCCGATTTTTCGGGCAACGCCGAATCGGAATTAAGCAACATTTCAGACAAAATTGTAACCGCTGTTAATGATGTATACAGTGATAAAAACATATCCATTACAGCAGAGGACATAAATTATGACAGTGCTTTCAAAATATATGTCGATACAAATGTTTTTAAATTATCCACTAACGTAGTAGGTGAAATTGAAAATGCACTTGAAAACGGAAACTATATTTATCTGTTACCGATTGATACAGTTAATGGAACCGTGGTAGTTAATTTCCAAAAGGGGCTTCCCTTAAGTGAGAATGCAAAAGCTATTCTTTCTGAGGAAGAACAGCAAGAGGTATTAGATAATGCGGGGAAATGGGTCATTTCTAGCCTTGCATTATACAAAAATGGAAATTCAAACTATGATTATGAAAAAAAACTTTCAAGTATCATCGATGAAATTCCAGCAGATACAATATTGGTTGGCGGTTTACCAATATTCCAAGATGTTGTTGCCCTCATTCCTAATAGTGATGGTGTAATAGAAGAAATTGTTCCTGTTACCGCAACAGATTATGATGAAAATTTAGTCACTTATGCAAGAAGTAATTCTGTAATTTATGATTACGAACAAGTAAAAGAAATTGCTAATGATTTACCAGAAGCAAATTCGGATATGGCTGGCGGAACAGATGTTAAAGATGTTGATCATTCTCAAGTAACCTATGGTCGGTTTATTTGGGGGATATTAGCTTTGTCAGTATTTGGTTGTGCATTTTTCTTTTCAAGAAGAGAAACAGATTCTAAAACAAATCTTATTTGATGGAGGGCATGTGATATGAAAAAATTATTTCCATTATTGATTGCTTTTACATTATTATTTTCATTTCCTTTACCAACGTTTGCGGCAGAATCAAATGACAGGCAACAAAATACATCATTTGAAATCTCCCTTGAAGAAGCGCTTGCATTAGCTGATCCAGCCGATATCACTGTACAAAATGGTATTACAACTATTCCAGTTAAGTTAGACATAAGCGAAGAAGTTTACACGGAAGTAGTAATTAAAGTAAACAATTTAACTCGTGCGCGCGCAAAAAGTTTTTCTATGGAGGGTTGGTTTCGCCTAACTTCAAGCAAAGAGATTGTATCCGTATATGGCTTAGATGGAACTTTTGAATATACTGGATCATCAGCAACAGCAACTGGTTCAAGTGGCTATCATAATCCAACAGCTTCTGGATGGAGCGGAACATATAATCTAAGCGATGAAGAAAGCGATGACGGAAGTGCCTCTATTATAGGAAACTATAACGCTCAAAAAGAGTGGTAAATATAATAATAGCGCAAGTTGTAAAGCAAAATGTAGTAAAAGCGGAAAAATCAGTTTTTCTGGAGATTATGATGAATCAACTATAATTTAATGTGGAGGTAAAGATAAATATGTATACAAAACTTAAACAACTTATCGCAGCAACTTTGTCCGTATTTTTGTTAGGAACTATGTCTCCTACAACTGCTTTTGCAGCAGACCATACTTCAATCAAACCAACACAAAACGATTCTATCCTGCTGAATACCAATAACTCAGAAGTTGGTATAGAGTTTTATAATTCTGAACCAGTCACAATTGCCAAGTATCAAACTGCTTCTGCATGGCAATCTGGACGCTTTTATTTGAAGTCTGATAATTCTACATTGGGTGAATTTAAGACCGTTGGCGAATTTACATATGATGGAACCATCTGTAATGTAACAAACTGTAAAAACAGTGTTTGGAATGTTGCTGATGTTGGCAGGTTAAAAATAGCGCTTCTGAGAAACAGGTTTCTCCCACTTTGCAAAAGCAGTTGGAGTATTTGAATTGTATAAAGAAGGCCTTTTTGGAAATAAGCTTTCTTCATCAGCCACAATTACAGTAAGTTGTAATCAAAATGGAAAAACAAACCGTGAATTTAATGGTGATGAAGCTACCGAGTAGTTTAATTATTTCTATCCCCCCTAATGCAGTTATTACCACCAACAATGAAATAGTTATTTTATTTGGTTATTGTTCTACAACATCTAATACGATGAATTAGATAACAAAAAACTGAAATCACATTGTCTACAGGAAACGGAAAAGCAGTAAACCCTAAAAAGGTTTGCTGCTTTTCTGCATTCGTTTTTAAAACTTTGGCAAATAGCGCCGATGGCTTGCAAACGTCAAACGTAAGGTAAGCGCAAAATATTGCTACGTTACTCATGAATTACGCTCCTGGGAAATGGGCAGACCAACGCGTAGCGGTGCTGGGAATGGTACCCGCGAGATCGTTTCAAATTGACACTCCAACCGATCTGACACTCTTCATCATTTGTCTTTTTGCTCGCACTTCTCGTTCGCTTACGCTATGTTGCCCTTTTGGACGGCCTATGATTTTCCATTTAATCTCGCCGTTTCAATGCCTTTTTTGTGCGCTGTCTGAGATCGCCACATCTTTTTGTGCATGATCAAAAGCAATACGAATTCATTCTTTTGAAGCATCATAAGATACATCATAAGATACTCTTCCACTGCGGATAAAATGACATCCACATCGGTTCCTGTCCTCGGAACATGTATCTGCAACGCATTTCTGTACATCACCGTATCAATATGAGACTCCTGTAAAATAATCCTTGAAAACTACGCGTCGCATTCTTGTTGCTTCAGTGATGAAGTTAGACGCGCAAATTTTTTTGAAAAATAGACAAAAGCACGGCTGACACATTATGCCCGCCGCATTTTATTGGATGATCTAACTCTTAACTATTTGATGATAGTAGAAAAGTTCCCTTCCGTCCGATCGAACTTATAAATAGAAGTTCCAAGAACCGTTGCTTTTGGAGCAAATTTTCGAAGAGCAGAGTACAAAATAGGAGCGATCTCATCAACGGAGCATGCCGTGAAAGTTGCTGCCGGGACAACCAAAACATGATAAATGCTTAACTGTAAAACGTAAAGATCATCCTGTAAATAATTTGCCAGTTTCTGAAAATACTCAGGGAACAGCAAAACAGCATTTCTGTGTTTTCACAGGAAACTATATAAGAATTTGCCAAAATCGGATTTTGTTGAATGGTTTTTGGTTTCGGTTTTTGAAGTTTAAAATCACAATCAGAGATATTTCTTCGCACTGCACTATCAAGTTCTGCTGCAGTAATTCCCAATTCGCTCATCATTGCACTGGAGACGACACACGTACCTCCCCCAAACGCTGTAACATCAAGGTCTAGCATGTATAATACAGTAAGGTCAAAAAAGGTTTTTGACGGTGCCGCAAACGGTAAATTGTTCGCATGCTGCAGATGGAAACATCTGATAAAAAACATGATCTAATATATAACTTTTTCGAGAGGCAAGAACGAAAAGTCTGG
>ENA-OQIM01000568-OQIM01000568.1-human-gut-metagenome-genome-assembly--contig:-NODE-568-length-13809-cov-1.538591_pt1 | contig 13809 bp, 20 predicted proteins | sample MGYA00242579_ERZ504744 | MGnify/ENA primary metagenome ERZ504744 (study PRJEB26092, sample SAMD00036441) | human gut metagenome | host: Homo sapiens | study: EMG produced TPA metagenomics assembly of...
CTCCACAGCAACCGGTTGCCATCGCCCCGGATAGTTGGGATGCAAGATAGTATTTCAAGAGATGAGGAAGGAAACAACTCTATGGCATCAGAGATTCCATAGAGTCCAAGTTCACGCGAAGCGATATTCACCGCACGCAATGTTATCTGGTCACCACACTTCTGTCTATAAAACGGATCATCTACATGCTTGTGCAGAATCTGTCCTTCGATGGTGAGACGATTATCGCCCCATTGCTGCTCAATGTGTATCAAAGCCCATTGCCGGGGACAGAACCTAAAGTGCTGAATCCCCGACAACATGAGCATATCGTCTTCATTGTACATACGATGGAATTATATCAGTTCCTCAATAGTTACATTTGATGGAGCATTCTCCTTATCTATAGTAACTGAATAATCGATGAATGAGCGTGGTGCTCCATCGCAGACTTTCTCCACTTTTACCAATTCAAACAACTTGTTGGCGGGAGCATTACCCAATATGGAGTCATGCTTGAAGACTATCAGTTTTTGAGCACTCATCAATCCACGTGCCGCCGAACGATCCACATCGAACATATTCTTTAATGCGTTCCAAAATAGTTCAAGGTCTTCTTCAGAAAATCCTGTCTGTTGTGCCAAGTTGGCGGAGATGAAGCCGTGACAGACGTAGAGGCCATAAGGAATGGTGCTTTACGTCCCATTGTACGATTGCCACCATCTTGTTTTTCTGCTTCTTTCTCTGTTGCTACTGCCATACGAGTAATAGAATGTTCCGCTACAGCAATTGGATCTATAGAACGAGCAAAGGTGAACTGGATAGGCCACGAACTTGACCCGCATTTTTACCTGTTGACATAACTGCGCCGAATGTTCTGATATCGAAGTAATTATTACACATAAAACGACGTGCTGCTTCTATTTTGTCCTTTGCATTTTTTACTTCTGAATCATCATGTGCATTATCAATCAAAGTATTCAGGACTGCCTTCTCTTTGATAAATATATCAAAGCCATTCACAAGCCCTTTTGCTATTTGTACATAGTTACGAACCTTGCGTTTCAAACAGACATCCGTAACAAGTCCCATACCTGTTTCGGCATCCACACGTGGTAGATTACCCGCATCCGGATCACCATTTGGGTTACCATCTTTTACATCAAATATGTAAACGAAATCAATTCTATTCTTTAGTTCTGACATAACTTTATATTTTTAAAATTATTATTCCATTTCTTTATTTTCCTTGTTCATAAAAAGGTCTTGACGTTGATGATAATATCCCACAAAGAACCGTCCTTGATCTTGCAGGTTAAGATGTGGAGGAAATCCTTTTGCATCAAGTTTGGATATAATTTCCTGTTTCAGCTTCTCATAGAACACTTGTCCACCCGGATTCAACTTCTCTATATGATGAGTAGAAAGGTTGAGCACCGTGGCAAAAACCATGGAAGGAGTTGCTGATGCAGCATTCATATAGCGTTCTCGAATGGAATGAATACCATTGGCATCCTCCTGTATCTTGTCAAGTACGGCAAATAGCTTCCACAAAGATACCCTTGATTTTGATTTTCTTTGTCTAACATAACATCTAATTTTTTATGGTTGTTATTTTCGTTTAGTCTGTTGAGATATGCCTTGATGATAGCAGCACGCACTATATTGACGGATTGTTCTGCACGTATGCGACGAATACATGCTTGAAAGAGAGAAGCCGGATACGGCAACCCTTGAAATATGCTTCTCACCACAGCATCAGGAAGGTTGGGAGTCGCATCACTTGACTTTCCTCCAAGAGTAACATTTCCAAGAATGGAATGCAGTCCCAAGTACGGCTTCTTATCTTTGCGAGTGTCCACCATCTCCATATCTGTAAAATGCTTACTTATCAACCTGCAAACTCACGCAAAGGCATCTCATTCCAATATACTACCGCAATTCTTGCCGAATTAGGAGCCAAACCCAAAATGAAGAATTTGTCATCATCGTTTGCGATAATTTTCCGTTATAGATAGACTGGAAGTATCATATACTAACTTTATACGCCTGTTTGGGTCGTCATTTTCTTCTTCAATCCGCCCCAACAAAGAAAATAAACTATTCTCGGACTCTTTTGAAGCCTCGCTATTGGAGGAAGCCCAGAAAAGATAAGTACGTGAGCCCACCATAAACTTATTGTGAGAATCCGAACGCAGCAAATGATTCAATGCGGTTGTATATGCAAATTCAGCTTCTTCTGATATTGGAGCATTGTATCCTTTAGATTTCCCATACGAATCATACCCGGAATTAACTTGAAATGCAACCAGTTTGGCTGTTTCTTGGCTTCCAAGTATCTTTGTAGCAGTTGTAATCTCTACAACTTTTGAATATCTCCCTGTTATCAAACAAAGATTTCCTACCACGCATGATTCTCTTCAAACAAATTTATCAATTCCGTTTTCGAAGCTACTATTTTCGTATCCCCTTCTATAAGGAAAGAAAAGGTAGAATATTTCTTATTAAGATTTTTGGCTATATCATCCCATAAAGAATCTTTCTGCATAGCCCCAACTATAATAGAAGGGTCTTGCTGATAAAATGCATAAACAGCTTTTATGTCCTCATTATCCGGAAAAGCATCATATATATCTTTTACTTTCGCCTTAAATACTTCAAAGTACTTACGTATCTTTTCCATATCCCCCTTATCGGAATAACCAAATACATATTTACAATTGTCATACAAATAGTTTGCAACAGGGGCACTTGACCGGCTAACACTTTTCTTAACAAGAAACTGCTGTGCCGACTTCTTATCTATGCGCCTGTCTTCAAAGCGCAGAAATTTTCCACATCTATCAATAACAATAATAAATCCAATCTCTTTGTATTCTAAACCAAAAGGGGCCACATCATCTCCACTTCGATGATAGTAATCATATAATGCTTTCAGTATCATCTCAACACCTCCTCACTATCTTTATCCGGTACAACAATCACTCCCTTTTTCATTTGGACTCTATAAAACATAGCATTCGGTTTTTGTGGATTTTCCTCAAAGTCCATATCATAAAGCATAATGCCGAAATCCCTGTCTTCGGCTAAGGGATTATCAAGATTATCAGTACTTTCAATATACTTCCAGTTTGCAGAAAACTCACGACATCCGAGATAGGGCTGCGTAAAACATTGCCCTTGTGATGCCCTGCGTTCGAACATCTGATAATACTTCATAGGATTCTCGTCAGCACTTGGCTGATGCTTGGCAAAAGCCTCTTTGGGACGGTCTTTTACCGGAATAAATACTAACTTAGCATAAATTCGGTAACGCACATCCAGCGAAGCAAAGTGTTCTTCTGTTGGCGTGTCTTTCCATCATCTATATAAATTGGTTTCATGCTGGAATTTACCACCGCTCCAACTTCATTCCGTCTAATGGTAGCCCATTTTATAGGCCTGAGTACCTCAATCTTGGTTACCTGCCAACGCATGGCATAGCGTTTAAACAGTATCGCTTCAAAGATGGCGCGTGCCGCCGATGGCGTTATGACATCGTAACTCACACGCTCTACTTTCAATTCCGGACGAGTGAAACAAGCCCAATCGCCCCACACCTCCAAACAATATTCTTTATCTGTATATTCCATATCATTCATCGTTTTCCTTGTTTCCAATAATCTTCTGGCTTCTGACCTTCAAAAAAACCTTTTTTGCCGACAAGGGAGTTACCACTTCACGACCGGTTTTTTGCTCCAACTGTTCGCGTGCCACACGAGCCACATCACCACCATCAGCCGCACACTGCATATTTTCACCCAATGTCTGAGGATTTTTAGCTTTAGTAATACTTGTCGTAGAGAGTTCGGCCAGCATATTAAGAACCAATTCTTCATTGGTCATATTGTCCCGGAGATTTTCTTTCTTCAAGCCCTTGAACTGTTTGTACTCCTTTGCCGACTTTCCAGCCCATTGCTGATAGATAATGTCTGTAAGAGTAGCATATTGAACACCTTCCTCTACATTATGTAGTTTCCATTGATCTGTAAGATCTTTACGGATTTCAATGCTCTTCAAGCGTTGGTTTATCCAGTTGTCAGAGTAACCAAGTCGCTTGTAGTCCATCATAGCTTGCTCAATACTCAACTCAGGGTCTTGCATCTGATCAAGACGTTCGGATGCTACATGTGCCATCCATTGCTTGAACGGTTCTGCCTTGGGAGATGGGATAGACTGAATGATACGTAGTAGTTGTTCTGTATCAGCCACATCTGTAAGTCGCATCTTACCGTCTGCGGCTTTCATTTTCAAACCGTGACAATTTGTCACGGTTTCATTTCCCTCTTCTTTAAGTCTTTGCTTTAACTTACGCCAATAAGCAGTTGCATCAACACTGTCTGTTAAAACTGACACCACATCAACTATCGAAAAATACCATTTTTCCTTTTCATCATCCCACACGGTGCGGACTTTACGTTCTTCAAACAATTTCAATGTTTCTTTCTTTGTCATATCCGTTTCTTTATATCATTAATACTTCCTCCAGCCAATGGTTATCAAGACTGAGACCTGTGGCTTTATTATACTGAGACCTGTCTGCCAATACATATATTCCTTCCAATATTTCTTCGACAAGCCCATAGCCTTTCAGTTGCTTAAAATCATAGGAACGGATGCCTACAGTAAATTTCGCCAATTGCTTCACCAACGAGTAGGTACACCCCGATTCTTTCAACTGCTCTATAAGTTCCATGCTGTTTTCCCAATTTACGATAACATTTATACTTGTATCATCAATCAGGCGAAATTCTTTGATGCAGTTTCAAAACATAACTCAGTAGGTTTGTAAAGCCAGTGCTTTATATCCTTTTCATCAAATGTTTGTTTTCTGCTATACAATTGACAAAAATACGCTTTCATGGTAGAAGGAGCAAACCAATCACTATCTTCCGGCAAATTCAACCGAGCATTGTTGGAGTCAGCCATTGAACCGAAGGGATTTCGCTTCTCTGCAGCCAGACTGAACACAAATGTATGTCCCATTGCACTTCGTCCTTCCCGATTGCACCGTCCCGCTGCTTGCAATACAGAATCGAGTCCTGCTTCTTGACGGAACACAACCGGAAAGTCTATATCCACACCAGCCTCCACAAGTTGTTGCAATGACCCTGACAATCGGCTGCAACCCATCCTTCAATAAAGTTTTTATTTTACCAATAGTTTCGTGTAAGTGGGCAGGGCACATCATTCTAGACAAATGCAATTTCACTCCGTCATTGGGCAAACGGTCATACAGCTCTTTGGCATCTTTACGAGTGTTCACTATGCACAACACCTTATTATATTCAGACACCTTTGCAGCTATCTCATCGTATGTTCTTCCTGTATCATCGATTGCCAACTTCACACGGCGAAGTTGGTCATGCAAAGCAAATTCTTCCGGAATAATTTCCTTGATATGTTCTATTCCCTTAAAATCAGCTTTAGGATTTGTTCCTTCTATCAGACCGCTCAATACCGGCTGACTTGCGTGGTAAACAATACCGAAATCCCGAACATTTCCTGATACGCTTTCAGCGCATCGACTATCGGCTGCAAGAAGCCGGTTGGCAACATCTGAACCTCATCCAAAACAAGAATTGAATTTGCCATGTTGTGCAGTTTGCGGCAATCAGATGTTTTATTGCTAAACATAGATTCAAAAAGCTGTACATTGGTAGTGACAATAATGGGATAGTTCCAATTCTCTGTAGCCAATTTTGCTTTTTCCCTATTTTCCTCGTCCTTAATATCATCGGGGTCGAAATTACTATGATGCTCCAATACATTTTCTTCACCAAAGATTTCCTTCAAAAGCCCTGCCGTTTGCACAATGATACTGGTATATGGGATGGCGATGATGATACGATTCATTGAATGGCTTACAGCATGCTTCATGGCCATAACAAAGAAGAAAGTGTTTTACCGCCTCCCGTCGGAACCGTAAGGCTATAAAATCCTTTTTCGCTTGAAGAAGTTCTACTGCATTGTTCTTTCACTTGCCGGCGGATGCGGTTCACTTTCGTATCGGCTGCATTCGATTGCAGTTTTTGCATATATACCTCCAGTTGTGGAAGCAAATCGACAAGCGTAGCCAAATTTCCCCGCTTCCGCCATGACTCTACATCCATAAACCGTTCTGTATCGAGTCGGTCGGCATCTACAAGACAGGAAAAAAGCATACGGGAAAGGTGATGAAAGTGTTTCCATTCAACCTTTGATTTAGAAAAAGGTGAATCAATAAATTCTTGGAATAATAAAGGTTTGTTTATGCTAATGTCACCCTCGTTTATTTCTTCGGACAATAGCCTCTCTTTCAATATGTTTTCCACATCCCCAAAATTATGTAACCCCGTGTGATGAGAAATAATTTGGTTTACAAGAAGATGGGAAACATCTTTTCCCATAAGTTCTTTTGCCAATATTCCACCCACAAAAGCATGGGTATGATCATCATAGCGCTTCTTGTCACTCGTAGGCAAACCATTCATCTTGCGTATGTATTGCTGGAATGCCGCCCGTTCCTTTCCTTTATCATGAAGTAGCCGAGCGCACGCCCCCAAGAAGGAAGTCCGAACTGCCCGGCGAAGGATGCCGCCATATCAGCAACCCCCTTTTGATGTTCATCATTGGTTTGTATCATCCATTGACCATTCTCCCTATTTTGATACAAATGGGATATCAAACTGCTTTTCATCTATCATCTGATTAAATTTATAAGGCTAGCATTTCACAAATATATATAATAATATCAGACCCTCGCAAAAGAAAATCATATTTCAGGTCAGCTTCATCAGTTTTTCATCCTTAAAACAAGAAATACAATCAACAACGACAAGAACGGGCATTCCGCCTTGTCGACTCCACACAGGGAAAGGAGAACAAACCATTCGGAGGGGAAAAGAACTTCCGTCACCACATCTCACTGATTCTAAAGGAGATATAGTGACGGAAGAAAAAAATAATCTGTTAATCCGCATAGATAATCACGGATGAATATACCGGACTATTCCGACAACATCCGCTTGATGAGATCAAGCTTTCACTACTGCCAACAACTCATCCGGTGTAACCAGTGACTGCTCGCCCGTAGTCATATTCTTCAAAGTCAGTTTCCCTTCGTTCATTTCATTTTCACCAACAATGGCAACAAAAGGAATCTGCTTGTCATTGGCATATCCCATCTGCTTCTTCATTTTAGCAGCATCCGGATAAATTTCGGCACGTACCCTGTTTCACGGACTTTGCCAGGATAGGCAGACAATAAGCAGCTTCTTTATCACCGAAGTTTACAAACAACAGTTCAGTTCCGTTCACCGCTTCTTTCGGGTACAAATCCAACTGATTCAACACATCAAAAATACGGTCGGCTCCGAAAGAGATACCTACACCAGACATACCGTCCATACCAAAGACACCGGTCAGGTTATCATAACGGCCGCCACCGCTGATACTGCCAATCTGTACATCCAAGCTTTCACTTCAAAAATAGCGCCAGTATAATAATTCAAGCCACGAGCCAAAGTCAAATCCAGTTCCACTTCACTCTTCACACCCAGTGTAGATACGGTTTTTAATATGAATTCACTTTCTTCTACTCCCTTCATTCCCGTTTCACTGGCTGCAAGGACTGTTTTCAAAGTTTCCAATTTCTCTTCATTGCTTCCACTCAATAAAATAATCGGCTGCAATTTATCAATAGCCTCTTGAGGAATCCCTTTAGAAGCCAATTCCGCATTTACATTTTCCAAGCCTATCTTGTCCAGCTTATCAATAGCTACGGTGATATCCACAATTTTATCGGCCTCACCTATGATCTCGGCAATACCGGTCAATATCTTACGGTTATTGATTTTAATTGAAACGCGTACTCCGAATTTGCCAAATACCCGGTCTATCATCTGTACCAGCTCCACTTCATTCAATAAAGAATTACTGCCTACCACATCGGCATCACACTGATAGAATTCACGATAACGGCCCTTCTGAGGACGGTCCGCACGCCAAACCGGCTGAATTTGATAACGCTTGAAAGGGAAACTGATTTCGTCACGGTGCATGACCACGTAACGGGCGAACGGTACAGTGAGGTCATAGCGCAATCCCTTTTCACAGAATTTGCTCGCTAACTTTACCGCATTGCGGCTCAGCAATTCCTCATCGGTAATGCCGTTGAAATAATCACCTGAGTTCTGTATCTTAAACAATAACTTATCCCCTTCATCACCGTATTTTCCCATCAAGGTAGACAAATTCTCCATAGAAGGAGTTTCAATCTGCTGATAGCCGAAAAGATGAAATACATCACGAATCGTATTGAATATATAATTACGTTTCGCCATTTCCACCGGCGAAAATCTCTCGTTCCTTTAGGTATACCTGGTTTTGCTGCCATAATGATTCTATTTAATTTATTTTGAGCCACAAAATTACACTAAATATTTCATTCGTAAAAAGAATACTTCTTAATATTGCTCATTGTCAGTCATATTAAGAAGTTAAACAGCCGGTGCTTTGGGTGCATATCTCAGTATAGGCCGTTTCCCAATATAAACTCATTGTTTTATAATTTCATAGGCAGTAGAATGAACCCTCTATCTCTATTCTTCCTCCAGTACATCCAAAGCGAACTCAATCCCTCGGACAGCCATTTGTGAACTGAAAATGTCAGCTGTAGCAACCAGTTTTCCTGTAGAAAGAAATTCTTTCATTACCGCATCATTATCAAAACCCACTACCGGCAAATAGCATTTTTTTTCTTGCATTTGCTGAAGAACCCCCAACGCCATCGCATCATTGCTGCAATATACAGCTTTCAAATCAGGATACCGCATCCACATAGCCTGAAAGACTTCGGCGGCTTTCTCCGTTTCCCAGTCGCTGGTTCGGACGCCACCAATCTTAACCCTTTTTCTTCTATCGCTTTGATGAAACCTCTTTTACGCTGCTGCGCATTATCGCTGCCGCCAATCCTTCAATAATAGCAACTTATCTTCATTCCGCAACTTCTTACCCAATAATTTACCCACTTCATACGCAGCCGCAAAATTATCCGGTCCCACAAAAGCCACTTCTACTCCTGCCTGCTCCAATAGCTGAGCATCCAGCTGAATATCAATATTAATTACCGGAATTCCTTTCCTGACAGCCTCTACTGCAGGCTGAACCAAAGCCTTTGAGTCTATAGGCACCAATACGATGGCATCGACTTGTTGATGAATCAAAGAATACATCAAGTCAATCTGTTCCTTTACCTTTGTCTGTGTAGCCGTTCCCACACAAACCAAATCCAAAAACGGAAGAGGGGCCGCATACTGAATAGCCCCCTCTTTCATCACTTTGAAAAAATCGGCTTGTAACGACTTCATTACAAGCCCTATTTTATAGTTTCTCTTCATTCAAATTTCAATTCGACAAAGTTATGCTTATTAAGCCGATAATAAACAAAGCAAACATAGCCACAATCAGTTTATCAGTTCCTTTCGGAGCATCTTTAAACTCCTTCCAGACAAAGACTCCCCATATCATGGCCACCACAGGGGCCGCGTTGCTAAGGGCGTATGAGATAGCCGGATTGGCAGCACCGGCTCCCATAAAACTAATCACCATGCCACCCATCCATATAAAACCTCCCAGCATCCCTGTGAGATGAGTCTTTGCATCACCGGCAAAGTAATCTTTCATGGTCACTACCCTGCCTTCCACGGGATGTTTCATGGCGAATGTATTAAATATCGGTGTACTAACCAATATACCTACCGCAAAGAAGAACACACCTGTATAAGGAGTCAATGTTCCGGTTCCACCGGCCACATACTGCGGATCCAGGGATTTTACAACCAATCCATAAAAGAACATGATAGCAATACCTGCCATAATAGCCAACAAGATACCTTTCTTGGGTGTGGAAGCTTTACCGGATGATAACTTTCCATATGCTTTTCCGCAAATCAAGATAGCGATAATGATGACTAACACACCACTCCATAGTAAAAACTGATTTCCCTGATAGGTCTGACCGGCCAAAGAGATTAATAAATAATTGAATACAATACCTCCAATCCAGCCAAGCCTCCACCGATAGGAAAACCTACTGACATTCCGGCTACAGCAATGGCTGCTGTAAGAAATATATTGCCGAAATTCCATACAACACCGCCCAAGAATGCATATTGAATGCTAGACCAGTCCATGACTGCCAAATCCTGAAAAAAGGTACGGCCTTCACTTCCCATACTTCCTAAAGTCACCGCCCCCAATAAAGCTGTAAGGAACAAACCGACGGTCAAATCCCAATAAAACAGTTCAAAGCTCCATTGCTTGGCAGCAACCATCTTCTGTGTATTTGCCCAGGAACCCCAACAGGCACAGCAAATGACACAGCAGAGGATTGCCAAAAAGTAATTATCTACTAATATCATATTTTATTGATATTATTCGTGAATATAGATATTCCAGTTCAGATAAGTTTCAATAGCTTCTGCCAGAATATCTTTCACATTGCCACGGCACATAGCCACGTGATGTTCGAATCCATTCTTACAGATATATTTCATAAGCGGCTGCAGATTATCCACCTTGGTTACTGCTATACAACCATCCATTCCGTATGGATCATCAGTCAGGTCACCTTTACCCAAATAAGACTTGATACAACCCTTCGTATCATCTGTCGAGATACGGAAGAATGTAAAATCACCCTGTTTTACTTTACCGTAAACGGCACCGAAAGTGTGTACTTTACCCAAGGTTCTACCCAATACACCCAAGGTTCCCAGTTTAAGATCATTCATGACGAAAGATTTAGGGAAGTTACCACAATGTGTACATACGCACTTGTTACGATCTTCGGCAAAGTTATTGTTCCAGTCAAGCAACGCCGACGGACGCCCGGAAGCCAAAGTCAACGCATACATAGATACTGCACCGGCAATATCCACTTCACAGGCAGCAGGAATTAGTTTCTCACTCAACATACTCATAGTCACACAAGCCGCACAACCGTAGTTTTGTTCCAAAGAGTCCCAACACTGGATAGCTACAGCATCAATTTCATTGACCTCTCCATTTTCTACGGCCACACCAAATTTAGCCTGCAAAACCAGCTTATCACTGTATTGTTCAGGAACAACAGCATACTGTCTGATTTCTTTCAGTTTGGCCTGCAATACCTCATCGGTATCCTCAATCTTATGGGCAGCAGCCAAAATCTCGGAAAAGGTCTACCGGAATGACTGTAATACCCGATGCCTGCAACAGCTTCTCACTGGCACGAACCGTCTGGAATCCTGCGGGACGAGTACCGATAGCACCGATACGAGCATGACGAAGACCATTAACTACACGGCAGATAGCTGCAAATTTATTGATATCGGCAGCCAGCAAATCAGAATAAATAGAGTAAGTATGAAGGGTGGTATCAGTAAAAGGAATGCCGTACTGATACAAGTTATTGCATACGGAAATCTTACCACAGAACGCGTCACGACGGCTATCCAAATCAACTTTATCATTCTCGTCATCACATGCCTGAACCAAAACAGGCACATTCAGATCGGCCACACTGATGGCATTGATGATACCGATTTCAAAACCGAAATTGGGCAGTGAAACAATGATTCCATCTATACGTTCCCGATTCTCACGGAACAATTTAGCACACTTCAAGCCATCTTCTCTTGTTTCGATACTGCTACTGCCTGTCGGCGTAGCGTCTTCGGGAAGAATGACATAGTCATACCCTTCTTTTGTCAGTGTTTCCAGCAATTGTTTGCGAACGTCTTTTGCTAATTCCGAGTTAAAATAAGCGCGTGTTCCAATGATAACACCAAAACACATTTTCTTCTTGTTTTTCATTTCTAATGGTATTAAAAGTTACGATATATTCAGTTAGTTATTCTGTCCTATTACTTTTTTGACAGCTTCACGCCATCCGCTATACAAGGATTGAAGTTCCTTTTCCTCCATACAGGGAGTAATGCAATTATCAATGGTACGCATGGCAGCAGCTTCTTGGAAACTAGTCCATTTCTTACGAGCAAAGCCATTCATGACAACAGCCCCTAATGCAGAAGCTTCTTCTATTTCCGAACGGTTAATGACAGCCTGCAACATATCAGCCTGAAATTGCATCAGGAACTGATTCTTCGTGGGGCCTCCGTCAACACGAAGGGCTTTCAATTCGATACCTGCTTGCCGTGTCATCATGTCTATCAAATCCTTCACTTGATAAGCGATAGATTCCAATCCCGCACGCAGCACATGTGCCTTGCCTGCATTCAGTGTCATTCCCCAGATGGCAGCTTTGGCATCCGGTTTCCACCAGGAGCTCCCAATCCGGTAAAAGCCGGAACCAGATAGACTCCATCATTGTTTTAACCGAAGTCGCTAAGGTTTCAATTTGATTGAACGAATCCACAATCCCAATTTCTCCACCATCCATTTGATAGTGGCTCCGGTACAATGGATATTTCCTTCGAAAGCATAATACACTTTGCCTAAAGCCGAGAATCCAACGGACGTGACCAGCCCTTCAGGAGCAGTAACAGCCTCTTCTCCAATATTAACCATGACCGATGAGCCTGTTCCGTATGTCACCTTGCCCATACCTGCCTCAAAACACATCTGACCGGTTAATGCTCCATGGGAATCACCTAAAACACCTGCTATTTGCATCGGAGATTTGAACAAACCCTCTATCGTTGTTTCTCCAAAAATAGCATCACAGGGCAAAGCTTCCGGCATCATACTCCGGGGGATAGTGAAGAGTTTCAACAACTCTTCATCCCAGTCTAAAGTATGAATATTAAAAAGCATGGTACGCGACGCATTCGTATAATCTGTCAGATGATTCCTGCCTCCGGTCAGTTTCCAAATCAGCCAAGAGTCAATAGTTCCCATTAACAAATCACCCTTTTCTGCCAGTTCACGTGCATTTTCCACGTTATCCAATATCCACTTAGCACCACTGGCAGAAAATAAGGATCGATTAACAAACCAGTCTTTCGCTGTACCAGTCTGCTATATCCCTTATCTTTCAGTTCTTTGCAAATACGCCGCTCCCCGCTGACATTGCCATACCACGGCGTGATAAACAGGTTTACCAGTCCGCTTATTCCAAACAACTACCGTTTCACGCTGATTTGTGATGGCAAGAGAATAAGAAATGTCTTTCCCATTCACTTCCTCCTTCTCTAGCAAACAATGTATCGCTTCTATGGTATTTTTATAGATTTCTTCGGCATCATGCTCTACCCATCCTATCTGCGGGTAGAATTGCTGATGCTCTATATTGACCCGATGCAACAATTCGCAATCTTCAGAGAACAGCATAGCTTTTGTTGCCGAAGTACTTTGGTCTATGGTAATTATTCTGCTAATCATACTATTAGATTTAAAAAGGACATGTTTATTTTTTCATGAATTCAAGAGCGGTTTTGTATATCCCCTCTTTATCTAACCCGTAATGAGCAAAGATTTCATTGGAATTGCCATGAACTACATTTTCATCGGGAATACCGATAATACGTACCGGAACCGGATTTTCAGAAAGCGTCTCAACCACAATAGCTCCCAAACCACCAAACTGACTATGCTCTTCCACAGTGATAATTCTTCCGGTTTCTTCTGCCGCTTTCTTGATAGCTTCCACATCAACAGGCTTTAAGGAAGACATATCCAACACACGTGCCTTAATGCCTTTCTCCTGTAACATCAACCAGCTTGATAAGCATGATAAACCGTTTCTCCGGCAGCAATGATGGTCAGGTCCGTACCGTCCAGCAGCATATTAGCTTTTCCCAGAACAAA
>ENA-OQIM01000569-OQIM01000569.1-human-gut-metagenome-genome-assembly--contig:-NODE-569-length-13802-cov-6.751444_pt1 | contig 13802 bp, 14 predicted proteins | sample MGYA00242579_ERZ504744 | MGnify/ENA primary metagenome ERZ504744 (study PRJEB26092, sample SAMD00036441) | human gut metagenome | host: Homo sapiens | study: EMG produced TPA metagenomics assembly of...
GTGAGCTGTAGAGGACAATTGCCATGGAAAATGACAGGCTTAAGCAAGCTCAATAAAGCAGAATCATAAAGAGGCATGTGTTCATATAAATATAAAAATGCTGTGAAAAAGTGTCAGAAATCAAATACAATATAATATATGTGTCATATCGGATATACAAATTGATGGATTTGTATATCTCACATGACAAATCGAAGAGATTGAATATTTATTTATTCGGTCTTTTTTTTTATACTTCAATACGAATAAAAGAAAGAGTGGTGAATCTAATGATTAAATTTGGAAAAGGAGTCGTAAAATATCGTGTGCTGATACTGATAGTTGCATTTGCATTGCTTATACCGTCGGGCATCAGCTTTATCAACACGAGAATCAACTTTGATATCCTTTCTTATCTGCCAAGCCAGATAGAGACTATGAAGGGTCAGGATATCATGGTAGATGAGTTTGGAACCGGAGCGTTGTCTTTTGTAATCTTGGAGGATATGAAGGATCAGGACATAGAGACTCTGGCTGATGACATTGAGGACCTTGAGGGTGTTAAGGATGTCATCTGGTACGGAACAATCGCTGATTCCACATTGCCAAGAGAGGCAATTCCGGATGAGGTGTACGACGCATTTAACAACAAGGATGCAAACAGCCAGCTCATGCTCGTCACCTACAGTGACACAATGGGTTCGGATGAGACAATGGAAGCCGTCAACAAGATGGATAAGATGGTGAAAAACCACTGCTTCGTAGCAGGAATGGCAGCGGTCAACGCAGATACAAAGACACTTGTTATGCAGCAGGCTCCTATATATGTCATCATAGCAGCATTGCTTTCAATGCTTGTCATGGGAATTACAATGGATTCAATAATTGTTCCGATGTTATTCCTCCTAAGCATAGGAATGGCTATTATCTATAACCTGGGAACAAACTTTATACAGGGACAGATTTCATACCTGACACTGGCACTGACAGCAGTATTGCAGCTCGCCGTAACAATGGATTACTCGATTTTCCTCTGGCACAGCTATCAGGAGCAGATAGACAGATATGACGGAGACAAGAAGCGAGCCATGGCACATGCCATTTCCCACACAATTGTCTCAGTAACAGGAAGCTCAATCACAACAATAGCAGGCTTCGTAGCCCTCTGCTTCATGAGCTTTACACTTGGACTTGACCTGGGAATCGTAATGGCAAAGGGCGTTGTATTCGGAGTTATCGGATGTGTAACAATTCTCCCCGCACTGATTCTTGCATGTGATAAGGCAATCGAGAAGACAAAGCACAAGATTCTTATGCCGGATGTTTCCAGGATTGCAAGCTGGGTAACAAATCATTATAAGATACTTGCAGTGATTTTCATCGTAGTGCTCATCCCGGCAATATACGGATACACTCATGATCAGGTCTACTATGACCTTGCAGGAACCATGCCTGACAGTGCATACAGTAAGCAGGCCAATGAAAGACTCGACAAGGAGTATGCTATGGGTGCCACACATATCATCATCGCGCCGAGCGATATGTCAAAGGCAGACAGCATAAGCATGATAGATGATATCAAGAAGGTCGATGGAGTAAAGCTTGCGGTATCACTTGACTCAATACTTGGACCTACAATACCGGATGATATGGTGCCGGATGAGGCAAAGGAGATATTCAAAAACGGTGATTACCAGATGATGCTTGTTTCATCAAAATATGCGACAGCATCTGATGAGGTAAACAACCAGATTACAGAGATTAAAAAGATAGTAAAGAATTACAGCGAGGACGCAATGCTTATCGGTGAGGCACCTTGTACAAAGGATCTTATCACTATCACAGATACAGACTTCAAACGTGTAAGTGCAGTATCAATCGTATTGATATTCCTTATCATCCTCGTAGTATTCAAATCGGTATCGCTTCCAATCATACTTGTAGCGGTCATCGAGTTTGCAATCTTTGTAAACATGGGAATTCCGGGATTTACAGGAACGAAGCTTCCGTTTATCGCGAGCATCGTAATCGGAACCATACAGCTTGGTGCAACGGTTGACTATGCGATACTTATGACCACAAAGTACAGAAAGAACAGATACACCGGAATGGACAAAAAGCCGGCAATCACAAAGGCACTTGCAGATTCGACAAACTCAGTTATAGTCAGTGCACTCTGTTTCTTCGCCGCAACCTTTGGTGTAGGACTTTATTCAAACATTGATATGATCAGTTCTATCTGTATATTGCTTGCACGAGGCGCAATCATCAGTATGTTTGTAGTAGTATTTATACTTCCGTCAATGTTTATGATTTTTGACAAAGTAATATGTGCCACAAGCGCAGGCTTTAAAAACAAGAACCTGACAGCTTAGTAATCTGATTAATCATAAATGAGGGATAAAATATTTTTGACCCTCATAACATAAAAATATGACCTCAAAAACAAAATCAGGAGGAATAAGACATGAAATTACCAGAATTGAAAGAAAAGTTAAAAAGTAAATATATTGTCCGTGTTGTAGCCGGAGTCCTCACAATAGCACTTGTAGGTACAGGAATCGGAGCAACAGCGGTTTTTGCAGAGAAGAACAGCACTGCAGTCACAGCCGAGGCAGACAGCACAACAGGAAGCAGCAAGGATGCTGATGACATAGCAGATAAGCTCATGGACAGCGTATCATTAAAGGATAACGATGCAGACAAGGACGAGAGCGTATACCTCATCTCAGATGCAAACGGCAACGTAAACAAAACAATCGTAGTAGATCACCTTAAAAATAAAGATAAAAAGGATACCTTGGAGGATGCTTCAAACCTTTCAGATATCGAGAACGTAAAGGGCAAGGAAAAATTCACACAAAGCGGTGACAAGCTCACCTGGCAGGCCGGTGGCAAGGACATTTACTATCAGGGCACAGCAACAGAGGAACCGCCTGTAACACAGAAGGTTACATATTACCTCGATGGAAAAGAAATCTCACCTGAGGACCTTGCGGGAAAATCAGGAAAGGTCAAAATCCGTTTTGACTACACAAATACCACATCATATACAGAGAAAGTAAATGGCGAGAAGCAGACAGTTTCCGTACCATTTGCAGCAATAACAGGACTTGTATTCGGTGATGGCTTCGAGAATATCGAAGTGACAAACGGCAAGGCTGAGGTAAGCAACTCATCAAGCGTAGTGCTCGGCTATGCTCTTCCGGGCTTAAAGGACAGCCTCGGAATCAAGGACGGAGATCTTGATGGCGATGTAAATATCCCTGAATACATGGAAATGACAGCAGATGTGGAGAATTTCTCAATGCCTGCAGCCATGACCTTCGTGGTAAACGCATCTGATTATGTAAGCACAGACGGAATTGACACATCAGACCTCGATGACATGATAAATGACTTAAAGGATGCCTCAACACAGCTTCAGGATGGCTCAAAGACACTGGCAGAGGGTACTGACACACTTGCTGACGGACTTTCAACATTGCAGAGCAAGCTCGGCACATTCGCATCAGGAGTTGGCACACTGCAGAGTGGACTTAAGACATATACTGATGGTGTAAGTACATTAAGTGGTGGACTGAATACACTTGGAAACAGTACAGGAGCCCTTGTGTCAGGAGCAGATAAGCTTAATAGTGGAGCAGGTCAGCTTGCAAGTGGAAGTGCAACACTTAAGGATGGTTTGAAGACTTATACGGATGGAGCCAGCACACTCAATGGTGGACTGAATACACTTGGAAACAGTACAGGTGCATTAGTTGATGGAGCAGATAAGCTTAATAGCGGAGCAGGCCAACTGGCAAGTGGAAGTGCAACACTTAAGGATGGCTTGAAATCATATACGGATGGAGCAAGTCAGTTAAATACAGGCTTGAACCAGCTTAATGACAACACAGGAAGTCTTGCAACAGGTGTGACCAGCCTTAATGATGGGGCAAAAACGCTTTCGGATGGTATTAATGCTGCAAACAAGGGCGCAGCAGGAGTATCTGCAGGTGCAGCACAGCTAAAGACAAGTATTGATACGGCAAAAACAGGAGCTGATTCTCTTGCAGCAGGAGCAAAGCAGGTTGATGAAGGAGTTGGTCAGTTGACACAATCTTTATCAGATATGCCTGAAACAATCAAAACCAATATAAATAAATCTCTGGAACCACTGAATGAATTAAATGTCGGAACATTATTTAAAACTCTTGGATATATTGATACAGATAAGATTACAGCAGACAATGTATCAGCAGCAGCGGATGCAGCAGTAAACAATGCAGGAGATATAATAGATGCTTTGACTAATATGCAGAATCAGAATCCATCTGTAACTTATAATCAGATACTTGTTGGTCTGTCTCAGGGAAAAGGTGCTGTATCAGTATATTCTGCCGTGAACCAAAGTGTAACAGACAGTGCTTCCACAGTGCAAGCTTTAAAGGATGGCTCAGCAAAGGTATCAGATGGTGCGTCATCATTAGATGCTGGTTTAGGACAGTTGTCAGATGGAGCATCTGAGTTGTCAAGCGGAGCTTCTGATTTAGCAAAAGGAATTACACAGCTTGCAACAGGAGCTACAGAGCTTCAGACAGGCACACAAAGTCTTGCAGATAAATTACCAGAGCTGACAAAAGGAATCACCAGCCTTGTAAATGGTTCAAACGAGTTAGTTAAAAACAATGATACACTTAATGTCGGAGCAACAGCACTCAATGCCGGAGCAAGCCAGCTTTCAGCCGGAACACAGTCGCTCATGAACTCAGTACCGACGCTTACAAGTGGAATCAAGCAGCTTGTGGATGGCTCAAATACATTAGTTGCAAACAACGATACATTAAATGCCGGAGCAACAGCATTAAATGCCGGAGCAAGCCAGCTTTCAGCCGGAACACAGTCACTCATGAACTCAGTACCAACTCTTACAAGCGGTATCAAGCAGCTTGTGGACGGTTCAAATACACTTGTAGCAAACAATGCACAGCTCAACAGCGGAGCCTCACAGCTTGCAGATGGAACAAATCAGATAGTCTCAGGTGTAGACCAGCTCACAACAGGCTCTAAGACACTTTCAGAGGGTGCACACACACTTGCAGACGGTATGGTACAGTTCAATGAGGAGGGAATCAACAAGATTCTCGACGCATACAACGGTGACTTAAAGCCATTCACCGACAAGCTTCAGGCAGTAATTGACGCAGGTGAGGAATATCAGACATACTCAGCAATCGCTGATGGACAGACGGGCAGCGTTAAGTTCATATATAAATTAGCTTCAATAGATGCTAAGGCAGATAGCGACAAATAATTAATTAAAGGATGTTTAAACATAAGGGGAGGCAAAAATGGGCTGGATAGAATATCTGTTAATCGTGGCGGGAAGCTCACTGGAGATTTTCGTTGCGATGGAATGTCAGGGATCCCTGATCCAGAAAGTAAATAAGAAACAGCTTACAGCCATTTGCTTCATAGTTGCAGTTTGCCAGTTGTTAGCAATGTATATCGGGTATTTCCTGTCAAGCTTCCTTAATGGGAAATACTCGGTGAAGGATGAAGCACTTTTAGGAGAGATAATTTCTATCGGAATACTGATAGGACTGGGGATCAGGCTTATAGGAAAGGCTATAAGAAATGAAAGGATTGAGGAGCACTGTCAGGCACAGCTTGACATGAAAAGAGTGTTAAGGATAGCAGGAATCACCGCATTTTATACGGTTCTTGCAGGAATAGCATTCGGCTTCCTCGGTACCGGACTTTTCACCATTATGATAATGGTGGCGCTGCTAACTATCATCTGTATAGTGGCAGGCATTTACACAGGATATCACTTCGGTTTTGAGCAGAAGACAAAGGTATATATCGTGGGGGCGATACTCTTTTGGGCGGCTGGAATTGATGTGATAGTAAGGCTTGTAAGTGCAACATAATGCATAGGGCTCTGTTCGTAAGGACAGGGCTTTTTTGCTGCCCATTGCAGTATGAAATACTTCGCTTGCAATGTCAAAGTAAATGCTATAGAATATTTTTATACTTAATAACACGCAAATGAGGAGATTTAAAGTTATGAAACAGAAATTGAGAAACCTTTCGGCACCGGCAAATATAATATTTGCCATTCTTGCAGTTTTTATTTTCATTGCACTCTTGCAGTGGAGCGGAAAATTTCTGGGACTGATTCCGGGCATGGAAAAGGCGGATGACTATCTGCTGCAGGCTATTGTGGAGACAGTTGTTTTAGTTATTTTTCTTGGCATCACATATTTATTTGGGCTGTGGGATATCTTTAAGGAAAATGCAGCAGGATGGACCAGAAGCTTATACACAGGCGGTTTTTTCATAGTGTATTGTCTGTATGCTGTTGTTTCAGGCATATATTTGTGCTTTTTGAGTGAGCATGGTGATGTGAAGTCATTTTACAACATCATCTTTTTCTTTATTGCGGTCTGTCTTGTAGGACTCGTTGAGGAGCTGGTGTTCAGAGGCGTAGTGTTCAATCTGCTGCTGAGAGCTTTTCCAAAGACAAAAGGTGGAATCACAGGAAGCGTAGTTTTGGGAGGCGTACTGTTTGGATTGATGCATTTTTCAAATATGGGCGCAGGGGTTAAGTTCAGCAGTTGTCTGATACAGGTTATTTCAGCAGGACTCATGGGTGTGCTGTTTTGCATGATATATGCTTCTACACGCAATTTCTGGATGCTTGCCATTTTCCATACTGTTGTAGATATGGGAGGACTTTTATCATCGGGAATATTTGAGGGAGGCGGAGTGGCCGACAGGATTAATGAGTTTTCGGCAATGAACTGTATCGCATTTGTCGTACTCGGTATTCCTATGCTTGTTATGCTGCGTAAGTCAAGGCGTATCCGTCTTGAGATGCTCTACAATAATGAGACTATCATAGATGACGAGAGAGAGGGCGCTAAGCTTGCAGTGGTTTCACTGGTGCTTGGTATCTGCAGTATTATTTTCTCGTTTTTTGGATATCTGATGGGACTTGGAATTGTCGGCATGCTTGCTTCCAAAATGTCAAAAAAGGCAAAGCAGTATAACAATGCAATAGCAACTGCCGGTATGATTACATCGATAATAGGTTTTGTACTGTCGGTCATCTGCACGATTGGCATGATGGTGCTGTTTGCAAGCGGCATGTACGACAGGCTTGTTAATATGTCGATGCTGCAATAATACGAAGCAGACCTTTGAATGTGGCATAAAGTCTACATTCAAGGGTCATTTTTTAAGGAGAAACCATGAATATTTTACTGACAGCAATCAATGCAAAATACATACATTCAAACCTCGCAGTTTATTCACTGCGCGCCTGTGCCGGGGAGTACAGGGATGCTGTGGAGCTTGCGGAATACACGATAAACAATCAGAAGGATTACATTCTTGAGGAGCTTTATAAGAGAAAGCCCGACGTACTTTGTTTTTCGTGCTATATATGGAATATTGATTATGTGACTGATATTGCACGCGAGTATAAAAAGCTTTGTCCGTCAGTGCCGATATGGGTTGGAGGCCCTGAGGTGTCTTACGAGGTGGAGGCATTTCTGCGGGAAAATCCATACATAGACGGTGTGATGATTGGCGAGGGAGAGGATACCTTTAGAGAGCTGTGCGGTTACTATGCGCATAAAAGAAAGCTGAGTGATATTGCAGGCATTGCCTTCAGAAAAAACAGCACAGGTAATAGTACAAGTGTGAATAACATGGGAGACAATAAAGCCGGTGAAATAGTATTCACATGTCCACGCCCAATCAAAAACATGAGTGAAATTCCATTCTGCTATGATACGCTTGATGATTTTTCAAACCGCATCATCTACTACGAGAGCAGCAGGGGATGCCCGTTTTCGTGCAGCTACTGTCTGTCATCGGTGGATAAGACACTGCGTTTCAGGGATACCGAGATTGTCAAAAGGGAGCTTAAGTTTTTTATAGACCAGAAGGTGCCACAGATTAAGTTTGTGGACAGGACCTTCAACTGCAATCATGCTCATGCCATGGAGCTGTGGCGCTTTATAAAGGCGAATGACAATGGTGTGACAAACTTTCACTTTGAGATATCGGCGGATCTGCTGAATCAGGAGGAGCTTGAGCTGATTTCTGATATGAGGCCGGCTGATACAGCTTGAAATCGGTGTGCAGTCCACCAATGAGGTCACGATTAAGGAGATTCACAGGACTATGAAGCTTGAGAGGCTTAAGGAGGTTGTGAAGCTCATTCAAAGCGGCAACAATATCCATGAGCATCTGGATCTGATTGCAGGGCTGCCATACGAGGACTATGACAGCTTTGGGCGTTCCTTTGATGAGATTTATGAGCTTAAGCCAAACCAGCTGCAGCTTGGATTTTTAAAGGTACTCAAGGGCTCGTACATGTTTGAGCATGCCGCGGAATATGGTATTGTCTACCATGACAAGCCGCCGTATGAGGTCATGTCCACAAAATGGCTTTCGTTTGATGATGTGATAAAGATTAAGCGTGTCGAGGATATGCTTGAGGTGTATTACAACAGCGGACAGTTTGAGATTACGATGAAGCTCATGGAGTGTATCTTTGACAGTGCGTTTGAGTTTTTTCAGGAGCTTGGAGATTTTTATGAGGCAAACGGCTATTTTGGAATGAGCCATTCGCGCATCAGAAGGTGTGAGATACTGCTTGAATTTCTGGCTTTATACCTGCATTGCTGTGACAACGACGATATAACTTCTGTGGGATTATCCGAAAATGACGGAGATAGAGATGATACTGATTTTGACGAAAATGCGCAGCTTTACAACATGATTCAGGAGTCACTCATCTTTGATTTGTACTATCGTGAGAACTGCAAGAGCCGCCCGGTGTGGGCCACAGATATAGGCAAATTCAAGCATATGACACATGCATACTGTAAGAATGGAAAGCTGTCGCATGTGGAGCCGTTCCACTATATTTTTCCGGACAAGCACACGCGCAAGCTGGATGAACTGCCAAAGTATCATAAGGAGCCGGTGTGGGCGCTTTTCCACTACGACATGAGAGACCCGCTTGACCACCAGGCGCTGGTGGAGTATATAGAATAACAGTAACGTGAAATGACTATAGCGGTAAAAGCCGGAAAGGTTTACGGACTAAGAAAAATGAGCAACATAGATAATATAAAAAATTACACGGTGATTGACCTTGAAATGACAGGGCTTTCAGCTAAAAATGACAAGATAATAGAGATAGGTGCGGCACGTGTGAGGGGCGGCGAGATAGTGGATACGATATCCACACTGGTAAATCCGAAGCAGCATATTCCACAGCGTGTGCAGGAATTAACGGGAATTACCGACAGTGATGTGGAAAACGCGGCAGATATGGACGCGGCCGTGGATAACCTTCTTAATTTTATCGGAGATGATATCATACTCGGGCAGAATGTGACCTTTGATTACAGCTTTTTAAAGCAATGGGCGGTAAATCACAAGCGAACCCTCTCGCTGAATGCATATGATACGCTGAAAATAGCCAGAAAATGTCTGCCTGCTGAGCAGTCAAAGAAGCTGGAGGATTTGTGCGAGTATTTTGGTGTAAACAGGGAAAATGCGCACAGGCGCTCGATGATGCGATAGAGACAAAGCAGATATTTGAAAAGCTGCTTGCACTGATGGATGAAAAAGGTGAGCCGGTGGAGTCAAAGCCACTTGTATACAAGGCAAAAAAACAGACACCCGCCACAGCACATCAGGTCAGACAGCTAAAGGAGCTGATGACTGAGTATGGGATAGCAGATGTCATATCGTGGGACAACCTGACCAGAAGTCAGGCCTCAAGGCTGTACGATGAATATCGCAGTAAGTACATTAATAGGTGTGAGTAATTACCGGCCGAGGCGGCATCAGCCTGTAAGCTCTCAAGCATTGAAACAAATTTCGTGAAATTATCATCATATTCAGACAGCTTTTTAAAATTGAGAATGCCATATTTAAGCATTAAATCAGTGTTTGTCATTCAGGTGAGATTGACAAGGGTTTTATCCCTTAAATCATTTATTTTATCATTATTTAATGGAAAAAACTTTTCCGGTATGGTAATATAACACAGGTCAGTGGTATCTCCGCGGAGGGTTGAGTTGGCCTTACGCTCCTTTTCCCAGAACTCCTCGGTGACATTTGCCTGGGCAGAATCAGCCCTCTTTATGGCAAAAGTGATCACTGCAATAAATAAAATGAACAAAATTAGACAAATTGGAATCATATGTTGGAAAATCTTTTCTCATATATGAAAATAGTATAACTCATTTTTGAACAGAGGTGAATAGTATGTACGATTTTAATAAAAAAAGAAATCAGAAGGTGGTTGCTATAGTGATAATAGTGGTTATAGCAGCGATGCTTGTGACAACATTTGTGTCAAGTCTTGTATAGCTTTTCTTGAAATATGGAAAAAATATGATAATATGATATAAAATGCAGTTCAGTTAAGCGGATGACAGGGGCGCTTTTAACAGCCTCAGGAAAAGGAAGCGGAAATGAAGATTAATAAAAAAAGCATTATTACTGGGTACAATGGCATTTGTGCTTGTGGCAGCATCAGGCATGGTAAGTGCATATGCAAGCGGTTCGTCAGGCACAAAGAAGGCAAAGGTACAGACAATTACAGAGGGTGTGTGCATTGGTAGTGTGGATGTAGGCGGTATGACAAAGGAAGAAGCAAAAAAAGCAGTTGATGCCTATGTTGACAGCATAAAGGATACATCCTTTTCATTAAAGGGTGCCAATGGTTCATTTGATGCAACAGCACAGGAAATGTCTGTTTCGGCGGACACTGATGCAGCGGTGGACGAGGCTCTTTCAGTGTGCCATGAGGCAGCCTGATTGACAGATTTGTGGAATCAGAGGAGCTCAAAAAGGGCAATGTTGCCGTCAATATGTATCTGTCGGTTGATAAACAAAAGACCGCAAATATGATTTATGACAAGAGCGACGAGCTCAATATAAAGGCAGTTAACAATTCGCTGCAGAGAAACGGTGACAGCTTCGATTTTGTCCCGGGACAGGAAGGCAAAGAGGTTGATGTGGTAAAATCTGTCTATGCCATAAATGATTTTTTGCAGAATAGCTGGGATGGTTCGGCGAATGAGATAGAGCTGGTCACAAATACGGTCCAGCCGAGGGGCTCAAAGGAGGAGCTCTCAAAGATTAAGGATAATCTGGGAGGCTTTTCTACAGATTTCAGCAGCTCGGCAGCAGGGCGTGCAGCCAATGTAAAGAACGCGTGCAGCCTGATAAACGGCAGTGTCATATATCCGGGTGAGCAGTTCTCGGTTTACGAGGCTATCAGCTATCACAACTGACAACGGCTATCAGATAGCAGGCGCATACGAGAACGGTCAGGTAGTGGACTCGGTAGGCGGAGGCGTATGCCAGGTTGCTACCACACTCTACAATGCGGTTATAAGGGCTGAGCTTGAGATAGTGCAGCGCTACAACCATTCCATGATAGTAAACTATGTAAAGCCATCTGACGATGCGGCAATCGCAGGTACCTACAAGGATCTTAAGTTTAAAAATAATCTGGACAGTCCGGTGTATATAGAGGGCTATTGCAGTGGTGGAGTCATCACCTTCAATGTGTACGGAGTGGAGACGAGACCGGCAAACAGGGAAATTTCCTTCAGGAGTGAGACGATTTCCGAGGAGGATCCGGTTACGCAGTTTAAGTTTGATGCAGGTCAGCCGGTCGGTTATTTCAACACCGAGCAGTCTGCGCACAAGGGACTTACTGCAAGGCTCTGGAAGACGGTCACAGTCGATGGTACAGTGCAGAGTGATGAGGTATTCAACAACAGCAAGTACAAGTCATCACCAAAAATCGTGACGGTTGGTACAGCAGGAGCATCAGCGGAGGTTGTTGCGCAGCTTCAGGCGGCGGCAGCGGCTAATGATGAGGGCTCGGTTAAATCTATTGCTGCGTCTGCGGCAGCAGCGGTTCAGGCACAGGCAGCACAGACTCAGACACAGGATCCGAATGCGGCAGGGCAGACACAGCCGACAGACCCGAATGCAGCAGGGCAGACACAGGCACGCAGACGCAGCCGACAGACCAGAATGCAGCAGGGCAGGCACAGGGCACCCAGACACAGCAGACGGCAGGACAGACGCAGTAAATGCCCGCAGGTAGTTGTTTCTGATGTAGTTATTTGCAATCAATGCACCGGGCTGCAACAGTATACACAGCATATTATTATTAGGAACAGGAAAACACATGAAAAACGGTAAAATATCAGAGTCGGTTTTAAAGCGCTCTGTCTTAAAACAACTTCATACCACAAGCGACAGAATACTTTTTAAACCGGCAGTAGGTGAGGACTGTGCGGTGATTTCCATGCAGGCAGGTGATCAAACCAAGTTAGTTACGGCTACCCAGACGTTCACACTTGATGTATCGGATAAGCATGTGCGTGCTAACTGCGCAGTTTATGATGCATTGAACAATATTTATGCCATGGGGGCAGCTCCTGTTGGGATAGAGCTGGCACTGCTTGTACCTACCACAGAAAACGAAGCCGTGCTTCGTGAGACGGTGAGAGCGATTGATACTGTATGTGAGGAAGCAGGCATTGTGGTGCTTGGCGGACATACACAGGTGAGCCGTGCGGTGAAGAATATCGTGGTGACAGTTACAGCAATAGGTGAGGCCTATGAGCAGGCGCTTACACCATCATCGGCAGCAGCACCGGGCATGGACGTAATAGTGACAGGCTATGTGGGGCTTGAGGGCACAGCAATTCTTGCAAATGAGAAAAGAGCCGAGCTTGAAACGAGATTTTCCAGGGCATTTATAGATAAATCAGCAGCATATATAGACCATATTTCCACCGCAATGGAGGCTGCATCCGCGATTGGCGCCGGTGTGGCGGCAATCCATGACGCTTCGCAGGGAGGCATCTTTGGAGCACTCTGGGATATGGCAGAGGCTTCGGGAATTGGTCTTGACATCGATTTAAAGAAGCTCCCTATCAGGCAGGATACGATTGAAATAAGTGAATTTTTTGACATAAACCCGTATAAGCTTTTGTCAGGAGGAAGTCTGATAATCATAGCTGCAGATGGTACCCGCGTAGTCAGAGAGCTTGAGAAAACAGGACAAAATGCTGTTATAGTCGGTGCCACAACCGATTCAAACGACAGAGTGCTTATTTCCGGCGAGGAGAGACGGTTTTTGGAGACTGCCCAGACTGACGAGATATACAAGGTTTTCAACTAATATATTTGAATCAGGAGTTACTGTTCACACCTAACAGTGTGACCAGCAACGATTACAGCCCATTTAAAATGCCTCTACGAGGCAGGGGCTGTAATCACTCAATAATTAACACTATGGCGCATAGCTTGACAGCGTGGTGTCAAGCTTGCGTCTGAACAGTAACAATCAGGAGACTATATATCATGAGAGAAAAGATATTAACATTTATAGAGAAAAACAGCAGGATAAACCTGAAGGAGCTTGCAATCATGCTTGGTGTGGATGAGGCAAGTGTGGCAAACGAGATTGCTGCTATGGAGCAGGAGAATGTCATCTGCGGATATCACACACTGATTGACTGGGACAAGGCAGGCCTTGAGAAGGTCACAGCCATGATAGAGGTCAGAGTGACACCACAGCGCGGCATGGGCTTCGACAAGATTGCCGAGCGTATATACAACTATCCTGAGGTGAAGTCTGTATACCTTATCTCAGGCGGCTTCGACTCATGGTCACACTCGAGGCAAGACTCTGCGCGAGGTATCACAGTTTGTGACAGATAAGCTTTCTACACTGGATCAGGTGCTTTCGACAAAGATCAAACTTATCCTGAAGA
>ENA-OQIM01000572-OQIM01000572.1-human-gut-metagenome-genome-assembly--contig:-NODE-572-length-13766-cov-1.623286_pt1 | contig 13766 bp, 17 predicted proteins | sample MGYA00242579_ERZ504744 | MGnify/ENA primary metagenome ERZ504744 (study PRJEB26092, sample SAMD00036441) | human gut metagenome | host: Homo sapiens | study: EMG produced TPA metagenomics assembly of...
GTAGCTGCCGATTTAATTAATCAAGCCGCTGCAGGTGCAGGTCTAGTCTCTAGTTCTGTTTGTTGCAGAAATCCCGTACATTCTGGTTCCGTCGCCTAATGTGGCCGAAGATCATCAGACCAAGAACGCACTGGCGCTGGTCAATAAAAACGCAGCGCTCTATATCAAGGACGCCGCTGCCAAAGAAGCTCTGCTGGACAAAGCAGTTGAAACCGTGAAACAGCCGGAAACACTGAAAAGTTTAAGTACAAATATTGCTAAATTAGCCTTTACCGACTCAGCCAACGTTATTGCCCGGGAGGTATTCAAACTGGCTGATAAATACAGAAAAGAAAATGGACGTTAACACATTAAAATCAGTTTATTTCATCGGCGCCGGAGGCATCGGCATGAGCGCATTGGTACGCTACTTCCTGTCAAAAGGCAAGAAGGTAGGCGGATATGACCGTACGCCCAGTGAACTGACAGAAAAGCTGATAGAAGAAGGAGCAGCCATCCATTACGAAGAAAACACGGGACTGATAACGGATGCATTCCGCAACCCGGCAACTACATTAGTTGTCTATACTCCGGCTGTCCCCGACACACATAAAGAGTTTACCTATTTCCGGGAAAACGGTTTCGAGATACATAAACGTTCGCAGGTATTGGGAATGCTTACCCATGCAGGAAAAGGACTTTGTGTAGCCGGCACTCACGGTAAGACCACCACTTCCACCATGACAGCCCATCTGTTACACCAATCCCATGTAGGATGCAACGCCTTTTTGGGAGGCATCTCAAAGAATTACGGCACCAACCTGCTGTTGTCTGACAGTAGTGAATACATGGTTATTGAAGCCGATGAGTTCGACCGTTCTTTCCATTGGCTCTCTCCCTACATATCGGTGATTACCGCAACAGATCCCGATCACCTGGATATCTACGGAACCAAAGAGGCTTATCTGGAAAGCTTCCGCAAATACACCTCACTCATCCAGCCGGGAGGTGCATTGATTGTACGCAAAGGCATCGAACTGCAACCGGCCTTGCAGAATGGCGTGAAGCTGTACACCTATTCTAAAGAAGAGGGTGACTTTCATGCAGAGAATATCCGTATTGGAAACGGTGAGATTTTCTTTGATTACGTATCACCACTGGGAAATATCCCCAATATACAGTTAGGTGTCCCCGTCAGCATCAACATAGAGAATGGAGTAGCTGCCATGGCTTTAGCGCAGATGAGCGGATTGACCGATGAAGAAATAAAGAGAGGTATGGCAAGTTTCCGCGGAGTAGACCGTCGTTTCGATTTCAAGATAAAGAACGACAAGGTAGTTTTCCTGAGCGACTATGCGCACCATCCTTCCGAGATAAAGCAAAGCATACTCTCCATGCGTGCCCTCTACCGGGACAAGAAGCTGACGGCTATTTTCCAGCCACACCTCTACACACGTACCCGTGATTTCTACAAAGATTTTGCCGACAGCCTTTCCTTGTTGGACGAAGTCATCCTGGTAGATATCTATCCGGCACGCGAGCAACCCATCCCCGGCGTCACCAGCAAACTGATTTACGACCATCTGCGTCCGGGCATCGAGAAGAGCATGTGCAAGAAAGAAGAAATTCTAGACGTACTGAGCAAGAAAGATATAGAAGTATTAATCACCCTGGGTGCGGGCGACATAGATAACTATGTACCCCAAATCTGCGGATTACTGAATAAAAGATGATAAAGAAAATTCTCATACTCCTGTTTCTGTTGCTGATAACCGCCTACCTTATTGTAGCCGTTACCGCTTTCAACACCAAGCCTGCCGATCAGGTTTGCAAGGGTATGGAATTGATTATCAAGGACAGTATAGACCATGCTTCATCAGCCAGAAAGAAGTACTCCGCTTACTGAACGGTAAGAAACTCTCCCCCGTGGGCAAGAAGATGGGCGACATCAACACCCGCCTGCTGGAAGAAGAACTCAGCCAACATCCCTTGATTGAAAATGTGGAATGTTACCGTACACCGGGATGCAAAATAGGTATCGAAGTGACACAGCGCCTCCCCATCCTCAGAGTGATGGCAAACAATGGAGACAACTATTATATTGACAATAAAGGAAAAATTATGCCGATACCCAACAGTTCGGCACACGTAGCTGTTGTTACAGGATACGTGGATCGTGATTTTGCCGTCAAGGAACTATATACGTTAGGAGCCTTTCTACAAGCCCATCCGCTATGGGATGCCCAGATAGAGCAGATCAATGTGACACAGGCCAAAGAACTGGAACTGGTTCCACGAGTTGGTGAACATATCATATTCTTAGGCAAGCCCGGGAATTATGAGGAAAAGTTCGAGAAACTAAAAACTTTTTTATGAGAAAGGACTGAACCAAGTAGCTGGAACAAGTACAGCCGCATCAGTCTGGAATTTAATAATCAGATTATTTGTACTAAAAAAGAGAAGTAAGATATGGCAGCAACAGATTTTATAGTAGCAATAGAACTGGGATCCTCCAAGATCACAGGTATTGCAGGAAAGAAACATGCGGACGGAAGCATACAAGTGCTGGCCCTCGCCAGCGAAAACTCTTCGGATTTTATCCGTAAGGGAGTGATTTACAATCTGGATAAAACCGCACAAAGCCTTACTTCGATTATCAAGAAACTGGAATCGACATTAAAGGCTTCTATCGGAAAGGTCTATGTAGGCATCGGAGGACAATCTCTACGCACCATCCGTAATACGGAGGTACGTCATCTGGAAGAAGAAACCAAGATTTCACAGGAACTGATTGACTCCATTATGGACAGCAACCGCGAAGTCCCCATCATAGACCAGGAAATACTGGAAGTAGCACCTCAGGAATATAAAGTGGGCATCAACCTGCTGGCCGATCCTGTAGGAGTTCCCAGCGATCATATAGAAGGGCGTTTCCTTAATATCATCGCCCGCAGCAGCGTGAAGCAGAACATTGACAAATGTTTCAAACAGGCAGGAATCGAAATAGCCGACTACATCATCTCACCGTTGGCCCTGGCCAATGCCGTACTGACCAACAGTGAAAAACGCTCGGGCTGCATGTTCATCGACTTTGGCGCAGATACGACTACTGTATCTGTTTACAAAAACAACATACTCCGCCATTTGGCAGTCATCCCATTGGGAGGCAGCAACATCACCAAAGATATTTGCAGCCAGCAAATTGAAGAGGAAGATGCCGAAGAATTGAAAAAGAAATACGGCAATGCTTATGCCGACAAATCGGAGGACGGAGATGACAACCCTACCTACTCGCTGGACGGGAAATGCAGTATTGAGTCACACTTACTGGAAGACATCGTAGAAGCACGTATCAATGAGATACTGGCCAATGTATGGAACCAGATTGTTCTTTCGGGATATGAAGACAAACTGCTGGCAGGAGCTATCATTACCGGTGGTGCCGCCAATCTAAAGAATATGGAGGAAGCATTCAGTAACCGTACCAAAATAGAAAAGGTTAGAATGGCCAAAGAAAGTCAGCTAAGTCTGAAAGGCGGTATGGTGGAACTGAAAAAAGATGGTACATGCAATACGATCATCGCTTTACTAGGAGCTGGAAAAGAAAACTGTTACCGTCCGGAACGTCCTATGAAACCCGTACAAGTACCTCTCTTCGATGAAAGCGGCGAGAATGTGGAAGACAAAAGGAAAAGAGAGAAAGAAGAAGCAGCCAGAGCAGCAGCGGCAACCAAGAAAGCAGAGGAAGAGGAGAAGCTGCGAAAAGCCACTTGCGAGAACCTGATAAGAAACGCAAAAGAACTGAAAGAGGCAGGCAAATACAAAAATGCCCTGTCGCAACTGGCCAAAGCACGCGATTTGGGAGTAGCAGAAGCTTTGAACCAAATACGCGACCTGGAAAAAGAAATCAAGAGTTTGAAAGAAGCCAACAGTCCGATCAAACGGCTGACCGACTTGTTTGGAAAGATTCTGGAAGAATAATAACGAATTACATCACCTTAATATAATATAGAAGATTATGTCTGATGAAACTATAATGCCATTCGATTTCCCGGCAGAAAACCCGACTATCATTAAAGTAATCGGTGTGGGAGGTGGCGGCGGCAATGCCGTAAATCACATGTATAAAGAAGGTATACACGATGTAACATTTGTTGTGTGCAACACAGATAACCAGGCGTTGGCCGAATCCCCCGTTCCCGTGAAGTTGCAACTGGGAAAAGAAGGATTAGGGGCCGGAAACCGCCCGGAGCGTGCACGTGAAGCAGCCGAAGAAAGCATAGAAGATGTAAAAGGAATGTTGAACGACGGCTGTAAATGGTATTTATCACTGCCGGAATGGGAGGAGGTACCGGAACCGGTGCGGCTCCGATCATTGCCAAGACAGCCAAAGATATGGATATCCTCACCGTAGGTATTGTCACCATTCCGTTCCTTTTGAAGGAAACCGGAAGATTGACCAGGCACTGGACGGCGTGGAGAAAATGAGCCAGCATGTAGATGCCCTGCTGGTGATTAACAATGAACGTCTGCGTGATATTTATTCGGACTTCAGCGTGATGAACGCTTTCGGCAAAGCGGATGACACTTTATCTATCGCAGCCAAGAGTATTGCCGAGATATCACCATCCGCGGTACCATCAACCTGGACTTCAATGATGTGAAAACGGTATTAAAAGATGGTGGTGTAGCCATTATGAGTACGGGATACGGCAAAGGGGAAAGCCGTGTGAGCCAGGCTATCAATGATGCGCTCCATTCCCCGTTGCTGAACAACAACGATATCTTCAACTCGAAGAAGATCCTGTTCAACATCTCTTTCAGCACCAAGAGCGAGTTGATGATGGAAGAAATGAATGAGGTTCATGACTTCATGAGCAAATTCGGCAAAGACGTGGAAACCAAATGGGGGCTCTATATTGACGAGTCGCTGGAGGAGCAGGTGAAGTTCACCGTACTTGCCACCGGTTTCGGCATCAAGGATGTACCGGGCATGGACAACATGATGAACAAACGCACCATCGAGGAACAAAAGAAACTGGAAGAGCTGGAGGAAGAGGAACAGCGCAAAGATGAACGTCGTGGAGATTACTACGGCAAAGACACCTTCAAGAACAGCAACAAGAAGAAACGCCACAACATTTACATCTTCAGTCTGGAGGATCTGGACAATGATGATATTATCAGTATGGTGGAAACAACCCCTACTTTCCAACGTACCAAAACTGTGTTGGAAGTATCCAGTCCAAAGCAATAGCCGAAGAAGAGGAAACGTTCAATAACGATACCGAAAACGGCGGAATAACGATCACATTTTAACAACTAAAATAGAAAAGAACTATGGATTTATTTGACGTAATCAGCAACGATATCAAAGAGGCTATGAAAGCCAAGGACAAAGTGAAACTGGAAACTTTGCGTAATGTGAAAAAATTCTTCCTTGAAGCAAAGACAGCACCGGGCGCCAACGACACTTTGACGGATGACGCTGCATTGAAAATCATGCAGAAACTGGTAAAACAAGGGAAAGATTCAGCCGCCATTTACCAAGTCAGGGCCGCACCGACTTGGCAGAAGCCGAACTGGCCCAAGTGGCAGTGCTTGAAGCCTATCTGCCAAACAAATGAGTAACGAAGAACTGGAAGCGGCTTTAAAAGAAATTATTGCAGAAGTGAGTGCCGCCGGTCCTCAGGATATGGGTAAAGTCATGGGCGTCGCCACCAAAAAGTTGGCAGGCAAAGCCGAAGGACGTGCCATCTCGGCTAAAGTGAAAGAATTACTGGGATAATACTCCGGCAATCCATATTCAAGAAACGAAGCTTCTGCCCCGATTCATCTTTACGGACAGAAGTTTCGTTTTTTATAAAATCAGTGAGAAGCAAACGTATGCAGTACCCTATCCAGCTTCCCAAGCAAATAAAAGGCTAGTTTATCATTTTAAACTTTTTCCGTTTATCATTCTCACTTCACCAATGCCCTGGAATTCAAAGTATCCTTCAGTGTATTCAGCCACAATAAAAAGCTGATATACAGCGCATAAGGCTGACAGTAGCTCCTTCAGTACGCTGTCAGCACCTTCAGCCGCCACAACACCCGCACCGGACCGATGTCTTTGACCATCATGCTAAAGGACAAAGATGAGTCATACAATATCGTGGTCAAAAGATTGCACCTGCTTTCCGTCTTAACTTTCAAGACAGGAATAATACCCATTTGCTTCCCGCTTCATTTATCTTTCACTTAGTGATGAAGCTTTAGCACTCTAGTGATGAGATTTCATCATTCCAGTGAAACAACTTCATCACTAAAGTGAAACGATAAATAAAAAAGGCGCGAAACATGAACACATCCTGATAAGAAAGGATTTCACGAGAACAACTCTTTCAGCACATCCAGCGATTTCAGCACCGGAAAATCCGGCAGATGCAAACGATAATAATCATTCATAATAACCAGACAGCGGTTACGCTCCAGACGGCTCATAGTAAAAAGATGCATTGTTTCATAATTCATACGCATTAAAAGGTTGATACGTGAAGCCTCCTCCGGTTTCAAAAAAGCACCATGTAATGGCTGGACAGACACGAAACAGGCATTCAGCATATCAAAAAAACATCCTTCCCTATAATCCTCCGTATTAGGATACAGACCGAGGAAACGTGAAAAACGCATCAGAAAAACCAAATGAAAATTGGAGAAACTTCTGTCGCATTCGTCCAGCCACCGGATAGAATGCTCCAAATAAGCAAACAACGGCCCGTTCTCCGCTTCTTCACGCAAAGCACGATACAGAAATTCCGCCAAGAACATGGCAATGGAAGATTTATAAGGATCGTATGGCAACGTGCGGAAAGGATGCCACGACTTCGCTTCTTTTATACGATACAAATTGGACATAGGACGATAATCCGCTTCAAACTCTATCATGAAGCGGCTGGAACAATACCGTCTTCACCGCCGATTTCCGTGAACGGGGAACAGACACAAGAAAAGAAGCACGGCCATTCTCGCGCGTATAAATATCAACGATATTCGAAGTATCATTATATTTTAAGGTATGAAGTACAATTCCCACCGTCTTTTGAAGCATACTCTTTCTCTCTTTTATATACTAGATAATCGTTGTCCGGAATACGTTTTTTGCTTTTCCACACAAATATATGTATCTTTGGAACATACAAAAATAAGGTTTTTAGATGAAAATGCACGTATTTATAAAAAAAATATGCCGAATGTTTTGTCAATTCAAAAAGAGTTCCTACCTTTGCAACCGCAAAAGAGAAAAACACTCTCCGAAAGCAAGCCAAGCTAAGGCTCGGCAGAATCAAGCTCGGCCCGTTCGTCTATCGGTTAGGACGCAAGATTTTCATTCTTGAAAGGGGGGTTCGATTCCCCCACGGGCTACAAATAAAAATAATAAAAGAACAAAATTAAAGATTAGTCGAGATGGCAAATCACAAATCATCATTAAAGAGAATCAGACAGGAAGAGAAGAGAAGACTTCATAACAGATATTATGCAAAAACAATGCGTAACACTGTTAAAAAACTTCGTGCAACTACTGACAAGGCAGAAGCTGTTGCAATGTATCCGGGCGTTCAGAAGATGTTGGACAAACTTGCTAAGACCAATATCATACACAAGAACAAGGCTGCTAACTTGAAGTCAAAATTGGCTGCTTACATTAGCAAACTTGCTTAAGCAAAGTCTTAAACTAAAAGATAAAATAGGCAGGATTTTTTAATCCGGCCTTTTGTCTTTTATGCGCTTCATAAAACACAAGCAATACATATTGCAAACATAACATCTAAAAGAAGCGCAAATCCTGCTCCGCGAAAAACAGAGTCTGAAGAATCCGAAGCATTCATGAAGGATTTAGAAGAGGATCGTACATGATAAAGTACTGATAAAAAGCCTGTTAAGCGTCGATGAAGGATTTGAAGGAAAAAAAGACCCATTAATTTCCAAAAGACTTACCCTCGAAATAAATACATCACTCCCATACTTTTCCCGGCGTTCACGGACAGACTCATTCCAAACCTGTCCAATCCCCTCTTTTTTACGTTTTTTAGTCCATAAAAGCTGCCTGTCTCAGCAATTTTTCGTATCTTTGAAAGCTAATATTTAAGATAATTGAATCAAACATGAGTGAAGAAGAAAAGATAAACGGCGAAAACAATTACTCGGCCAGTAACATCCAGGTATTGGAAGGTTTGGAGCTGTACGTAAACGTCCCGCCATGTATATCGGAGACATCAGCGAAAAGGGATTGCACCACTTGGTTTATGAGGTTGTGGACAACTCTATCGACGAGGCATTGGCCGGCTACTGTGATCATATAGAAGTCACCATCAATGAAGACAATTCCATTACCGTACAGGATAATGGCCGTGGTATCCCGGTAGACTTTCACGAAAAAGAAAAGAAATCTGCATTGGAAGTAGTAATGACCGTGCTGCACGCGGGAGGTAAGTTCGACAAAGGTTCTTACAAGGTTTCAGGTGGTCTGCACGGTGTAGGTGTTTCTTGTGTGAATGCCTTGTCTACTCACATGACCACACAGGTATTCCGCGGCGGCAAGATCTACCAGCAAGAATACAGCTGCGGACATCCTTTGTATTCTGTAAAAGAAGTAGGAACAGCTGATATTACCGGAACAAAACAGACTTTCTGGCCGGATGATACCATCTTCACTGTTACCGAATATAAGTTTGATATTCTGCAGGCACGTATGCGTGAGTTGGCCTACTTGAACAAAGGTATCACCATCTCACTGACCGACCGCCGGATCAAAGAAGAAGATGGCAGCTTCAAGAAAGAAATATTCCATTCGGACGAAGGAGTGAAAGAGTTTGTACGTTTCTTGAACCGTAACAACGAAGCGCTGATTGATGATGTCATTTATCTGAATACCGAAAAAAACAATACCCCCATTGAATGTGCCATCATGTACAATACAGGCTATCGTGAAAGTCTGCATTCGTATGTAAACAATATCAATACAATAGAAGGCGGCACACACGAGGCCGGTTTCCGCAGCGCATTAACCCGTGTACTGAAGAAATATGCGGAAGATACCAAAGCACTGGAAAAAGCAAAAGTCGAGATTTCGGGAGAAGACTTCCGCGAAGGCTTGATTGCCGTCATTTCAGTGAAAGTAGCCGAGCCGCAGTTCGAAGGACAAACCAAGACCAAGCTGGGTAACAGCGAAGTGAGTGGTGCCGTGAACCAAGCTGTAGGCGAAGCGCTTACATATTATCTGGAAGAACATCCGAAAGAAGCAAAACAGATTGTTGACAAAGTGATCCTGGCTGCAACAGCGCGTATCGCCGCACGCAAGGCACGTGAATCTGTTCAAAGAAAGAGTCCGATGGGCGGTGGCGGACTGCCGGGTAAACTGGCCGACTGCTCGAGCCGTAATCCGGAGGAATGTGAACTATTCCTGGTCGAGGGTGACTCGGCAGGTGGTTCTGCCAAGCAAGGACGTAGCCGTGCCTTCCAGGCAATTCTACCTTTGAGGGGTAAAATCCTGAATGTAGAAAAAGCGATGTGGCACAAGGCTTTTGAAAGCGATGAGGTCAATAATATCATCACCGCCTTGGGTGTCCGTTTCGGTGTGGACGGAAATGATGACAGCAAAAAAGCGAACATCGACAAGCTGCGTTATCACAAAGTGGTGATCATGACCGATGCCGACGTCGATGGTTCTCACATCGACACCCTTATCATGACATTGTTCTACCGCTATATGCCGGAAATTATAGAAAACGGACATTTGTACATTGCCAATCCGCCATTGTATAAATGCAGCAAAGGAAAAATCAGTGAATACTGCTACACCGAAGAAGCGCGCCAGGCATTCATTCAAAAATATGGTGACGGACAAGAAAACGGAATCCATACACAGCGATACAAAGGTTTGGGTGAGATGAATCCCGAACAACTGTGGGAAACAACAATGAACCCTGAAACGCGTATTCTGAAACAGGTAACAATCGACAATGCCGCCAACGTAGATTATATCTTCTCCATGCTGATGGGAGACGATGTAGCTCCACGCCGCGAGTTCATAGAGAAAAACGCGACATATGCGAATATAGACGCGTAATTTTTCATTCATTATTTTTTAATCAAAATCCATCCTCACATCTTACAATTTGAGGTAACCCCGATCCTGCTTTTCTCTGGATTCGGGCTTTTTTATCAATGAAATCAATCTCGCCCCATTTATATTTTTCCTCTTTTAAATGCCCGAAGAAACAGATACTCATACCGACTCTTTTTTTCGATGAAATGGGCAGAAATTGTAATAGTTCACCGCCGGTAACAAACATAACCTCATTCATTTTTCTTATAAATTAATTGGATGAAAGACGATATTCTGACAGAAAGTCTTAATTTTGGGACATTAAACCATTTAACTCAAATAATAACATGAAACTCACATTTCGAATTGAATACCGTACAGCCTGGGGAGAAGAACTGGGGGTGATACTGGACGGAAACAATAGTGAACCTATCATCCTTCGCACTCCAAACGGGGAACATTGGGAAGGTGAAGCTGAAATGCCGGATCTCCCTGCATGCGTACCTGTTTCCTACCGCTATGGAGTATATCGTGACGGACAGTGCATCCGCCGTGAAAGCGGAACCATGGCTCATTTGTTTTGTCCCGGGAAAAAGAAAAACTGCCACTACATATTAAATGATTTCTGGAAAGACCTTCCGGCTGAATCTTACTTATACAGTTCCGCTTCAGTGGTGATTATCAGTCTGAAGCAGCTATAAAAGTCACAGCAAGCGCCGATGGAAGCATTACTTTCCGGACCTTATGCCCTTGCCTGCATCATAAGCATCAAGTGCTGGCTATCAGCGGGGATTGCCCGGCTTTAGGCAATTGGGATATTCAAAAGACTGTCCTGATGGAAGAAATACAGCCTAACGAGTGGACCATCACACTGAATGTTTCTACTTTGGAATTTCCGCTAAGTTATAAGTTCGTAACCTGCAACGCCGACAGCAAGCAGGTAGAGGAATGGGAGAACCACGACAACCGGATGCTTAATAATCCGGAATTAAAAAAAGGAGAAATCTACCTGACACCGGAAACAGAAGTTCATTTCACTTCATCGGCCCGTAAAGTGGCGGGAACGGCTATCCCTGTATTTTCTCTCCGTAGTGAGAAAGTTTTGGAGTAGGAGATTTCGGAGATTTGAAGAAACTGATAGACTGGGCGGCAAAGACCCACCAGCAAGCTGTACAAATCCTCCCTATCAACGATACGACATTACCCATACCTGGATGGATTCTTATCCCTACAACAGCATTTCCATTTATGCATTCCACCCGATGTATATTGACTTGAACCAGCTGGGTAAGATGAAGGATAAGGAAGCGCTGGCTGTTTTTGAAGCCCGCCGGCAAGAATTGAACGCTCTTCCTCAAATAGATTATGAAGCAGTGAACAATGCCAAACGTGCCTACTTGAAAGTGATGTTCCAACAAACCGGAAGGAAAGTGCTGGCTTCGGATGAATTCAAAAGATTCTTTGAAGAGAATGAACATTGGCTGCTGCCATACGCTGCATTCAGCTATCTAAGAGATCTGTATGGCACTCCGGATTTCAGCCAATGGCTGAGCATACAGAGTACAAGGCAGAAGAAATAGCAGCCTTATGCGCACCGGACAGCTCTTGTTATGAAGAAATCGCCTTTTACTACTACACACAGTACCATTTACATATCCAATTACTTGATGCAGGAAACTATGCCCGCGAAAAGGTATTATCTTTAAAGGTGATATCCCTATCGGCATCAGCCGCAACAGCGTGGAGGCATGGATTGAGCCGTATTACTTCAACATGAACGGTCAGGCAGGCGCACCACCCGACGCATTCTCCGTGAACGGACAAAACTGGGGCTTTCCCACCTATAATTGGGAGGTAATGGAACAAGACAACTACCAATGGTGGCAGAAGCGTTTCCGCAAAATGGCAGAGTATTTCACAGCTTACCGCATAGACCATATTCTTGGTTTCTTCCGTATCTGGGAAATTCCATCTCATTCGGTACATGGTTTGCTGGGACAGTTGTACCGGCATTGCCTATGAGTGTGGACGAAATTCAAAGTTACGGGCTGCCGTTCCAAAAGGACTTCATGACCAAACCGTTCATCAACGAAGAGATGCTAAACAAGATGTTTGGTGACAAAGCTGCTTTTGTAAAAGAAACATTCGTACAGCATGTTCACGATGACATTTATGAAATGCGTCCGGAATATGATACCCAACGCAAAGTGGAGACTTACTTCTCCGATAAGAAAGATGAAGAAAGTATCCATATACGCGAGGGAGTATATGCCTTGATAAGCAATGTATTATTTGTTCCCGACCGCAAACACCCATCCATGTATCATCCAAGAATTGCCGTTCAGAATGATTTCATCTTCGGGCGCCTCAACTGGAAGGAGAAAGACGCTTTCAACCGTCTGTATAATCATTATTATTACCAACGCCATAATCAGTTCTGGTATCAGGAAGCGATGAAAAAGCTGCCTATCCTGACACAAGCCACTTCTATGCTGGTGTGCGGAGAGGATTTAGGAATGGTACCCGACTGTGTGCCTTGGGTAATGGATCAGTTGCAAATACTCAGTCTGGAAATCCAACGTATGCCCAAGAATCCCAAACATGAGTTCGGTCACGTGTGGGAATATCCGTACCGCTCAGTTTGTACTATTTCCACTCATGATATGTCTACTCTGCGGGATGGTGGGAAGAAGATTATGAACAGACCTGCCGCTACTACAACCATGTAATGGGACACTGGAGAAGTTCCGGTTTCAGCCCCGGGATGGGTTTGCGAGGAAATAGTACGCCACCATCTGGAATGTCCTTCATTGCTGTGTATCCTTTCCTTTCAGGACTGGCTGTCAATAGACGAAGAAATCCGCTATCCCGATGTGAACGCGGAACGTATCAACATACCTGCCAATCCAAGACATTACTGGAGATATCGCATGCATCTCACTTTGGAAGAACTGATAAAGAACAAGAAGTTCAATGAAAAGCTGGTAGAGATGATTGACACTGCCGGCAGATTCTAAACATCCGCCACAGACAGCCTGGGGCCGTCTGTGGTGAATCTCTACCCCAACGATAATCAATAACACACATACCATGAAAAAAATTCCCGATTTAGGTTTCTGGAAACTATGGAATATTAGTTTCGGATTCTTTGGCGTGCAGATAGCTACGCTTTGCAAAGCGCGAATATCAGCCGTATCTTTTCCACTTTGGGAGCAGACCCACACAGTTTAAGCTATTTTTGGATATTACCTCCGCTGGCAGGATCATCGTCCAACCCATCATAGGCGCACTGAGTGACCGCACTTGGACGCGTTTCGGACGGCGTATCCCCTATCTGTTTGCAGGAGCTCTGGTTGCTGTTTGCGTCATGTGCCTGCTCTCGGGCCAGAACGTCTGGGTCTCTCTGCTGGCGGCTCTGGTGGCAGGCCTGGCAACGGGCTTTGTCACCGGCCTGCTCCACACTTCATGGGGATCCCGCCATCCTGCAGGCATCCTACCCAGCTGGCCCCTCTACTCCATCCAACCTGAAGATCATGGGCAAGGCAAACCAGTCCATCAATGTGGATAAATATGACCTTCTTATCTCCTGCGCTGGGTCAAAGAGACTGCCTCCACAACCCATCCATTATGGTGCCTCATCGTCACGCCGTGGTCATCGGCCATCCGTGTATTGGTTCTTCCGTACGAGTCTGGGCTGCGG
>ENA-OQIM01000573-OQIM01000573.1-human-gut-metagenome-genome-assembly--contig:-NODE-573-length-13730-cov-1.575755_pt1 | contig 13730 bp, 17 predicted proteins | sample MGYA00242579_ERZ504744 | MGnify/ENA primary metagenome ERZ504744 (study PRJEB26092, sample SAMD00036441) | human gut metagenome | host: Homo sapiens | study: EMG produced TPA metagenomics assembly of...
CATTAGTGCTTGTAGCATATACTGATTCCGGATCAATACCATCCAAATGGCTTGAAATCATCCATACATTATTCACAGTGAAACCAAGCTTAACCTGTTGGAACGGAGTCTTTTTTCAACATAGATGACGGGAAACGATAACTCAAGGCGATGTTACGCAAACGGATGTTGGTAGCATCATAAATATAAGCTTCCGAAATACCGGCGCGGCCTGTAGCCAAAGCTTTATAATAACGTTCTAAAGAAACACTTTGATCATTTACCTTATAACCATTACCATCTTTGATAACTCCCGCTACAACGATATCCTCACGTTTACCGCCAGGAGCAGTACATTCAGAAATACCACTACGTTGCAAGTTCATATTGGTGAATGAGAAAATATCACCACCAAAACGTCCGTCAATCAGGAAACTAAGTGTGAAGTTTTTATAATTAAATGTATTTGTCCATCCTAATAAGAAGTCAGGCTGTTGTTCACCAATCTTATGCTTGTCACTAGTGGCCTGTGGCAGTCCTGATTCATTGAGTAATAATTGTCCTTTAAATTCTCCTTCTTCTACTCGTTGATATTTGGTACCCCAGATTTCACCATAAGCACCTCCCGCAACTGCATAGACCTGCAATGCGTCAGAACCTCCTAAAGCATACTGCATACCTGGTTTTCCCGGCAATAATTCAATAATCTTACTCTTGTTCTGAGAGAAGTTCAATTGAGTATCCCAACTAAATTGAGTTGTTTCGATAGGGCGTGCATTCAACATGATTTCGATACCGGTATTTTGAATGTTACCTGCATTTACTTTCATGTTATCATAACCGGAAAGGTTATTTAAAGGAATATTCATTAACTGGCGTTTTGCGTTTGTCTTGTACCATGCAAAATCAACTCCTAAACGGTTATTGAAGAATTTCAATTCAGCACCGGCTTCCCAAGAAGTAATCAACTCACTGCGTACATCTGCATCGTATTTAGTTTTTCCTTGTCCGGCAGTTGTATTGCCATTAGGGTCTGAACCAATACTATATGTATTATATAACTGATATGCATCCATATCGTTACCTACTTGTGCGAAAGATGCACGTGCTTTAGCATAAGTAAACCATTCGGGCATACCTTTGCCGACTTTACCCACCATATCACTGATCACCCATGACAATGAAACAGACGGATAGAAGAATGAACGGTTTTCTTTATTCAAAGCTGATGACCAGTCATTACGGAAAGTTGCATCCAAGAATGCCCAACCATTATAGTTGATTCCAAGAGTTCCATACAAAGAATTGATTTTTTTATGAATATAGGTTTCGGTTATTGACAAATCTTTTTTGTCACCATTGGCTAGAGAGAATAAATCGGGCGCAGTCAATTTTCCCATAGCATTGTCCAAACCTGTAGATTTTCTTTCCATTAAGTTACCACCAAAAGAGAAATTGCCACCAAATTTCCCAAACAATTCATCTTTATGGCCACTGATCAAAAAGCTGAAATTATTTTCGAAGAACTTTTTCTCGCTAGTGCTATAACGGCTGTTCTTATTATTAGTAGGACTTCCTGCATACAATTTCTCTTCACCCTCAGTGAAATACATATCACTACCGGCTTTGATTTCAGCATCCAGCCAATCTGTGAATTTGTACTTCAATGATCCGTTCATCAAGAAACGATTACGGCTATCTTTATTTGGATTATAATCTTTGGACCAGTAAGGTTGATTCCCCCTTTACTCCACCAGATCATTTCGCCATATTCGTCTTTGACAGGGCTGGAAAAGTCACGGATGTCAATAGTCGTAGGCATATTGAAAATAGTATAAAATGCATTATTCCACGTGCACCACTGATAGGACGGTTTTCTGCGAGGGTATTGATGTATTGTACTTTTGCATCGATGCTCCAACGATCATCTTTACCAAAAGTAGAAGATGCACGCAAAGTTAAGTTTGTACGGCTTAAGTTAGCGCCCGGTATCATGCTGGAGTCATCCATACGATTCAATGAGGTGTAAATGGATGTTTTATCATATTGCTGCTGGAATGATATGCTTTCTGATAAGTTCACACCTGTATCAAAGAAATTTTTTACGTTATCAAAGATTTGCATATTTGCAGTTGTACCATCCCATTTTGTATAGCTTTGCCCTGTTACTTCAGGTCCCCAGCTATAGCCGTTAGTTGAATCGAACACACCATTCTCACCTTGTCCAAAGGTCTTTTGGCGTTTAGGGAGCATAAATGTTGTCTCAGCAGAAACTGAACCTGAGATGGTGATACCCAAACCTTCACGCTTTGTTCCTTTTTTAGTTGTAATCAAAATAACACCATTACCGGCACGAGAACCATAAAGTGCAGCAGCTGACGCACCTTTCAACACAGACATGGACTCAATATCTTCAGCATTAATATCTGAAAGTCCATTACCCATATCCAATGTCGGGTTATCAATATCATTATTACTTGCTCCTGTAAAGTTATCCATTGGCACACCATCGACAACAATTAACGGCTGGTTCAAACCTGTTACAGAATTCGCACCACGAAGCTGGATTTTGGAAGAGCCACCAGGACCATTGCTTGAACGAATAATCTGGACACCTGAAACTTTACCTGTCAAAGCATTTGCGAGGTTCGTTTCACGAGCTTCAAGTAACGCGTCACCCTTTACCTCCTGCATGGCATAACCTAGCGCTTTTTTTCTCACGTTTGATACCAAGAGCAGTCACTACAACTTCGCCCAATGTTTGTGTGTCATCTTGTAAAGTTACATTCATGGGTTGTCCATTCCAAGGAATCTCTACTGTTTGATAACCTACAAATGAAATTTGAATGATATCCCCTTTTTTCACATTGGATAAAGAGAAGTCGCCATCAAGTCCGGTTATCGTACCATTAGTCGTACCTTTCACTATAACAGACGCACCAATGACAGTTTCACCTGTAGCGTCTACTACAACTCCTGTACAAGCTCCATTTTGTTGTGTGATTTTCACACCGGTAACGCCAGGATTGGCGACCGCGTATGCTGCTCCGGTAGAGGCACCCATTAGGAACAGCAACATACTGACTGATTTTAGTCGTTTTAACATAGCTGTGATTTTTTAAAGTTTATTGAAAATCAAGTAATTCCGTTTCATTAGTTCCTTCAGAACTATGTTTTTCAATTTAATTTAGATTAACGATGCAAATATATAACAATTTTAATATATATAAAGGGTCTCTTGAAAAATATTTTTAATATGCCCTGATTTTTAACGTTTGAGATGTTCAAAGCATCTTATTTAAAGAGAGAACTGGTAACTTTTACGGAACTTTCTTGAAATGATTTATATTGTTTTTTCATTGAATATTTACCGTTTGTTTGGTAGTTGGTAGAAAACAGGTAACGTTTATTGAGATAAGAACCAAAAGAAAACAGGTGATGTCAGTTCATGCTGTTTGTCTATTGCTAGAGAAAATATACCTTTTATCTATAAAAATGTGAAAGAATTGCAGGAAGGTATATTCGCTTTGATTGAACCTGTGTTTGGCTGCTGTGCTATATGCTTTCCTTAGGAATGCCATACATACGACGAGTATATGAACGTCTTGATGGTTCAGAATGATATGTTGGATTCTGCCAAGTTGGAAGAAGGAATAGAAGAACATAGAAAGGAATAGCGGAAGAGAGAAAGAAGTCCCAATAAGCCGTAGTCGTAATCTTAAGTCCTTGAACTTGCTATGGGGCAAATTGCATAGGGCACAAAGTTGTCCCTTGAGGAGATAGAAAAGTTGGAACACTCCTTGTCCTGCGGTAACAGAAACATTTCTGTTACGCAGGACAAAAGAATTTACATTAATAAATAAGTGTACCCGAGATACACCAATAACTATTACTTTCCCCTTCAGGAGCACCCTGTGGTATTTTTACGGTGATGCTGTGTTCACCCGCCTCCAGATCACCTAAATAAATGTATTCGGGATTGGTCACCGTACCGGGCACCAGTTGGAACGGCTCAGGTCGGAAGAACTCAGTCCATTGGAGAAATTGCCCGAACAAGGATTCCAGTTACGATAAGTTCCACAGTCATCTCGCCAAGGTACGAAAGAGATCACTTTTCACCGTCCAAATAGAGGGTGTTAGGTTTCTGGTTGAACTCATCACCGCCTCCCCAACCGCCATGTCCCGTGGTGAGGTAGTACAGACGGGCATTCTTGGCAGGCTCCTTCAAGGTGAATTTTACGATCAGAGAATCCTGACGCATGAAAATCGGATAAGGCTGTCCTGCCTGCTCTAGATAATTCACTGTATTGAACAGCGGAAGAGTGTTATAAACCCGATGTTCTTCATCAGGATAATACTTCAGTTTCAACGACAGACGATGCCCTTTGGCATCCCAGTTGCCGATGTAAGCGCCAATCCAAGCTTCTCCTTCCAACTTTTCGGCCAGTGGGGTTACCTCCATTTTGTAAAGTACGGAGTCCACCCAGTCCTGCCCCTTCACCTTATTATAATTGAACTTGCGCACACCGAAACCGGTGAAGAAACGCATCAATTCTAAAGGCACATCATACTCCGCTGTAGAAATCAGCCCGTGGTAAGCCGTATTTTCCGAGTGAAAAGAGGGAACTTTTTTCAAATCACGCATGGCATCAAGAAAAGACAGCCGCTTGCCTTCCGGTATCAGAAAGACAGAACCGGTGCGGTCGTAAGCATCGCCGTCCGAGTATTGAACAACTTCCGCAAAAACGGTGCGATTCTTCACATAGTCGGGTAACTTCACTTTCTTTAACAGAATGGTGCCGCCTCCAGCACTGTATTGTACACCTTCTTTCAGTACTTCGGGCAATTTAGTGTTGTTGAAGCAGATGCTCTGTTGGTCGAAGACCGGAATTGTGATAACTCCACTTTGGTTGATGGTATATTGGTAGTCGGCCGCATCCATGCTTTTCCCCCACGACTGTGGCAATACATCCTTTCCTTTCTTCAGTGGGGTAATATGGGTAGCCTCTTGAATCATGTCACCGTTTCGCACGACCCTCAGTACCAATCCGTCAGGTACACCCACATTGGCTTGCGGAGTACCACGAAAAGGGATGTCGTTGGTATACCATACCTCGATAGTGTTGGAATTGATAGATGTTCGCAAATTTTGCAGTTTCATCCTAAGTGTTTTCCTTCGCCCGTTTGCGTGAAGCCTTTGCCGAATTCGAAGGGAGTGACCGCAGATATCACTTGTCCGTTGGGGAGTTCAGCCCTGCGGTATGCCTGCCGGGTGGTGTAGTCGATGTAACTGCCGGTTACAGGTGTCTTGTCTTCCGGGCGGGGATCGGGACGGTCATTTTGCTCCAACCATACGTTGGTCAATGATACGCGGTCACCGGACACGGTCATCAACAAATGTCCCGGCCGGACTCTCCCTTGTAATTCGATTGGTAGGTCACCTCGATACCTTGCGCATTCTTCACTTTTCTAGGGTAGTTCTGCGCGTAGATCGTTCCGGTGCTAAGCAGGAAGCACAAGCCGATTCCTACGTCTTTCAAGATGGTTCTTTTCATTTTTTCTTATTTTAAAGTATGATATAACAATTCGTTTTACATGAAACACAAAATCCTCCCTTCACCCTATCCGACTCGTTACCAGCGATCTGCGGTGTAGGAACGTCCGTAATGCCCTTTAACCGGTATGTAGGCAGTGGCATTTTTGTAGCCTTCGCGTTGTAATGACGGATGCTCTCCTTGAGTCAATGTTTGCAGGCGACGGTAAGCGGTAGAACGAGTCATTCCGCAGACCTGCTGCATCCGGGCGCAGGTGATGCTGCGATGATCTTTAAAATATTCACTCAGCAACCCGTCTATTTCGATAGGCGACAAGTCCACCGTGTGCACCTTGTATCGTTCTCTTACAAAATGCGCCCGGTTTATAATACTCTTCTTGAAACTTTTTTCGGGCTGAAGTTGATTCCTGTTATCTGTACTGTGCCACGGGTCATTTTCTTAGGATTTCACTCTCTGTGGAGCCCGATGCTGACAGAGAAATACCCTAATCCGTTGATATGGATTCGCTTGCCGTCACCTAATTTTCTCGGACAGAATATCTATCAGTCCCTCTACCACTGCCGCCCAGTCCGAGCGGCTTACTGAAGTATAAAGTGTAGTTTCGTGTATCAAGTCCTTCGAGTGAATCGTCTGCTTGTTGGTATTTCTCACATGGTATTTTTTCTTTTCCCCGTCATTTGCCGGAGATTCATAGATATCAAATTTAATGTCTGACATAATGTACTATGTATTTGTTTTATTTATAGGATGTTATCGTGCAAACTTACAAAACATTCCGTTGCTTCACCTTAGTGAAGCGGCAGTTTCACCTGTGTGGCAACGGCTCTTCACTAAAGTGAGAAGGCATATTCACGTCAGTGAGAACCCAGATTCTTCCGGACGAAGATACGGATTCTTTCGTCCTCTTGCAAAGATTCTGCCGTAAATGTTTCACACGTTGGATTTATTTTAAATTGTCGGGCAAAGTTCTTGCAAAACTCTGTTTTGCAGAACTATCTTCACACCTCAAATCAATAAAAAACAGATTTAATGGAAAAAGAAAAAGACTCAAAACTGAAACAAGCCATGAAAGGGCTTGATTTCGTTCCTCACCACTCATTATTCCTTTCGTTACAACCAAATAACAGAACAATGCGAATTTCATGACAAGCACAAGTTCGATAAATACCGTGTGGTGGATGAGCGAGAATTCAATACATTGGTTATTAATGCAATAGAAGAAGGTGTGAACTGTATGGACCGTGATATGCGCCGTTATTTGGGTTCGTCACGCATTCCTTCTTTTCCACCCCGTGACAGCTATTTGGAACATCTGCCACACTGGGACGGACACGACAGAGTAAGCGAGCTGGCACGCTCGGTAAGCGATGAAACGCAATGTGGAGGTGTTTCATATCTGGATGCTGGGCATGGTGATGCAATGGAGCGGTAAAACCGGATGCATGGCAACTGCTTGATTCCCATTTTGGTTAATCCCCTTCAGGGACTGAAGAAGTCTACCTTTTGCCGGTCGCTCCTTCCACCAGCGTTACGTGGATATTATACCGATGACTTCGATGTAACTCGCGAGGGGGATGCCCTGCGCAAAATGCGCTCTTTGGCTCTTATCAATATAGACGAATTCAATCGGATGGAAGAAGGTAAACTGGCACGGCTGAAGAATCTAGTCCAAATGAGCGGTCTTAGTATGCGCCGTCCGTTTCAAAGCAGCTATAGCCAGCAACCGCGCCTTAGTTCATTTATTGGCACTTCCAATTTTTGCGATCTGCTGACCGATTCCTCCGGTAACCGCCGTTTTTATCCGGTGATGACCAAAGGGAGTATCCGTTTGCCTCGCATCAATTATAAACAACTTTATGCTCAGTTAAGAGATGAACTAAAACATAACCGCCGCTATTGGCTCTCACCCACAGAAGAACAGGCTGTCAGTTTACGTAATGACGCATTTTTGCGCCGCCCCATAGAGGAAAGCCTTTTTATAGCTGCTTCAGTCTGCCCCAGGATGGGAGAAGTTTCAAAGATGGACTATCGGACAGATTTATGAAGTGATGAAAAGGACCAGTCCCGAAACCATGCGTGATGTCAAGATGAGAGTCTTCGGAAAACATTTAGCCTGATGGGAGTGAAAAAATTACGTACCCACTATGGCGACCAGTATCTGCTGAACCGGCTCTAACTGATAAACCATTTCGAGGGAATGCTGAAAGTTCTGTCACCGTATAATATTGAAGCCCAGCGATATGTGGTGATAGAACAAAAAGTATTGCAATGCAGTATTCATTAACCCTATCCTGATTTAAATTTGACTATGATAACGGGATAATAGCTAGTAGAAAACAGGTAGAAATCACAAATTTATTTCCTGTTTGTAAATTCAAGGACAAAGATCATCTTAAAACCACTAAAGTAAATATATTCTGATTATCAGATACATAGCTGTAAGAGTAGTTCTGAAGGAACTAATGAAACGGAATTACTTGATTTTCAATAAACTTAAAAAAAATCACAGCTATGTTAAAACGACTAAAATCAGTCAGTATGTTGCTGTTCCTAATGGGTGCCTCTACCGGAGCAGCATACGCGGTCGCCAATCCCGGCGTTACCGATGTGAAAATCACACAACAAAGTGGTACATGTACAGGAGTTGTCAAGGATGCTACGGGTGAAACTGTCATTGGTGCATCTGTAGTAGTGAAAGGTACGACTAATGGTACTATTACCGGACTTGACGGTGACTTTTCTTTGTCAAATGTAAAAAAAGGAGATATCATTCAGATCTCTTTTGTCGGTTACATTACTCAAGAGGTTCTTTGGAATGGTACCCCTTTGAATGTTATTTTAAAAGATGATACCCAGACTTTGGATGAAGTGGTAGTCGTTGCATTTGGAACGCAGAAGAAAGTGAATGTGACCGGTGCTGTATCTACTGTCGGAGCGAAAGAGATTGCGGCACGTCCTGTTAGTTCTACGGTTGAAGCTCTGCAAGGAGTTGTTCCTGGCATGAATATTTCAACAAGTAGTGATGGTGGTTCATTGAAAGGTAACAAAGAATTCAATATTCGTGGTACAGGAACTATTGGTAAGGCTCATCAGTATCTCCTTTGGTGCTGATTGATGGAATGGAAGGGGATATTAATGCTATTAATCCACAGGATATTGAGAATATTTCTGTTTTGAAAGATGCTGCTGCGTCTTCTATTTATGGTTCACGTGCGCCGGGAGGTGTCATTTTGATTACTACTAAAAAGGTAAGTCAGGAAAACCATCTATTAATTATAATAATAATTTCCGATTTAACTCTCCATTGAATATGCCTCATATGGCAGATTCATACAGTTTTGCATTAGCTATCAACGACCAGCTGACCAATGGAGGACAGTCGCCAATGTATAGTGAGAAGAAATTGCAACAAATTTTGGATTATCAGCATGGTAAATCTACACAATATATGTGGGCTACGGATGCTGGACGTTGGAATGCATTTGATGACCCAAATCGTCAGGATGTTATGCCAACCGCTAATACTGATTGGTTGCATGAGTTGTTTGGTGATAGTTTTACTCAGGAGCATTCAATTAGTGTAAATGGTGGTACGGATGTAATGCAGTATTATATGTCTGCCAATTATCTGGATGAAGGAGGATTATTGAAATATGGGGATGATGGCAGACAACGCTATTCATTTACTGGTAAAATCAATGCGGATTTGGCAAAATGGTTGAAAGTAGGGTATAGTGTTCGTTTTAATCGTATTGATTATAGTTCCCCTTCCTTTGCAAGTGCCCGGCGAGAATAAGGAAAATGTATTTTATTTTGATGTATGCCGTTTATTGGCCTGTAATTCCTGTTGTAGATCCTAACGGTTTTTATACCGCAGAGTCTAAAATTTACCAATTGACTGAAGGGGGACGTTATAATACTCAGAATGACGTTGTGGCACAACAACTCCAGTTTCTTATTGAACCAATTAAAAATTGGAAAACCACTATTGAATTAAATTATCGTAGTAATTATAATTTCTCGCATACGGATTATCAAACGGTTTATGCTTATGATGTAAACAAGAACCCATATGCTATTGCCAACACAACTTCGGGAGTAACAGAATATGCATATAAAAGCAATTTCTTTAATCCGAATATCTTTACAGAGTATTCATTGGAGTTAGAAAACGGGCATAATATGAAAGCAATGGTCGGTTTTCAAAGTGAGTTGTTTAAACAACGTGATATTACTGCAAAACAAAATAACATAATGTCTGGCATTCCTACTTTAAATTCTTATCAATTTGATGGATTAATTTGAAAGACAAACGCTTATGGAAGTTCTGAAAAGTCTAAGGTAACGATTTGGAGATTGTGCTAATTTCAGTACTTACAGTCTCATACTTATGAACAACTTTATAGGACAAAGATACTATTTTTTTTGAATAAGAGAATAATTTCACAGGAAAAATAGAAATTTTATGGGGAAGTGTTCTGATAGCATGTCGTTGTAGATTGTAGGGAGGGGATGTAAAACGGCAGGCACATAGAATTTCCGATATTCAGAAAGCCGTATTCCCAAAATAGAGATTATTTTTGAAAGAATCACATAATCCGCTAAGAATAAAAGTTTATGCGGATCATCAAAAACGAGGTAACGAGTTGGCAACCGTTCTGGTTTCTACATACTTGCATCAATTGCGTTGATGTGCAACTCACTTTATGTAAAGGTACGATTTTTTACGGAACATGCAAAACACCTTTGATTTTTCTTTTTTAGCAACCGTCAAAAACAATCTTTCGGTTTCATATCCCGGTCACAAAGGCGGTACAGTCTCTTTATGAAAAGTAAACAAAGGTCAGGCAGGATTGAAACAGACTGTTACGAGAACAGTCAGAAAAGGATTGCATACAGGAATTACAGTCTGATACCGGGCAGGGGACGACTTTGTGCCAAAGTCCAAAAAGAGGTTCTTTTTCCAGACGGCAAACTCCCTCACCTCTAAAAAACAGTCTGTGGCTGGCGCACGCAAACGTCCAGCTTTATGCGGACAGTCTTAATGCCCGCAGCCTGTACAAGTGCGTAAAAAACAGGTAAATGGAATCTTCATCCGCTTCCCCGCGCCTTGCCGACACTCCTATATTCCCGTTCCAACACCTGCTCGATCTCGCTCCTCTTGTACAAGACCTTGCCACCAAGTACATAGTAAGGCAGCGTGCCGTTGCTCCGATACTCGCCCAATGTCCTGCGGCTGACTTTCAGCATACACGCCACCTCACTGTCGCACAGGTACACGTCTTCTTTTGGCGGAACCGCGCCATCTCCGAAAATGCCGTCAATCATCGCCGACAGCCGGTCGATACGCTCGTGGATGGACTGCATCCACGCATCGTCTTTCGTTTTCAATTCATTAAACATTATATAGATTAATTTGTTATATGACTCATTTTGTGACTGATTCTGAAGTTGTGTAATCCACAAGCAATAAGAATCACCATATCTTCGAAACCGAATTTATGGCATCTGAATCGTTCTTTGACAATACGGCATTTTTTCATACCACCTATGGCATGCTCCACTTTAATCCTAACTCCGGAAATCCGCTTGTTCTCTTGTTTTTCAACACAAGTAAGCTCTTTCCCTTTAGGTTTCTTTTTGGGCATGCATATTTCAACTCCATCCGGTTTGTGTCCGATGAAACCTGTATCCTGCCAGAGCCTAATACCTTTGGGAAGTAGAAGAGGTTCTTCATCACAAATCTTTTTGTCATGGACATGACCTTTGTATGTGGAGCTCAACCATACAATCCGAAGATTGTTAGTACATAACAGGTTATTCTTTATGCTATGAGGTTTTTTTTACCACTATAGCATGCAGACTGCCAGTCTTCATCCAAAGGACGCTGAATAGGTCGCTCGGTTCCGTCCAACAAGACTTCTTCGCACCCTTGAAGAATGTGTATCAGACGTTTGGAGTTACGGTCAGGCAATTCACCAAGCGTTTTCAATGTACGCCGGAGAATCTCAGAAAGAAGGTGAATCCATCTATTGGCCTGGGGCTGGGTCATCTCAAACTGAATAGCATGGAGTTCCTGAAGGGGATTGGTCTTCAGATATACCAATATGAAGAACATTTTGTCCTGAATCAGAGACAACACTGTTGTAAGATATACGTTGGCGCACTTTACCTTCCAAAGGTAAAATGGCTGTAATATTCATCCAATGGTACTTGAAAGTTATTAGCAAAGCGTCAAACTCTGCAGGAGTTAATCCTGTCGCAGCAAGCACTTGGCTATGACGGTGGCGAATCTTGTCGTAATACATCAATTGAACTTTTAGATCACAAAGATAAATCAAAGAACGCTTTAATCAATTATTCGATATAAACTCTATTATACATACTGCTCATTTGTCTTTTGTTGATACTTCAGTTCAATTCCTTCAAATGGTGTGCCCCCTGTAGCGTGCATCCTTGCGTCTGTCCTCCACTTTCGTGACGATACGCTCCACGTCTTCCGGCAGGTATAGGTACGGTTGCCTATCTTGGTATAGGCGAGCGTGCCGTTATCCCGCAAGGTCTGCAAGGTGCGCTTGCTGATTTTCAGCTTCAGGCAGACATCCTGGTGGTCGAGCCAGCCAGCCGTCCTCTTCACGCCTTTCAAATCCAGATGGGGATTCCCTCCACCCTATGTATGAACCGTTCGATTTTCATGGCAAATTCCTCGAACGCCTTCCTTTCAAAACATACGGTTTCCATAACAATCCGATTTTATGTTGATACTTCAAATTCATACCATCCGGAGAAACGGTCACTCGTGGTGCCGGTATAACAGCGCATGGAAGAATTTAATCTGAAAACTGACCGTGCAGATGTTATTGTTCCCGCCGCTGAGATATTTCTGATAATTGCAGGTATTGTCAAAGCTGAGTATATCCATGTTCCGGTCATTGGCTTAGCAGATGGTATTATTGACAATTTGTATGCCATATACCTGAAAACGGAATAAAAGGAATTGTGCATAGCTGTTTTAACTAGGGGATATTCAGTAAATCCTATAAATTAGCCAACTAATTCATACTAAAAGTATTGCGAATTAGTTGGCTTTTTGTATCTTTAGGTATTTCCCCTAAAATTTTGAAGAACGATTGACAAATGCTTCAGCGGAGTCGTTCAATGCTAAAATCAAAGCTCTTCGAAGCCAGTTTAGAGGGGTGGCTGATCTGAAATTCTTCATGTTCAGACTGGCTAGCTATACGCTTAAAGGAAAGCTTGCCAACCGGAAAAATCCGCTGCCCCTGGAAAAGCAGCATAGCCAAAAGAAAATATAGCAGAACTGTAAAATATAAAAGAGTTTGTGCCAACGTTTTGACACAAACTTAGCAGATTACTATTCAGCTGATACCTATTCTGAAAGATGTAAACAACTTGTTTCTTAGATAGCCTTATAAATATTCTACTACTTATTACAGTTCATTTAGAAATGTTATTCTCACTTTTATTCCTCCGCTTTTTCACTTGCTCCACTGCTTCAGATATGATTCCCTTGTTTTCAAAACGCTGCGTGTAATTGGTGTAATCCGGGTGAATACGTTCGTAAGTTGGGTCAGTGAATAAGGGACTCGTAATAATGTGGTCCGCAGTCGAACGGTTACAGCAGAAAACAATATTTTCAACTCCAGCCAGTCTGGTCAATGCTTTCACATCCGTATCATGCGGCTGTAGTGTCATCGGATCTGTAAAAAAGAACAGATAGTCTATTTCTCCTTCTACGATCCGCGAACCAATTTGCTGGTCACCTCCTAAAGGACCAGATTTCAGGATTGTGATATCCCATTTGATTTCAGGATGTTTTTCTTCAAGGGCTTTTTTTAATTAGTGTACCGGTTGTACCCGTACAATAGAATTTATGTCCTATCAGACGTTCCGAGTTCCAGAGAACCCACTCTATCATGTCTTTTTTCATTGCATCGTGTGCAACAAGCCCAATTCTTCGAACAATTGTTTTCATAAAGCTAAATTATTTTTATATGATAAATTATAATAACAAGAAAAAACTAATTCTATTGAAGGCCGGAGGATGACCGGATAAGTCTGAGCAATTCTTTGTTTGCCCGGCTATCCATGATGGTTTCCCGTTTTTCTTCAAAAGATTGAGTGTTGTGGAGCAATTCCCCACAGATGTCAATGCCCACTACCTGTTCTTTCTGAACG
>ENA-OQIM01000574-OQIM01000574.1-human-gut-metagenome-genome-assembly--contig:-NODE-574-length-13681-cov-2.099233_pt1 | contig 13681 bp, 20 predicted proteins | sample MGYA00242579_ERZ504744 | MGnify/ENA primary metagenome ERZ504744 (study PRJEB26092, sample SAMD00036441) | human gut metagenome | host: Homo sapiens | study: EMG produced TPA metagenomics assembly of...
GGTTAAGTTTGTCGCGAGTTCCGCACGCAAAGGAAAGCACTTAATGTGCTTTCCGTCTTGCGCAGGACTGTAGAGCAGCAAACTTAACCGCCCCGCCCGGCAGGCGAGCGGACAGCGAACGACATCTGTCCAACAATTCGTGCGAAACATAATGAAAAACCGTTTGATGTGAGTTAATATAAAGAACGTCGTGAATCTGACTCCTGCCACATGCATGACAGGGGTTAAACACAAAAAGGAGTCAATTATGGTTTCTGAGAAGGCTACCCTCGTTAATCCTCAGGGTCTGCACATGCGTCCGGCTGGTCTGTTCGCCTCCACCATGGGCAAGTACGCCTGTGACGTGACGGTCGTCACCCCCGAGAAGGAGGTCAACGGCAAGTCCCCGATGGCCTCATGGCTGCTGGTATCCCCTGCGGTACTGAGGTCGAGGTCAAGTGCGACGGCGCCGACGAGGCCGAGGCTCTGGCTGCTGCCATCGAGCTCATCAAGAGCGGTCTTGGCGAGTAGAACTCAAACGGGTCGCATGTTGAACAACTAAGTTCATATTTGGGGGCGCAGTGACCTGTTGTAAGGTAACTGCGCTCTTTTGTCATGGATATGGCAACGCTTTATCACATGACACGGAGAGAGGAATGGGAATGTATCAGGGAGTCAACGCTTCCGAGGGCATCGGTATCGGCACCGTCATGGTCGCCGTCGATCCCGACTTGACGTTTGAGCCGCACGAGGTTGCTGATTCGGCAGCAGAGAAGGAGCGCTATCAGTCCGCTCTTTCGGTCTTCTGCGAGAAGACCCAGGCTCAGGCCGACCACATGAAGGAGACGGTGGGCGAGGCCGAGGCCGAGATCATGAGCGGACACATTGTTCTGGCTCAGGATCCGGGTATGACCGACGCCATCAACGCCGCCATTGACGGCGGTACCTGCGCCGAGCAGGCGCTCATGGACACCTCGACCATGTTCGAGAACATGTTCCTGTCCATGGACGACGAGATGTTCCGTCTTCGCGCGGCTGACATCGCCGACATCCGTACCGGTATTCTGGCCGAGCTGCTGGGCAAGGAGGTCGTCGACCTCTCCGTCCTGCCCGAGAACACTGTCGTTGTCGTGCACGACCTCACGCCGTCCATGACCGCCACGATCGATAAGGCCCACGTTGCCGGTATCGTCACCGAGACCGGTGGCCGCACGTCGCACTCCGCGATCATTGCGCGCGCCCTCGAGATCCCGGCTGTCCTTTCGGTCTCCAACAGCTGCACCGCACTGCGCAACGGCATGACCGTTGTCGTCGACGGCGGCAAGGGTATCGTCGAGGCCGATCCCGACGAGGAGACGCTCGCTGCCTACACCGCCAAGGCCGAGGCCTTCGCTGCCGAGAAGGCAGCCCTCGAGGCCTTCCGTGGCAAGCCGTCCGTGACTGCTGATGGCATCAAGAAGATCATCGCCTGCAACATCGGTAACCCCGATGACGTGCCCAACGCGCTCGATCACGACGCCGAGGCTATCGGTCTGTTCCGCTCCGAGTTCCTGTTCATGGACTCTGCTGAGCTTCCTTCCGAGGAGGAGCAGTTCAACGCCTACCGTAAGGTCGCCAGCGCGCTCAAGGGTGCTCCGGTCATCATCCGCACGCTCGATGTGGGTGGCGACAAGGAGATTCCGTATCTGCATATGGTCAAGGAAGACAACCCCTTCATGGGCTTCCGCGCCGTGCGTTACTGCTTGGCCAATCCCGACCAGTACAAGGTCCAGCTCCGCGCTCTGCTGCGCGCTAGCGCCTTCGGTGACGTCAAGATCATGATCCGCTCGTCACCTGCGTCGAGGAGGTCTTGGCTGTCAAGGAGCTCGTCGAGCAGTGCAAGGCCGAGCTGACCGAAGAGGGGCGCAAGTTCAACGAGAGCATCGAGGTCGGCATTATGGTCGAGACGCCTGCCGCCTCGCTGCTCGCTGACCGTCTGGCCGAGGTCGCCGACTTCTTCTCTATCGGCACCAACGACCTGATCGGCTACACCATGTGCGCCGACCGTGGCAACGACACCATCTCCAACCTGTACCAGGTGTACTATCCCGCCGTGCTCCGCTCGCTCAAGAACATCATCGAGAGCGGCGTGAAGGCGGTATCATGGTCGGCATGTGCGGCGAGGCGCTGCCGATCCGCTGCTTGAGCCGCTGCTGATCAGCTGGGGCCTGGAGGAGTTCTCGATGAGCGCTCCGTCCATCCTGCGCGCCCGCAAGACCATCAGCCAGTGGACCAAGGCCGAGTGTGACGAGCTCGCCGAGAAGGCGCTTGCCTGCAACACTGCCGCCGAGGTCAAGGCGCTGCTCGAGTCTGCTGCTCGCTAATTTGGTATCAGAGGTAACCGCGTGGTTGGAATGGGCCGGCCACGCGGCCCTCACATATACAGGGGGTACTGTAAATGTTCTACACGCTAACCGCTAACCCGGCTGTCGACATGACGGTTTCGAGCTCTCCGCTCGAGCCCGATGAGAACGTCCGCACCGGCTCGGCCAGCTACACGGCTAACGGCAAGGGCCTCGACGTGTCCTTCGCCTTTAAGAAAATGGGCGTCGACACCGTCGCGCTCGGCTTCTTCGCTGGCTTCACGGGCAAGTTTATCGTCGAGGAGGTCATGAACCTGGGTTGCCTGTGCCGCCCGGTCTGGACCGACGGTATCACGCGCATCAACACCTATGTCAACGATGGCCAGCACGAGTACGGCATCCTCAACCCCGGTGCTCCTATTACGCCGCAGCACCAGGAGGAGCTCTACAACATCTTGGACACCGCGGGCGATCTTGAGTGCCTGATCGTCTCCGGCTCCGTGCCTCCCAAAGCTACGCCCGACTTCCTGGCTCAGGTCATGGAGCACGCTCAGGCCCGTGGCGCCGATGTCGTCCTGGACCTGTCCTCCGATAAGCTCAAGGAGCTCGCTCACAAGAAGCCGCTGCTCATCAAGCCGAACCATCACGAGATGAAGGCTATCTTCGGCGTGCCGGTCGACACTGATGACGAGGTCCGCGTTGCCATGAAGATGGCTCACGACGCTGGCGTTCAGAACGTGCTGCTCACCCGTGGTAGCCGTGGCGACGCCTACTTCTCCAACGGCGAGGACATCTGGTACGCCAAGCGTGAGTTCAACATCAAGCTGGTCTCTTCCGTCTGCGCCGGCGACTGCACCCTCGCTGCGTTCCTGCACAAGTGTACAGGGATCGCGACAACGTCGAGGAGGCCATGAAGCTCGCTATGGCCACCGGCGCCAACGTCGCTGAGTCCGTCGGCATCGGCGACTTTGGTCACGTTGACGAGTACAGCAAGCGCGTTGCCGTCCGTAAGCTCGATCGCAAGTAAGCGAAACGCGACAAACTCGTGCGCATACGGCGTCCTGGTTTCGACCGGGGCGCCGTTTTTTGTCCCATTCGAATCTCGGAGCCGCGCTTCACGCGTTCCACACCGTTCACCGAGTTGTTGTAGCCTTTTGCCGAAGCGTGGAATATACTTTCATTAACACGTTGCTTCGTGAAAGGAACATTCATGATTTACACGCTTACTGCAAATCCCGCTATTGACTACAACATCTCCTGCGATGGCCTGTCCGCCAACACCGTCACCCGCACCCGTAACGCTGTCTACACCCCCAACGGCAAGGTCTCAACGTCTCTTTTACGCTCGACCACTACGGCGTCGACACCACGATCCTTGGCTTCTTCGCCGGCTTCTCGGGCGAGTTCATCGTTAAGGGCGCCGAGGCCCTTGGCGTGCCCGTCAAGCCCGTGTGGACTGACGGCATCACGCGCGTCAACGTGTTCCTCAACGCCGGTCCCGACACCGAGTACAACATGGTTAATGCCGGTGCCGCCATTAACGAAGCCAACGAGCAAGAGATGTTTGAGCTCATCGATTCGCTTGACGACATGACCTGCCTGGTCATTAGCGGCTCGCTGCCCCCCAACACCTCCGAGGGCTTCCTTGCCGAGGTCCTGCGTCGCGTGAAGGCGAAAGGCGCCGAGTTCGTGCTCGATATCTCGAGCCATCAGCTGGCCGACCTCATTGCTATGGAGCCGCTCCTCATTAAGCCTAACGACGACGAGCTGCTCGACATCTTTGGCATTAAGGTGAGCGGTGGCGACGACGAGTCCGTCAAGGGCGCTATGGCCGAGCTTCATGCCAATGGCGCCAAGAATGTGCTGCTGACCCTCGGCGGCGCCGGTGCCTATTTCTCAAACGGCGAGCACATCTGGTTTGCGAACCGCGCCTTTGATGTTAAGCTGCTGTCGACCGTCTGCGCCGGCGATTCTTCGCTCGCTGCCTTCCTGTCCGTGTGGCACGACGCCCCCGAGCGCGTCGAGGACGCCTGCGCCTGTCGATGGCTACCGGCGCCAACGTGGTCGAGTGCCCCGGTCTGGGCGATTTTGCCAAGGTCGATGAGTATCAGAAGGGTATTGCAATCCGTCAGGTTTGCTAGTTCCGGCACCTTGCCTGAATAGTTCAATTATTTCGCATCCGTCTTAGACCAGGACGGATGCGTTTTTGTTTATCGGACTCGCGTGTGCAGTGGAGGCTGTTTCTTGCTAGACTTCTTGCAGACGCAATCGATAGCCAATTTGATAGTCGCAGGAGGCCATAGGCATGTGCAATGTTTCGCTCAACGGTACGCAGCCGACCGATGCCTCTATCCGTGTCCTGCGTGCGCTTGAGGCAGCTGGTCTTGAGGTTGGTACGTGGGCGGTTGGGTACGTGATGCCCTGATGGGATGCCCCAGCCACGATGTTGACATGTGCTGCAGCGGCCTGTGGCAGGAGTCCAAGGCGGCACTCGAGGCCGCCGGTATTGCCGTAGTTGAGTCGGGCATTAAATTTGGCGGCATTACGGCTATTTGCGATGGCGAGCGCATTGAGGTCACCACCTATCGCCTGGACGGCTTCTATACCGACGGTCGTCATCCTCAGAGTGTGGAGCGCGCCGCTTCGCTTGAGGATGATCTGGCGCGCCGCGACTTTACCGTCAATGCCATGGCGTGGCATCCGAGCGCGGCCTTGTCGACCGCTACGATGGCCAGGGCGACCTAGACCGCAAGCTGATTCGCGCCGTCGGTGATCCTAAGCGCCGCTTTACGAGGATGCCCTGCGCATGTTGCGCGCGGTGCGCTTTGCCTGCCGCCTAGACTTTGTGATTGAGCCCGAGACCAAGTGTGCCCTTGCCGAGTGCGCGCCGCTGCTCGATGCCGTGGCGCGCGAGCGCGTGGGTATTGAGCTTGAGGGCATCCTTTCGACCGGCCACGGGGGAGACGCCATGCTGCGCTACCCCGAGCTCATCTGCGCCGCCGTGCCCGAGTTGGCAGCGGGTCGCGGGTTTGATCAGCGCAGCGTCTATCATGCGTTTAACGTCTACGAGCATATCGCCCGCGTGCTGACGGTGGCAGGGGAGCTGGCGCTGTGCGACGGCGTCGCGCCCTCGTCGAGCCTTATGTGGGCGGCGTTTTTTGCACGACGTTTCCAAACCCGAGTGCTTTACGGTCGATCACGACGCAGCGGCCACTTCTACGGTCATCCCGAGCTCGGCGTCAAGAAGGCGCGTGTCATCATGGATCGCCTGGCGCTCTCGCACGATTTGGTGCGCGATGTGTGCCTGCTGATCAAATACCATGACAAGCCGCTGCGCCCCGAGCGCTCCTGCCTGCTCAATATGATGCGCGCGCTTTCGGGCGAGGGTGTCGATACGCCGCGTCTGATGGACGAGCTCATGGACCTTAAGCGTGCCGACACGCTCGGCAAGGCGCCCTCGTGCTTCTATTACGTCGAGACGATCGAGGAGATGCGTACGCTCGCCCACGATCTGCTGCAGGCGGGGGAGCCCTATACACTCAAGATGCTTGCCATCAATGGTGGCGACCTGATCCGCGCCGGCGTCAAGCCGGGGCCGGAGCTGGGACAGCTTCTCAACGCCGCCCTCGACGCCGTGATCGAGGACAACATCCCCAACAACCGCGAAGCCCTCCTGACTCATCTCCACCTAGGGTAGCTAAAATAGCCCCGTCCCAAATTAGCTACCTTGTTGACCTGCGCGTTCCATAACCTCGCGACAAAATTTCGGCAATTTGGAATTTCTTCTTGCGCTTGCGTTTTTTGTCCCGTAATATATTTCCTCGCAGCACGGCAGTGCAGATGTCATGTGGCCCGTTCGTCTAGCGGTTTAGGACGCGCCCTCTCAAGGCGGAGATCACCAGTTCGAATCTGGTACGGGCTACCACGCATCTGATACCCGGACTTCCTATGGAAGCCCGGGTTTTTATTTTCAAACAACCGTCTGCAATTCCCGTTTGAACCAGAGCTTTGCGTTCTGCCTATGGCCTTACGGGTACAATATCCAAGATATTTTGACTGTTAGAAGGAGTCTCATGACGGAGTCCTCTCAGCATACGTCTAAGCCCCAGGTCGAGGTTGAGGCCTCGGGCGGCGATGACAATAAGAGCGCACGCCGCGGCGCAATCTTTATCGGCGTTGTGCTGGTGGGTTATATCGTCTATCTGGTGGTAACCGGGCAGATGGGGCAGTTCTGGGCTGCTATGTCGAGCGTCCAGGCGCCTGGCTCCTCGCTGCATGCTTCTGCATGTTTCTATACCTCTTTTTTGGTATCGTGGCGTACGCGATTGCCGTTTGGCTCGACCCCAATTCGCCCGTCGGTATCCGCGACCTCATTTCGGTCGAGGCGAGTGGCATCTTCTTTGGTAATCTGACACCCATGATGATGGCTCTACGCCTGCCCAGATCTACCGCCTGACCAAAGCGGGCCAAAATGTCGGCGAGGCCGGCGCCACGCAGTTCACGCGTTTTATCGTGTATCAGTTTGGCCTTGTTGCCTGGGGCGCTATCCTATTGCTTGCTCGCATGCCGTTTTTTGCCGAGCGCTATGGCGACATGACGCTGCTGTGCGTCTTTAGTTTTGGCGGCCACTGCTGCATCTTGCTTGGTATCTTCGCCGTCGCGCTCATGCCTAAGACCGTCACGCGCGTCGCCCATTGCATCATCAATTGGCTCGAGCGCATAGGTGTCTCGGCCACTAAGATCGAGGGATGGCGCACGTTTGTCGACGGCGAGATCTACTCCTTCTCCGAGAAGTTCAAGCTTTCGGCCGGACATTTTTCTTCCATGCTGCTCACCGTGTTTATCACCATGCTGCAGCTCGCGTTTTTCTATCTGGTTCCATATTTCCTGATGCTTGCTTTTGGCCACCACGAGGTCGACTTTTTTTCGGTCATGGCCGCGAGCGCCTTTGTCCAGCTGCTGAGCTCTGCGGTTCCCTTGCCCGGTGGAACTGGTGGCGCTGAGGGCGGCTTTGCATTGTTCTTGGGTCATTTCTTTGGGTCGGCTTCGACCGCCGGCTATCTGCTGTGGCGCCTCATTACATTTATTGCGCCGACCATTTTGGCTGCGCCCCTGCTGGGCCTTAAGAGCGCCCACAACGAGAGCATCCATGCGCGCTGGGATCGCGTGATGCGCAAGCTCGGCCGCGAGCCTCAGACGCCCTCTGCGCCCACTAAGCCGCACCCCACGAATGCTGTTACCGTTGATCCCAGGAAGCACGCTCAGAAGGCTTCTGGGACCGCTAAGCCGGCTCATAAAGCCTATGTGCGCCAGACGGGCGACGGTATCCGCGTATCTCCGTCGGCGCTCAATAAGAAGAAGCACCCTAAGTCGCGGTAGGGCAGTCGTGCGTTCTTCATGATGCGGGGCATATTTGAGCTGTATGGGGGATAATCCTCTTACGTAGATTATCTCTCATCTGTTGATGAATGCTCGCATATCGAAGGGACACACCCATGGCCACCAGTAAACCGCGTATTGATCGCCGTATCGTTCGCAGCCGCAATGCCATCCTTTCCGCTTTTGAGCGCTTGCTCATGGAAAAGCCGCTGGCAGACATTACGGTGAGTGCCATCGCGCGCGAGGCCAATGTCGACCGTAAAACCTTCTACGTGCACTTTGGTACGGTTGATGGCTTGCTCGATGCCATTGCCGTCGATGTGGTGGAGATGATTGTCGACTCGGTCGAGAAAACGCTTGCTTCCATGGACGGTGACACCAACGAGCGCGCCCTGGGCGCGGCGGCGACCTTCTTTAAAACCGTTAACGAGGCGCTGTGCAACAACCTGGTGCTCAATCGTCAGCTGATCGAGAACATTCCGCTCGATGATTTTATGGCTCGTCTTCGTGCGCCGCTCGAGCACGAGATTGCCGAGCGCGATCTGCTGCCCCACGGTCTCAAGGACGAGATGTTCGACTACTATCTGGCGTTTTTGCTGTCGGGTATTATCGGAATCTATCGCACATGGGCGCTGTCTGACGACTCGGTTCCTATCGAGCGCGTCTCGGAGGTCGCCAACGACCTGACTCTCAATGGCCTGTCGAGTCTGGAATCTCGCTTGGATTAGGCGCAGGCTCGAGTTCGCGAGGCGCTTGTCGGGGTGCAGCCCGATCGATCAGGCGACGAGCATCCCGCGAAGCAGTCGACGACCGGGCTCAGGTAGACCTTCTCGCCGCCCGGGAGCCTGAACTCGGTGATGTCGGTGAGCCACAGCAGGTTGGGCTCGTCGGCGTGGAAATTCCTGTTTACGAGGTTCTCCGGCGCCTTGTAGACCTCGCCGGCGTAGGAGCTGTAGCCTGAGGATCATTAAAAGAAAGTCCAGTTTATCCTTCCCACTCCAATTGGGAATCCTCCGATGCGCCTTCGCACGCTCACATGACCTCGATACCATGCGAGCGTGCGAACTCGACGAGCTCTGCGTTGCGGGCGTTTATGGTGCCGAAGGCGGCGGGGCACACAATAAGGCGCGCGCAGTGGACGAGGAGCTCTTTGGCGCGGGCTATGGTTTTATCCCCGATCGGCTCGAAGGCGCGCTCGGCCACGCATTCCGCTGCCAGGTCGCGCGCGAGCTCGCAGCGATGTCCCTTCGTGCAGAACGCCCGCGTAGAACGCCTTGCCCTGCCGGACGAGCTGGCGAAACACAGCCGACCCCGTACCTGCGCCGGCGATGACGAACGTGTGCGCATCGCCGTGCGGGCGCCCAATTTCCACGCTGCCGAAGCGCTCGTTGAAGGTGCCATGCTGAAGGCCGTAGAGCTCGCCAATCGTCTCGCGCGTGAATATGTCCTCGGGTGCGCCGGCGCGGAAGACCCGGCCGTCCTTCACGCAAATCACCTTGTCGGCGCTTTTCTGCGCGAGCTCGAGTTCGTGGATGGACATGATGACAGCCACATTCCGCGATTTCGCAAGGTGGCGAAGTATTCGCAGCAGGTCGATCTGGTAGCGGATATCGAGATACGACGTGGGCTCGTCGAGCACGAGCACACGCGGATCCTGCGCGATGGCGCGTGCGAGCATGACGCGCTGGCGTTGCCCGTCGCTTATCTGCATGAAGTCGCGCTCGGCGAGCTCTTCCACATGTGCGGTTTTCATGGCCTCGTCGACCCGACTATTGTCGTCGGGCGAGAGTGTGCCCATTCGCCCGGTGTAGGGATGCCTTCCCGCCTCTACGATATCGCGGCAGGTGAGGAGCTCGGTCCGGGGGCGATCTGTCAGCATAACGGCAAGGTTCCTTGCGAACTCCGCCGTCTTCCATCGGGAAATCTCCCGCCCGTCGAGCTCGACCGCGCCGGCAAGCGGTGCCAGATGGCGTGTGATGGTTTTCAAGATGGTCGACTTGCCCGAGCCGTTCGGCCGATGAGCGCCACGACGTCGCCCGCGCGAACCTCCAGATCGACGCCTTCGACTACGACCTTCTTGTCGTAGCCCGCCGACAGGTCGCTTATGTGGAAAAGCGGCGCTCCGTCAGCCTGCGTTTCGACCGTAGTTTCGAGGTTCGGCTCCGCTCGGAGGAGGCGTTCCGCGCGCAGTTCCGCACGAGCCGAAAGTGCCTTCTGGCGCTTTCGTGCGAGCTCAGGACTGTCTAAGCATGGAATGTCCCCTCCGACGTTTTGGGCCGCGGCACGAATTCCCCCATCTACCTCACCCGCTTCTTCAACATGAGCGCGATAACCACCGGAGCGCCGAAGATGGCGGTGACGGCGCTGATGGAAAGCTCGACGGGAGAGAACAGCGTGCGCGCGATCAAATCGCAGCCCGCGCAGAAGATGGCGCCTCCCAAGAAGCACGCAGGAATCACGCGGATGGGCTTCGACGACTTTAGCGCCGACTTCACGAGATGCGGAACCGCGATGCCTACGAACGACACCGGACCAGCGAACGCGGTCACGCAGGCGGAGAGCATGCTCGCTAGAAGGACGAGCACCACGCGGAAGCGTTCGACGTTCACGCCGACGCTTTTCGCGTAGGCTTCTCCAGCTGGAAGGCGGAAAGGGGCTTCGATATCGCGAATACGCATGCGCTCACGGTGATCACCACGACCGCGATGATCGCGATGTCGTCCCAGCTCGAACCCGAGAAGCTACCCAAAGACCAGTTGTGCAGGTTCACGATGGACTGGTCGTCGGCGAAGGCGATGAGGAAGTTCGTCGCCGCCGAGCAGATGTATCCCACCATGACGCCCGCCACGATGAGCATGGCCATGGAACTTATGCGCCGTGCGATGAGGAGCACGAAGCCGATGGTGATAAGCGAGCCCAGAAACGCTGCGGCCACCATGGCCGGCGAGGACATGGCCTGGTTCGCGCCTAGAAGTACGATCATCGTAAGCGCGACGACGAACTTTGCGCCCGAGGAGACGCCCAAGATGAACGGGTCGGCGATGGGGTTGTTGAAAAACGTCTGCAGCAGGAACCCGGAAAGCGAAAGTGCCCCGCCGAGAAGCACGGCTGAAAGCACGCGCGCAGGCGAATCTCCCAGATGACCTGGCTTTCCATGGAATTGGCCGCGCCGCCCGAAGGATGCCGGGGATGTGGTCTGCGGGCACGAGCACGCTCCCGATGCACAGGTTGGCCCCGACGAGCACGATGAGGGCAACAGCGAGCAGCGCCGTCACGACGCGACACCGCGCGGCGCGCCCCCGATTCGTCGTATGCCATGGAAGCGGCTTCTCATGGCGCTAACCGAGCTTCCTCAGATAATGGAAGTCGCTCGCGTCATCGCCGGTGAACGCCCCGTGCAGCTCGTCGATAATGTCGGCGGTAGAAGTCATCTGCTGGTACATGTCGGCGCTTGTGACCCAGACGTTGCCGTTCTTCACGCTTTGAACTGCGACAATAGCGCGTTTTTTGCCTACGAAGTCGTTCAAGGTGGCAACCGATTCGTCGATGGTGCCGTTGTAGACGATGATGTCGCATCCTTCGCCGTCGCGTAGAAGCGCTCCATTTCGAGCGTTACTGACGAACCTGACGTCGACGCCGTCTGCGCGTCATCGAGCGCATAGCTGCCGCCTGCAAGCTCGATCATCTGCGCCACGTAGTCGCCCGCCCGCCGCGTGACGGCGGCCCCGTTCGAGTTAATGTAGAAATACGCCACGGTTTTACCTGACGACGCGAGCCCCGACGTTTGCTCGACGCGGGCCTTCTGCTCGTTGAACAGGTGCGCGGCCTCGTCTTCCTTGTCGAACAGGACGCCGAAAAGCTTAATCCACTCGACGCGCCCGAGTGCTTCGGGCTCGCTCGACGACTGTTCGGTGAGCACGACGAGCCCGAGCTTCTGCAGTTTTTCCTTCACATCGGGCGTGTGGTTGATCATGGTGTTCTCGATGGCGAGCGTGCAGCCCGAGGCCGATATTCGCTCGTAGTCGGGCGCGCTGTACTTGCCGCCGTAGGCGATCGCCCCACTTTCGAGCGCGCTTTTGAAGCCTGCGACCGAGCAATCGTCGGCCTTCGTGCCCGACATGATGATATTGGAGTTCGCATCGAGCGCGTCGACCAGGCACATCGTCGCCGACGACACGAGGTACACCTTGTCGGCGGGGCGCCTTATGACCGCGATGTCGGAGCTCAACCCATCGGGTACCTTCGCATCTTGCGGCACCACGAGGAAACGCTCCCCATTCGAAACGCAGATAAGCCGCAGACCGCCTTCGAACTCGTCGACAGTGAAGTGCTCGGCGTATTCAAGCTGAAGCGCCCCCGTCGCTCCCAGCCGCAGCCCAAATCGGCGTTGTGGAAGTCGGCCGCGGCGCTTGAAGCCGTTCCTGCAGGGGAGCTGCCGCTTGCATCGTCGCCCGATTTCTCCTTCATGGTGGATGAGTCTAAGTGGATCGTGTAGTCGATGGTGTGCGGCGTCGACATGGCGACGGTCTCGGCCGACACGGCGATGTCCTCGTCGAGCGTGACGGGTATCTCGAACGTGGAGTTGCCGCCGTCGTTTACGGGCGCGTAGTCCACGCCGTCGACGGTCATCTTGTCGTAGTTTGAACTCGACCAGGTGATGGTCGCGGTGTAGGTGTCGCCATCCTTCACAATTGTGGTGGGTGAGGCGATGCTTGCGCGCCCTGACCCGCCGGAAAGCGAGACACTCACAGTGTATTCCTGAGAGCCCGCCGTGCCACCGGTCGCGTTCGGGCTCGCACTGCACCCCGCGAAGGAAAGCGCGAGCAGGGCGACGAGAACGCAGGCGATCGCGCGCGCCGCGATGCTGTGGAGCTTCCTGTTTTCCCCCTTGGGAAGAATCGACCGCATGGCGTTACTTCAGTGCGTCGGCGCGCAGATCGACGCCGGCGGATTCGAACACAAGCGTGCGGTCGTACCACTGCTCTTTTCTAATACTCCACGCGGCACAGGCGGTGTCCTCGTCGAGCGCATCAACGGGCACGTCGTAGGTGTACTTGCCTTCCGCGTTTTCCACATAGGGGATGAAGTCGGCCTCGCTCGCGGCGGCAGCCTCGTCGCCCGTGCCCATGAAGAGCTTGCCGTAGCCCGTGCCGGAAAGCGTCATCACGCAGTGCATGGAGCCGTTTTCCACGATGAGCTGGGCGTCCACAATCCTGAACATGTTCGAGCTGGAATCTACGGTGATCGGATAGTGCCGTCGGCCACCTTGTCGGCGGTGATGGGGGCAGCGCTTGCGCCCTCGGTCGCATCGGCCGCCTGCTCGGTCTTTTTCTGGGAATCGGTATTGCTTGCCTTTGCGCTGTCGCTTGAATTTCCGGCGCAGCCGGCGAGCGAGAACGCGAGAAGCGCCGCCGACAGGGCGAAGACGAGGGTTTTCTTCAACATGGAGGGGTTCCTTTCAATCGCTTCTACCGCCCGCGCCGTGCGGTGGGCGGGCGGGATGCGAATGCAACGGGCATGCGCCGTCGGTCGGGGAAGGCGCATGCCCGTTGCACGGGGACGCGACCGGCGCCCCGTGCGCGGCGAGTTTACAGCTTGGCGATGGCGTCGTCCACGTGCGAGACGTAGATGTCGTCGACCGCGGCGTTCTGTCCCAGACCCTGGAGCAGGCACGTTACTTCGAAGCCGGCGGCCACGAACTTCGCAGCCCAGCTGTCGGGGTCGGTCTCGTCTGCCATGTCGTTGTTCGCGTGGTCGCCCGCGACCACCATGAACGGCGCGAGCACGGCCTTCTTGTACCTGCGGCGCTCGCGGCGGCGATAACATCCTCGCAGGTCGGTTCAGCCTCGACGGTGCCGACGAAGAACTGCGTCAAGCCCTCGTTCTTGAACACTTCCTGCATCTTGCATAGTCGGCGTTGGAATCGGCTTCGGTGCCGTGGCCCATGAGCACAGCGCCGTCTTGCCGTCGTCGAAGGACGC
>ENA-OQIM01000575-OQIM01000575.1-human-gut-metagenome-genome-assembly--contig:-NODE-575-length-13668-cov-2.034192_pt1 | contig 13668 bp, 22 predicted proteins | sample MGYA00242579_ERZ504744 | MGnify/ENA primary metagenome ERZ504744 (study PRJEB26092, sample SAMD00036441) | human gut metagenome | host: Homo sapiens | study: EMG produced TPA metagenomics assembly of...
CAGCAGGCGTCCAGGGAGTCTGCCCACGTTCGCCGTTGCGCAGGGCTTCCTTTAGACTCAAGTAGGAGCAAACCTCGGGATTCTCCGCTACCCTTTCCTGTCCGCGCGGCGAGAGGGCCATGAGGGAGATGCCCGGGTGGCAAGCTAGCGCCTTTTGCGAACCCGTCAGCACCACGTCGGTGCCGAGAGCCGCCATGTCAATCTCTTCGGCGATGAACGCGCTCACTGCGTCGACGATCAAGAGCATCTCGCGCTCGCGGCAAAAGTCGGACAGGAGGCTCATGTCGTACAACAGTCCTGATGAGGTCTCATGCATGTTCACGAGCAGCGCACCGCAGCTGAGATCCACTGCGTCTTCGAGGTTTGTCCGCGCTATCTGGTGCCCGAACTCAAGTTTGATCTCGTCGACGGTGTGCCCGTGCAGCTGGCATAGGTCGACGAACCTCTGCCCGAAACTGCCGCCATTGACCACTGCAACTCGTTCAGCGGGCGCTAAGACACTCATCACAGCAGCCTCCATAGCGCCTGTGCCAGAAGCCGTTAGAAACACGCAGCGTGAATCCTTGGGTGCGGACAACAAGTCCAACATAATGCGCTCGTTCTCTTGCATTACCTGAGAGAACTCTGGCGTGCGGAAATAGGGTGCGCTCTTGGCTGAAACTTCCAGCACCTCGCTGGGACTCATAACCGGACCAACGGTGAAGTTAAGCATCTGCATTCTCCTTTGTTTCTTCGTTCACGCACCATGCCTTCAGGCAGTGCGTCTGTCTTTTGTCCTCCGGCGGCAGCTGCATGTAATCCCCGTAGCACTTGGTCAGGTATTCGTCCCAGCAGCCCATAGCGGGGAGCATGTGCTCCTCGAACTCAACCTCGACCATGTCCTCGTAGCCTTCCTTGGGAAGCGACCACCCGTGTTTGGCCAGTCCGAGTACGCTGCTGACGCGGCTTGCCGCGTCATAACCAGGCTCGGCTGCAACGCGCTCAGCCATTGCCATCATCTTCGTCTTTGCGTGCTCCGGATTAAGAAGCGCTTTGGCTGCGTTCTTTATGAAGCGTTTTCCCATTGAGTCCGAATTATGATTGGCGCTCGACCAAACGCTTGCACGCGAGGCCTTGTTCATGCGGACTTGCATGCGCTCAATCTCGCTTTCGTCAGAAGAAACGCCATCCATAACGAAAACATCTATCCAGAGCATTTGATCCATTACTCCTTCATAGGTAAGCTCCTGAGCTCTAATACTTTCAGTGCAGAACTTGCGCCAGGGGTAAACAAACGGGCTGTTCTCGGGGCCAACGAGCCTGAGTCCAGCCGGCAACTCGCCAGCAAGCGTTGCAAGACGATCGTAATCGGGGCGCGGCATACAGACGTCGATATCGTCATCCCAGGGGATGAATCCCTTGTGGCGAATAGCGCCAAGCAAAGTGCCGGCCGTAAGCGAGTATCGAAGGCCGTGTTCGGAGCAAAAGGCATCAAACGCTTCAAGAAGTTCCAACTCCTTCTGGTGTAGCTCTTCGATAGAGAGTGGGGTGATGTTACACATGCAACTTTCCCTTCCTTAAACATTCAATCAGCGCAAACCCCCTGGTTCCAAGTAGCGCGACCTCGGCTATGCAGCGGATTACGCAGATCGCGAACAAAGATGACCGGCCGAGAAGCGCCATCGCGAGGAGCAGAGCAGCGTTAATAACACCGGAGGCAACAGTCGAGGCGGTAAGTTCGTTGACCTTACCCAAAGCGCCGAGTACCGGCCAGCCAATCAAGATCGAATAGAAAGAGAGCGGCAGGACAGGCTGAGGGCAACCATGACCCAAGAACCCGCAACGTAGCCCTGTCCGCCAAGTAGAAAAAAACCTGCGGGGACAGCAGACAATACGCAACGGTGCCGACCAATAGGGCGGGAGCTGCCATAATCGCCATCTTCCTAACAGCGCCCAGATCCCGATGCGCCACAACATGGGGATATAGACTGCTGGATATCGGAGAATAGAGCGCTTGAACCGCGCTCACGGTTGTGAGGGCGAGCGACCAGTACGCAATTTCCGTCGGGTCGGTGAGCACGATTCCCACGACGAAAGTGGTGAACCCCGAGACAAGGGTGGTGCCGATGTTCGACACGCAATACACGGCAGATCTCTTTAGCTCAGCCAAGCGTTTCGGAAGCCACCGAAGGAAACACGCACGCCGTAGCGGGTTCGAACGGTCATGAAGCTCCAGATAAGCGCTACCAAGCCGCCCAGGCATCCGCAACTGCGACGAGCAGAAGATCCTGCGGTCCATGGACCACCAGAAGAGTCAGGCCGACCGTGATCACCTTTGCCGCGAAGAAACGCGTGGTGAGCGGCTCCATGTCCTCAAAACCTTGAAACATGAAATCCGGTAGCAAGGCCCTGAGCACGGTGGAGACATAGGCAATCAGTACATACCCCATATTGTCCCAGAGCAGTGGGATGAACTGGGCGACGACCACGACGACCGCGCACAGGCCGGCGGCGAGGAGAAGACGAGCGAGCTCTATGGAGCCGAGCAGGCGTGAAAGGACCTCGCAGTTGTCCCTCAGGTCGACGACTTGCTTTGTTCCGGAAAGCATGAAACCGAAGTCGGCGAGCGTCTGGACGATTCCCATGAACGACAACACGTAGGCATAGACGGCGTAGCACCCGTACCCAGCACGCGCGTGAGGTACGGCACGAGGATGAGGGGGAAGACGTACTTAAGTACTTGTAATCCGTACTGCCAAATTATATTTTTGGCGAGTGTGTTACTGCTTTTCAATATCTATATCAACCCAAACAAATTTCAGTTTTCGTTATATTCGAGCTAAAGCGCAAGGCAATAAAGACCGGGTGCCTGAGCCCTTAAAAGCGAAAGCGACGCCAGCCGCCAGAGGACGCTATCGACTTCCAAAAGAACTTTCTCGGGATTGCCCATTTTTTTGAGGAACGACTTGCACTTTCCCCCGGCGACCTATTCGCCTTCATCAACTCGTTAGCCAAAGCAAAAACGCAGCGAGATTCCCCGTCAACGAGCGCGACCGTGAGGTTTGCAAACAAGAGGCCGAGCTGATAGAGGGTCTGGCCATACATCCTCTGGTGAAAAGGAAAGCCCAATGTCCTGCGCGAAGCAAGCATGGCTTCGATCGTGAAGTACCTGTCTACAGACCTCTTGCTCGACAGGCTGTTCGAGGTTAGCAAGTCAACTTGCTTTCGGTATGTGTAGTCCAATTCGTCGATGGTCGCCCCTGAACCTCAGCACGATCATTTATGCCTGCACAGTGTCCTCAAACCACACATCTTTGAGGAACTCTAGGCCTTGCCGCGTCTCGCGATCGAAGATCCTTCCCCATGCAACGCCGCTCGAGAGTTTCGTCCCCACAGAAATGACCCGCCCGAGCTTGCCGATATAGCGGGGAATAAGCACGGTGATTTCGACCAAAGGTGTTGCAGGTCATAAGTCGTGGAGCTCGGGCGAGGAACGTTATGTGGTGGCCGAAACCCGGGTAAGCGCTCCCTGGCCACGCAGATTCGGGAGGTCCTTCCGAGATTGTTCAACACTAGTCCCATTTAACAATCCTCATGAACCTAAACAAGTTGCCAGAAAAAGGAAAAAGGAACGACACCGTGCCATTGCGGCCGGTAGACCATAATTACTACAAAGAACACGGCCGTAACTGCGCATATGCCGTAAACGAGGAGGAACTTGAGCTTCGTATCGATCTTTCGGAATCGCAGCGCCACGTATAAGGCAAGGAAAAACGATGTAAACGTCGTCAGCCTCTGGAAGATGTTCACGAAGCAAGCGAGGAACTGGAAGACGACCTGGAGCATGGATCCATGGAAAAGAACCCTCTCCTCCCTGTCGTCATCCGAAGCCCCCGCCCCAAACAAATGGGAAACGACAATCAGTAAAGCGTCCATGGCGGTCATGATCGGCGCCGCGAGCGCATTCCCCCCCCCCGACCACGAGGACATGCTATACGTCGAGTACTTGTCGAAGTTCTTCCCAACGAAGCTCCACACGAAATCAGGGGAAAGGGCCAAAGCCAACGCGACGACGCCATAACCCAGCATGACTTTCTTTGTCGGTGCGAGCGCCGAGAGCGGAATGAGCGCGAGCATGACGATGGCGGTCGAGTGAAACAGGGAGCCGAAAATGACCGCCACAGCGAAAACGGATCCTCTTCCCGGACTCCAGCCAAGGTATCGCCGCGATGATGATTGCGGCGGCGATACCTTGGCGCATGAGGTTCATAAAGGAGGCATACGTCAGAAGTGTCACATAGAGGAAGAGTGCGAGCACGGGATTGCAGTCCGACTTATAGACCACATACCCGACGCAGGCGGTCATGACTGCACTGGTGAAGAGAAGGAGGAGCTGCGGATTGGGGCTGACCGCGTTCAAGGCCCGGAGGAGGTACAGGAACCCGGTTTCATACCAGGAGTGTGCCATCCACGCCGTCAGGTAAGCGTTCCAGTACTGGAGCGTATCCACTCCGACCGCGTAGCTTCTCAGGCCGGAGAGCGCGAATAAGACCAGGCAGGCCAAGATGATAAAGCCTCGTCTCTCAGCATCCCCGCGCGACACGCCCGTGATTACACCGAGAACGAGAATCACGACTATTTCCATCAGATAAATCGTCATGCGCGCCCAATCACCTTTAGATAATCGGTTCGAATCGACTTGGCGATCGAGGGCCACGAAAACAACTCCGCAACGCGACGTGAGGCCAGGGCCATCTCCGCATAGGCCTCAGCAGAGCTGGCGGCGACGACGATGGCTTCCCGCACGGATTCGGGAGAAAGGTCGCAGACCCATCCGGCTCCCTCGGCGAGGATGACGTCGGACATGTTGGTACCCGGGGTGACCACGCACGGCAACCCGTAGGCGCACGCCTCGAGCAGGCCCATCGGCATCCCCTCGTAGCGTGATGTGAGGAGAAAGATGTCCGCGGCGCGCAGAACCGCATCCTTCTCATCCCCGTATACAGGGCCGCGAACGGCAACGACGTCTGAAAGCCCCGCGGCCTGTAGCTTTTTCTCCATCTCGTTTGAGAAGCCGTTGACGGAGTTGCCGTAAATCGAGAGATGGAAGCGCGGTGAATCCGCGCAAGCATTCAACGGAGTAAGCGCTTCGAGGAGGACGTCCAACCCCTTTTGATAGGGCTCCACTCTGCCAACGAACACAATTTCAGGTACGTCGCCATGCCACGACTCCCGATGAGGGCGCTCCTTGGGCACCTCTATGCCGTTCGGCTCGATGAAGCTGTTCCGGTTCCATTTCTCACCGGACTCATCGCGTTCCTTCTCGGTAAGGTAGTGGATCGCAGCGGCGCCTTGAGCGAAACGGTTGTAGAAAACGGCGTTGCAGATTCGTTTCTTAAAGGTTTTCTTCCCCTGGTCTCCGCTCGTGAGGGCGCAGTGCGGCTCAATCACATATGGTATACCCGAAGACAGCACGCCCAAGAGGGTCGCGTTGGATGAAACGCATAAAAACCCTCAAAAACGATTAGGTCAGGGCGCCAGATTCGACTTGTGAAATCTTCAATGTCGAAAGCAAAGTCGTTAGGGTTCCTGTAGAAGGGAAGGCCCCTCCATTCTACGCGCTCGACAGGTCTCATGTTATACCAGACAACCTCTTCGAGTTCGGATAAGGCCCCGATCAGTGCAGGCACACAGTACGTAGGGCCCGCGAAGCCCTCAAACTCAAGGTTCGAGAGAAATAGAATCCTCATTCAGCCTCAATCCTAAATCCTTTTAAGCACCGCGTGCGTCAGCTGCCAGAACAGACAATACACGGAATAGACTGGGTTTATCTTCTCCACTTTTCGGTAGGCGTTCCACGTGCGGGAAACTGCACGGAATTTATTAGCGGAGCGGGAGCGCCATGTTTCCTGTTCTTTGCAAGCACCTCGTCGAGGCCGCCGGCTGGAACGCCGCTCTTGAGGACCTGGAGCCAGACGACCATGTCTTCAGGGAAATCGAACGAATCTCCGAAATCGGGACAAACGAGAAGACTCAGGGGTATTTTCGAGAGGTCGAACGCGATGGTATGGCTGCAGGTCACGGTGTTCTTGAGAAAACCGTCGTAGTCGATGCTCTTGGGTACGTGTACGTAATTCCTATGCTGTCCGTCAGACTCAATGGTCTCGTACGAGGTGAAGCACATCCCCAGACCACAATCCCGCATGTACGCAAGCTGGTGATCAAGTTTATCCGGAAGCCATGCGTCATCGGCGTCCATGAACGCGACGAAATCGCCGGAAACGTGTTCGATACCGGTATTGCGCGACTTAGCCGCGCAACGTTGTGCTCGTTGGGATGAACCGAGATTCGACGATCCTTGTTCTCGTATTCCTTCGCAAGTCGAAGAGATGCGTCCGAAGAACAATCTTCGACCACGATGAGTTCCCATTTCTTATAGGACTGAGAAAGAACGGAGTCGAAGGTCTCGACAAGATACGGCTCAGCATTGTAGAGGGCATAATGATGGAAACCAGGGGAGAATCGGTCATACGTTACTTCCCCCTCCTCATTGCCTTGAACGTTTTTACGAACACGCGGGTATCCAACCCGAGCGACTGATGGCGCACATAAAAGAGCTCACGAGCTTGCCTCTGACCACTTCTCCACGTGGATTCGTTGCGGTCAGTCGCAGCCCACCAACCGGTGATGCCAGGCTTACATGCGAGCACCTCATCGCGTGCATCGCCGTATTCATACGTTTCCTCAAGTGTTACGGGACGAGGGCCAATGACGGATAAATCACCCGAGAGAACGTTAATGAATTGAGGAAGTTTGTCCAACGAAGTGCGGCGAAGAAAGCGGCCTACACGCGTGATTCGGGGATCATCGTCAACCTTCTGTTCGCGCTGCCATTGCGCCAGCTGATCGGGAGTCATGTATTTCTCAGGGTGCTCGTGAGCGTCAGAGACCATGGTGCGGAGTTTGAAGATATAGATAGTCTTTCCACCCTTACCAACTCGCTTTTGACGGAAGAACGGCTTTCCGGGAGAGTCAATCTCAATGGCGACGCATGCTGCTACAACGGGGATGGCCAACACCGCGCAGACCGCAGCAGAAAAAACGATGTCGAAAGCTCGCTTGAAGGCAAAATAGGCAGGCCCACCTTTCTTGGGGGCGGCAGCCTTGGGATCTGCGGCGGGAGCCCTATAGCTTCCCGGCGCCACGAAACCTTGCGCCGGAGCAGGATTCTCCACGGGGAGAGGAAATTCCGTAGCAACAGGAGTCTGAGAGTCTGCCCGCCAATCCCCAACTTGACCAATCAATGCCGCATCCACGGCACATCCTTTACATATTCTGTTTTATCTGACACATTCTCTTCCAACACTACGTCCCCGACCCGAAGGTCCTCCTTGGTTTGAGCGACAATCGCCAGCAGCTAGGCAATCGCCTTTTTAAGGTTTCGCATGACGCGCTGCTCGTTTGAAAGCACCGCGAGGCCAACGCGCGTAATTACGCGTCGGCCACACAGGTCGAGCTCCAAATAAGCAATGCTCTTGCGTCTGTTAATGGTTTTGATAAGGCCTTCGTGGCCCAGCAACGGACCTGCCGTTACTACGACCTGGTCACCGTCTTTTAGGGCCTCGCTCATAGGAACTACGCGGTCTCCCTTATGCGTAAAGCCACCAATAAGCTGGACCTCTTCTTTTGCCAGCGGCACAAACTGACCGTCTTGGGAAAGCATCCGGGCAAAGTCGTCCATGCGCAGCAGATGCTGTTGCACAGTACGGGGATCTGCCGTATCGCAGATAAGATAACCGGGAAAGAGCGGCTTGGTCGTATTGACCCATTCGCCGTGTACTTTGATCTCGGTTTGAAATTGGGGATAAAAGAGCTCCTGCATGGCGCCAGCCGGCACCATGCGCTCAATGCGCTCGCGCATTATATCTTCGCGACCGTTAATGACCTGGATCACATACCACACGAGCACCACCCCCTTGCTGTCTTACGTGTGGCTCATGGGGTTTGGGTATGGCTTCGCCAGGGCGCTTGTGCGCGAAGGCGCTCCATATTCAAACCCTGAGCCCAGTCAGACAAGCACGTGGCTCTGCCCCACCGTGAACGGTATGTATAAATGCAGTTGCTAGAGACGCGGACGTGTATCGCAAAATGACCGCATCCCCAGCTGGCTGCGTGCGAACCAGTCAAGCGGAACAAAACTGGACCGCACGCAAACAGCTGAAGGCTGCTGTGGTTCGCCGTAACAACTCATTGCACTGATTCAAGCGAACTTATAAATATCCGCAAAAGCAAGTGAAAAAAGTGCATGGCAATCGATATTGGAGCTCTTGGTTTTTCTAACACCGCCGTTACGGCGGATGCTGATCGACCCCGTGCTATGTGGCCTGTTAGAGCCGTGAGCACAGCTGAACTCATGTAACATTAGGTATCCTAGCACAAGCTGATAGTGAAACTGATTTGGGTTGTGTCGGACAACATATGCGACAAATCCGTGCTTGGGGGGGGTTGTTTGCCTAAGTTGTTCACGTTGACGCAGGTTAATGGGGTGCTGCAACGGCGCCCGAGTAAATGCAGGCAAACCTCGGCTTTAATACGCAAAAGGATTTGCGTGGTGCTTACGAATAATGTACAAAACTGGGAAATTAATTGCACAACATTTTGCGGGCGTGTGGGCATGGGCGTTGCATTGTGAAGATGCTCATCGCACACTAGGCACGCCCGGCTACAGATTAAACGCATTTTGAGGCGGCTTGTTTGACAACTTTAGGGGTGTAGTTGTCGCAAAATTTGCGACAACTACTGCAGACGGCAAACTTGAACAGGAAAGCAATTTACAAATTTTGCAAAAATGCAGTTCAGACCGTTAAAAATCATATTCAAAAAAGGCCACTCAATTGAGTGGCCTTACATTCACGATGGTGGAGACGAGGGGAGTCGAACCCTGACCCTCTTGTACTGACCAGTCCAAGCAGCTCTCCCAGCCTGAGCTACGCCCCCGTGACGAGGAGATACTATAGGGGAAGTTGACGCGGCGTGCAAGGACTTTTTTGGGTCAGACTCTAAATGTCTCTTGATATAGGTAAGCAATGGCGGTGCCGGTGTGGACTTGGATCGTGGCTGTTGACCTGACGACGTTGCTGATGCCTGTGTCCGCCAACAGGTCCAGGGGGCTGTGGTCTAGCTCCCACTCTAGGCCGTGTTCGCTTACCTCGGTGTTGGGGGCAATGCCGATGATGGAGAACGTCTTGCTCTCGGCGCCTCAATGGTCCAGGATTCGCCTTCGTGCAGAATGCGAGCTGTGGTCGCGTCCTCGGCAATCCAGACGGGGGCGTCTTTGTAGTTGGCTAGTAAGCCTAGGACGCTTAGGGCCATATCCGGGCGGCCGCCCGTAGCGCAGGTCGCAACCACTTCGGCGCCCGGCCAGCGACGGCGGACGGAATCGAGCGCCAGCGCCAGATCGGTATAGTCCTTGTACGGGTCGTGGCGCTCAACTTCAAAGTCCTCAGCGGCATCAACAAGAGCGCGACCGGCTTCGCTTACCGTATCGGCGTCCCCTACATACACGTCGCAGCTCAGGCGAGCGCCCAGCAGCGCGTCGAGACCGCGGTCCACGGCGACAACGTGGTCGCACTCCCCTACTAGCCTACGCAACAGATCCGCGCTCGCCACCAAGGGCGAGCCGCAAACCACTAATACCTTACAAGCCACAGCTCTCGCCTATCCCTCAAACGCAAGCAGGCGGGCCAGATCCAGCTCCTCGTAGCTGTCGATAAAGATATCGCAGTTGGCGCGCACATCGCCGCGCTTCATGCGGCCGTGCGGGTCATAAATACCTACACGCTTAAAGCCGGCGACCCCAGAACTCCTTAGGCCAAAGACGGCGTCCTCAAACACCACGCGCGCTCAAACTTGTGCCCGTGGCGCTCTTCTAGCGGCGCAGCGCCAGCTCGTATACGTCGGGGAACTGTTTGGAGCGTCCTGCCTCGCCCGTCGTGGTAACAAACTCCATGTACGCGTCGAGCCCGGCGCCGCAAGCGCAGACGTAACCAACTCGGCCGGCGTGGACGTGGCAACGCACAAGGCAATGCCCGCCGCATTCGTCTGCTCCAAAAATGCCAGGAGCCCCTCGCGCGGCGGCACCTTGGAGTACCCATCGATCAGGATGTCGCTCAGCTCGCGATACAGCTCCTCGCCATTCGCTCCAATGCCCCAGGTGTCGTGGTAGGCCTGGCACTCGTCCTCGAGCGACAAATGCTCAAACTGGGCAAAATCGTCGACCGTCACGTCAACTCCGTGGCGGTGCAATAACTCGGGCTGGGCATAGGCCCAAACGGGGGTGCTATTAACCAGCGTGCCGTCGCAATCGAAAATAAAAGCGACATTGGGAGCGGCGGTCTGGGACATAAAAGTACCTTTCGATGTCAAATGGTAAACAACCTGCTAAAAACGTTTTACCAAACGTCAAACCAACAATCAAAAAACCCTTATTGGTAAAACTGTCAAGAGTTTTACCATCGCAATTCTGCCAGTGGTCTAAACATGGCGCTTACCGATTAAACGCCGCCCAAAAACCACTTTCCTTCATAAAAGTAACGTACAGGTGTTATCGTAGTTTCTGCCGAAAGTTCCACCGAGCACGCGAGGTGGAACGAATCATAGAACTATCGCCGTCCCTTCGATTCGTGCAGCCTTGGACCTTTCGCATCTAGTCACCAAGGCAACACGCTGCCGCGTCATGATGGGATCAAACGTGAGCGATACAAAGCTAAAGCCAACGGCTAAAAAGCCCGCAACCCGTAAAGCCGCCCCGCACGCACCGGAGCTCACCAAGGACGATGTCTATCTATTTGGCATCGGCACGTGGGAGCGCAGCTGGGAAAGATGGGCGCGCACCCCGACACGCAGAACCGTACGCGCGGCTGGCGCTTTTGCGTTTGGGCGCCCGATGTAAAGAGCGTGCATGTCATTGGCGAATTTAACGACTGGGATGAAGAAGCCAACCCGCTGGTGCCCGTGCATACGAGCGCTATTTGGGAAGCTTTATTCCTGGCGCCGAGCAGGGCCAGCTCTATAAATACCTTATCGAGACCAACGAGGGTGAGAAGCTCTACAAGGCCGATCCGTATGCCTTTAAGGCCGAGTGCTCCGGGAACGGCGAGCGTGCTGTGGACCTCGATGCTACAAGTGGAACGACGCCGCATGGCTCAAGCACCGTGCCGGCCATAACCACATGTCACAGCCCCTTAACATCTACGAGGTGCATATTGGCTCGTGGAAGCGCCATGGCGACGCACCGCAGGGCGAGCCGGACGAGTACGGCAACTACCCCGGCCCCATGGATCCCTTCCCCGCGCAACGCGGCGAGTTCTACACTTACGACGACCTGTCGGTGGAGCTCGTGGACTACGTGCGCGACATGGGCTACACACATATCGAGGTCATGCCACTTATGGAACATCCTTCGATGGCTCTTGGGCTACCAGACGACCGGCTACTATGCCGCCACGTCGCGCTACGGCAACCCGCAGCAGCTCATGCACTTATCGATGCATGCCACGAGGCAGGCATCGGCGTGATCATGGACTGGGTGCCCGGCGGTTTTTGCGCCGACTCCCACGGCCTTGCCACCTTTAACGGCCACATGCTGTTTGAGCACGAGATTCACCCAACTGGGGCACGCACAAGTTCGACTTCGCCCGTGGCGAGGTCCGCTCCTTCTTGGTCTCCAACGTACTGTATTGGCTCGAGAACTTCCATGTTGACGGCATTCGCATGGATGGCGTATCCAGCATGCTGTACCTCAACTTTGGCATCGATGATCCCGGCCAAAAGAAGTTCAACAAGTACGGTACCGAGGAGGACCTGGACGCCAGCGCGTTTATCCGTCAGGTCAACTGCGCTGTGGAGGCGCACTTCCCCGACGTGATGATGATGGCCGAGGAGTCCACCGCGTGGCCGCTCGTGACCTACCCGCCGCAGGACGGCGGCCTGGGCTTCCACTACAAGTGGGACATGGGCTGGATGAACGACACCCTGCACTACATGCAGACCGATTTTCCGTGGCGCCCCGCAACCACGGGCTGCTCACGTTCTCCATCATGTATGCCTTTACCGAGAACTTTATTTGCCCGCTGAGCCACGACGAGGTCGTCCACGGTAAATGCTCGCTGATCGGCCGTATGCCGGGCGACTGGTGGCGTCAGTTTGCCGGCCTGCGCACGCTCGCCTTCTACCAGATGACGCACCCCGGTGCCAAGCTCAACTTTATGGGCAACGAGATCGGCCAGTTTATTGAGTGGCGCTACTACGAGTCCATCCAGTGGTTCCTGACCGAGGAGTACGAGACCCACCGTCATCATCAGGCGTTTATCAAGGCGCTCAACCACCTGTACACCGCCGAGCCCGCCCTGTACGAGCGCGGCTACACCGACGACGGCTTTACCTGGATTGACGCGGACAACTCCAAGCAGTCCATCGTGAGCTTTGTGCGCCAGGGCGAGGACGTCGATGACGATCTGGTGATCCTGATCAACTTTGACCCGGCGAGCTACGAGAGCTTCCGTGTTGGCGTGCCGCGCGAGGGTGACTGGGAGTCATCTTCGATTCCGACCGTCCCGAGTTTGGCGGCAGCGGCTATGCCGGCAAGGAGCCCTACACCTGCTCGAGCGAGCCCTATCCTGGAACGGGCAGATGGACTCCATCGAGATTAAGGTGCCCGGGCTGGCTGGCGTGGTGCTTAAGCGCCGCGGCCCCAGCAGCTATAAGCCGCCTGTGGTCGAGGAGCCCAAGAAGGCGACGCGCAAGCGGGCGTCCTCGGTGAAGCCCAAGCCTGCGGCTGCCAAGAAGGCTCCGGCTAAGGCGAAGGCCACGACGACCAAGGCCAAGGCCAAGGCTGCCGCAAAGCCCGCTGCTAAGGCCGCAGCCAAGAAACCGGCTGCCAAAAAGGCCGCTACCAAGGCCAAGTCTGCTTCTGTTAAGCCGTCTGCCAAGGATGCGTAACAAAACCGTTACAGCTGTAATTAACCGCCCCGCGGGGGCGTAGGATACATGTCATAACCGTTCCGGGGAGAAACATCCCCGGGGGGAAAGGAACGTATGAATAAGATCTTCGACAACAAGCAGGAGTTTACCGAGCTCTATCGCGATGCCGTCATGAGCATCAGCGGCAAGAGCGTCGAGGCCGCCAGCGACCTCGACCGCTTTAACGCCCTGGCCAAGCTCGTGGCCGAGAAGGCGCGCACCGTTGCCACCAAGAGTGACGCCCGCGTCACCGCCGAGGGCAAAAAGCGCGTGTACTACTTCTCGATCGAGTTTTTGATCGGCCGCCTGCTCGACAACTACCTGCTCAACTTGGCGTGCGCGACATGGTCGCCGAGGCGCTCGACGACATGGGCTTTGATCTGTCCGTCATCGAGAACCAGGAGCCCGATCCGGCGCTGGGCAACGGTGGCTTGGGCCGCCTGGCCGCATGCTTCTTGGATTCCATGGCAGCCGAGGGCATCGCCGGCTACGGCAACGGCATGCGCTACCGTTACGGTCTGTTTAAGCAGGAGATCGTCAACGGCAGCCAGGTCGAGGCCACCGACGAGTGGCTCACCCACGGCTATCCCTGGGAGGTCCGTCGTCAGGATAAGGCCGTGACCATTAAGTTTGGCGGCCGCGTCGAGGGCTTTGAGGAGAACGGCCGCA
>ENA-OQIM01000578-OQIM01000578.1-human-gut-metagenome-genome-assembly--contig:-NODE-578-length-13629-cov-1.199378_pt1 | contig 13629 bp, 18 predicted proteins | sample MGYA00242579_ERZ504744 | MGnify/ENA primary metagenome ERZ504744 (study PRJEB26092, sample SAMD00036441) | human gut metagenome | host: Homo sapiens | study: EMG produced TPA metagenomics assembly of...
AATTACCTTTATTAAAATCTCCTATCATAGCTGCATCCATAGGTATGATGCGACTTCCTGAAGCTTGTATCTTAACCAATTGTTCACTTCCATCGTCATTGACACTTCCATTTACCTACTGCCAACCTATGCTATTGGTACCCAATCAAGACCCACTTATATTTTTCATAAGACAACTATTTTATCAAACTTTTCAAAGTTATCAAATTATTCTAATAATCACTTGTCCTTTACATATTTATTTCATAGTTTTGCAATACTAATTTGAAGCAAGTCACAATAAGGATTATTCCGTTGTGAAAACATTTAGGTTGCCCTCGTCCTTTAACGGGGGCTTTTTTAGACTCATCTTTTAATAGATATTTGCCATACTGACCAACGGTTCGTATAATTTTTCTATATCCTGCGCATCTATTTCTATCTCCACTTGATCACCGGGAAACCAGGGTTTGCCCCTGAGGAAGTAAGTTTTTACGATTCCGATGTATACTACGAATGATACAATGATTAGGTAAAGCCAATGTATCCACTTCCTTTCCGTCAAAATAAGACCCATCCATTATCTCGACAAAAAGATGATAGCGAGCACCAGCCTCTTCGGAAGACTCCGGATTATGGCTACGGAACATCCTGTCATACAGCAATACATTGTAAGGTTTTATCTGTAACAATTCGGTGAAATAATAAGTCAATCCACCTACCACAATGGAAGGATAGAACACCTCGAAATGACCGGTAATCTCCGTTATCAGACAATAGCAGTCAAAGGAGTACGCACCACAGCCACCAAAAAGCCACCATCCGACATCAGCATCATATAACTCACATTCTCATACCCTATCCATCCGCGTTGTACCAATACCAACCCGAAGATTTGTCCCAATAATCCTCCCGTAACCAAGGTAGGATGAAACTTCCTCCCGGCAAACCTGAAGAAAGAGAAAACAGCGTAAAAACAAAATGAATAAGCATCATGATAGTAAGCCACTGGATATCATGAGTTCCATTCATTCCCTGCATCATCAAAAACTGCTCTCCGCCACCTGTCAGATTCGTCTCTGTTAACGATATGGCATAAGCTATGGTTAATAAATACAACATCTTGACAGGAATGGAGAGTTTCATGGCAGGTATCCTTTCTTGAAAGAAAGGAACGATGAGCGAATAAAACTTTGCAATGACAGCCATAAGGCGGCAAAGATAATATAAAGCTCCGCCTGACGGATAAAAGATAAACCAGGAACGACCGCACTAATCAGATGATAAGGAGTCGTGGGGAACATCCAACTAGCCACTCCTCCGGCTACCACGCCGGCCAACAAGGTAGTAATAGCGGTTTTAGGTGCATCAAAACGCTCGATGGATTCTATCACCAACAAAGAAGAAGACAACGGAGCAGCAAAAGCGGCAGACAAGCCCGCACCAGCTCCGGCAGCCAGCAATTGTTTCCGTTCCCCTTTCAGAATATGTCCCCAACGAGAGATAAGTGTTCCTATATAAGACCCTATCTGAACAGACGGCCCCTCGCGTCCCAAAGACAGCCCCGCACTGAGAGCCAACACCCCTCCGCAGAATTTAGCTACCAGTTCTTTAAAAGGATGCTCATAACGGATACGACCGTTATTGGCCGCACGTGTCTGAGGAATCCCACCACCGGCTATCAATGGCATACGTTTTACCAAAGAAGCGACAAAGATCAGAATCCCCCATAAGATAAAAAACAACAATACATGCCAATACCACGGATAATGTGCCGTAAAAAAGTTTTCCGCACATCAAAGAAATACCAAAGAAGATAGTGATAAGGCACAGCAACCAGTCCCGTAAGCAGCCCCACGAATATGCTCACGAAATACAGACGGGCATCAATCAGCTTCAGTTTCCATATTTGCCATTTGCGCAGATTGCTCCACTTCTTCCATTTTGTTTTTCCATTTCTCCAGTTTCATATCCGGAATAAACAAATGGAAAAGAGAAGGGTTTATTTAAACAATGGCTTTAATAGTTCCGGTATTTCTATTTCATTTGCTTTCAGCGCTTCCAAACATTCATGCCCTTTATCGGATAAAGTAAAATGCATCTGCCGTTTATCCTTATCCCCCAAATTACGGACGATTAATTCTTTCTCTTCAATGGAACGGATGACCTTAGAGGTATGCGAAGCAGACAGACCTGTGTTTTCCGATATCACACTAGCCGTCAGCGTATCTCCGCCAATGCAACAAAGTGCCATTGCCTCATTCAATGACACTTCATATTGTTCCATTAAGCGGGTTTCAAGTTCAGAGAGAGCCTTGAACAGCTCTCTCATGACACATATTGATTTTATTTTCTCCATGCAAATTTAAATAAACAAGTTTACATTCGCCTGTTCGGCACGGTTCATATAAGTTGCCACTCCACCAATAGTCACATGATCCAGCAATTCCTCACGTTTCACACCCATTACGTCCATTGACATCTGGCAAGCAATAAATTCCACTCCGTTCTGAATGGCTTGAGTACGCAGAGATTCCAATGAATCGATATTTTTCTTATTCATAATATATCGCATCATCCTAGCTCCCATTCCGCCCATATTCATTTTAGACAACTTCAACTTTAAAGAACTGGAAGGCAGCATCATGCCGAACATCTTCCCCCAGATATCTTTCTTCACCACAGGTTTGTCCAGCTTCTTGATGGCATTCAGCCCCCAGAAAGTAAAGAAGATGGTTACCTTCTTTCCCGTAGCCGCCGCACCGTTTGCGAGTACAAAAGTAGCTAAAACTTTGTCCAGGTCATCACTGAACAGAATAAAAGTTTTCCCTTTATCCTCCCGGCAAACTTCCGAGGAAGAAGATTGCGAAGTATTTTTCTCAACAATTACCTGATACTTTCCTGCTCCTGAATTTACTGAAACAAAACGGTTTCCGGTAGTTTGACACCATGCCTCGGCATCGCGGGGAAAACCGGCATCTGTAGCGACAATTTCCAAACGTTCGCCGTCCGCCAGTTCTTCCATACTCTTCTTCAGTTTCATGATAGGACCGGGACAAGATATGCCACAAGCATCCACTTTTATTGCTTTCATAGAAGGAATGACGGAAGAGGCAATAGTATAAGCTCCAGCAGAATCTTTACTGTGTTCAGAATGATCAACTTTTGAAGAATCAGAACTTGAAGAGCCAGAATTTGAAAACTCCTCCGGCTCGGGCAGAGGAGCCGTTGCCGCTTTATACAGTTTCAAACCTCCTATTAAATTCTTTACTTCCCCAAAACCATTCTGTAACAATATATTAGAAGCCAAATACCCTCTCAACCCTACTCCACAATACAAATAGACCGGCTTATCCTGAGGAATCTCTTTCATCCTTTCGCGCATATCATCCAAAGGAATATTGACAGCCCCTTTCAAAGCACCGAGTGCAAATTCATCGGGAGTACGGACATCAACCAACGTAACTTTACTCAAATCGGCAGCCTGCAACTCGCGCCAATAAAGAGGCTTCATCTTTCCGCTCAGTATATTTCCAGCTACATATCCGGCTACTGCTACAGGATCTTTAGCCGAAGAGAAAGGAGGAGCATATGCCTGCTCCAAAGCCATCAAGTCATAAACAGTTCCGTTATGCTTAATCACTTGCGAAAATTCATCAATACGTTTGTCCACTCCGTTATACCCCACAATCTGTGCTCCCAGTAATTTCCCATTCACAGGAGAGAAAGTTATTTTAATGGACATCTGTAAAGCATCAGGATAATATCCCGCATGGGAACCGGAATGGATGGTTGCCGACAAATAATCAATGCCTGCCTGTTTCAACCGTTTTGCCGGAAGGCCCGAAGCAGCGACAGTCATATCAAAAACTTTGGCAATGGAAGTACCGACAGCCCCTTCGTATGTAACCTTATTTCCAAAGACCATGTTATCTGCACAATACGCGCCTGACGGTTGGCCGGACCTGCCAGATAATTCAACCACGGTCTATCAGTCAGTGGATGACGGAACTCGATAGCATCGCCCACCGCATAAATATGCTCGTGGAAGTCTGCAAGTAATCATTAACCTTAATACCGCGCATCTCCCTATCTCCAGTCCAGCCTCTATCGCCAATGAGGTATTGGGACGTACCCCGATGGATAACAACACCATATCGCAGGCAGCCTTTCGCCCGATTTGAAAACAACCTCCAGTCCGTTGACCGTGCGTTCGAAAGAAGCCACCGCCTTTTCCAGATAGAGATGTACTCCTTTCTGCAACAAGTGCTCGTGCACCAAAGAAGCCATAGAGAAATCAATAGGAGCCATGACCTGATTTGCCATCTCTACAACCGCCACTTCCCGCACCGGCTTCCTGCAGATTCTCCGCCATCTCCAACCCGATGAATCCGGCCCCGATGATTACCGCCCGTTTCACCTTATGCTGCTGCAAGTAACTCTTGATAGCATCGGTATCATTCACATTACGTAGGGTAAAATCCCTTCATTGTCAATGCCCGGCAAGGGAGGACGAACAGGCGACGCACCCGGAGAAAGCAATAATTTGTCATAACTCTCCGTATAAGTTTTCCCGTCGGAAGTACGAATATCCACTGTTTTCTCGGCAGAATGGATGGCTATTACCTCGGACCGGGTACGCACATCTATGTTAAAACGTTTCCCAAAAGCCTCCGGAGTCTGTACAAACAATTTTTCCCGCTCCGCAATCACACCTCCTATATAATAAGGTAGACCACAATTGGCATACGAAATGTATTCTCCCTTCTCGAACAAAATGATTTCCGCCTGTTCCGTGTTTCTTCTGATACGTGCGGCAGCAGTTGCACCTCCTGCTACGCCTCCTATTACTATATACTTCATAATTAAACTATTTTATTTGATTTAATATTTTCCAATGGAAACTTTATGCAAACATACATGATATTTCTTATAATAAAAAAGTTTCCTATGGAAATATTATCAAGTTAACTCTTTTTAAGGAGAAAGAACATTCCGGGTATTAAATAGACAATCTTTATTGTTGTTTGATATTTTATTCCCTACCTTCGCAATAAATTTCAAAATAAATAAGAAATTGAATCGAACAGACACGCATCATGTTATCTAAAATAGACTTGACGCAGGGAGGTATCACCGGCACTCTGCTACGTTTTACCTTACCTATGATTATAGGCTCACTGCTACAACAGTGTTACAATATAGCCGACACGCTGATTGTAGGACAATGTATAGGTTCCGGCGCATTGGCTGCCGTCGTTCCGCCTATACGCTGATGGTTTTCCTCATTTCCATCCTGCTGGGATTGTCCATGGGAAGCGGAACCGTTTTTTCCTTGCAATATGGAGCCGGACGAACGGATTCCCTACGCCGTAACATCTATGTATCCGCCCTGCTGATCGGTACAGTAACATTGATTCTAAATATAGCGGCTTTCGTCTGGATTCATCCATTCTCAGGTTATTGCAGATTCCCAAAGATATTTATGGCATGATGTATGATTACTTGTGGATTATCTTTTGGGGAATCGGCTTTACCTTTATCTATAATTTCTATGCGGCATTACTGCGTGCCATAGGAGATGCCGTTACTCCTCTTTGGTTTCTGGCGGTTTCCGTTGTACTGAACATCGGGCTGGATTTATTCTTTATCTTGCAGTTGGATTGGGGAATCAAGGGAGCAGCCATCGCCACGGTAGCCGCACAGGGAGTATCCGCTTTGGGAATTATGGGATATGCCTACGTGAAATACCCCGAACTGAGATTACACCGCAACGACCTGCATTTCGACCGTCACTGCCTGAAAGAGATCACTTCGTTCTCCGCACTGACCTGTGTACAACAGTCGGTGATGAATCTGGGCATTCTGATGGTACAAGGATTGGTCAATAGTTTTGGCACTGTAGTCATGGCCGCCTTTGCGGCAGCAATAAAAATAGACTCGTTCGCCTATATGCCGGTACAGGAATTCGGAAATGCCTTTTCCACCTTTATTGCCCAGAACTTCGGAGCGAGAAAAGAGGAACGGATCCGCAAAGGAGTGAAAAGTGCCTTGATTACCACCGTTCTCTTCTCTCTGGTCATTTCCATTCTGGTCTTTTTATTCGCCAAACCATTGATGCTGATTTTTGTCCGCCCCCACGAAACGGAAATTCTGAACATCGGTATCAGTTATTTACGCATCGAGGGAGCGTTTTATTGCGGAATCGGGATTTTGTTCCTGTTATACGGATATTATCGTGCCATCCGTATGCCGGGAATGTCCGTAGTGCTCACAGTGGTATCGTTGGGAACCCGTGTAGCCCTTTCCTATTGGCTTGCCGGCATTCCTGCCATCGGGGTCATCGGAATCTGGTGGTCTATTCCTATCGGATGGTTTATAGCGGACGTCATCGGCATCATATATTATAAACAACTTAAAAAGGAAACAGCAAAGGAAGTACCAGCACCATGACAATGCCCATAATAATCTGCAACGGCAGCCCTACCTTACATAATCCATAAAGGTATATTGTCCGGCGGGCATCACCAGCGCATTGGGCGGAGTGGAGAATGGAGAAGCGAAACACATACTTGCCCCCCAGTGTCACCGCAAAGAGAAAAGGTACGGGACTTACCCCTATCTGTGTTGCACTTTGCATCGCGATAGGAGCCAGAAGCACTGCGTAGCCGTGTTGCTGATAAACATCGTCATCAGGGAAGTAGTGAAATAAATACCCGCCATCAGCGCCAACGGTCCGTATGTTCCCAGTTCACTGACCAGACTGTTCGAAATGTATTCGGAAGCCCCTGTCTTTTCCAATGCCAGCGACATAGGCAGCATGGCCGCAATGAGTACGATGCTTTCCCAGTTAATGGTTTTGTAAGCCGCCTCCACATTGCGGAAACATCCTGTCAGTACCATCAGGATACCCGCAATCATCACCGCCGTCACCGGAGCTACCGGAATGAAGTCGAACACCATCATAGCCACCATCAGCACCATGATAACCGCAGCTACCGGTGCTTTGTAATCCAGCGTGACCTTCGCAGCCTCGGCCAGCGGTTGTCCCAGTACCACCCAGTCGGCATCTTCCTTGCTCAGCCGGGCGATATTGTTCCATGTACTGCACCAGCAACACATCCCCGCTTATGAATCCGCTCATTGCCCAAGTCCTGCCAACAAATATTCCTTCTTCCGGCGGATACCCAGTACATTCACATTAAACTTATCACGAAAGCCCGCCCCCCTTTATCGTCTGGTTTATCAGATTGGAGGAAGGCATCAAAACGATTTCAGCAATACCTATGTCATAAAAATCCAATGAATTGGCTGAGTTTTTCGCTTCTTCGGTAGTATGCTCGTCCAGCATCTCCAGCAGATAATCTTCGGCAAACAACTTTATTTTCTCAAAATCCCCCGTCACATACAGAATATCCTCTTTCTGAAGAACCGTACCGGGATCGGCCAGCTTCTGAGTAATTGTTTTCAGGAAGCGGTGTTGTGACATATCCCCACGACGCACCTCCAGTATATTCAATCCATACTTGCGCCGGGATATCCAACTCTATAATCGTCTTTCCATGCAGCCGGGAGTCACGACCACCCTCAACCGGAACAAATTACTGGATAGCCCATATTCCTTCACCAACTGTTTCAGGGATTTGCCCGAATGAACATTGTCGTCTCCGTTTTTCCCCCGTTTCGAAAGAAACATTTACTGAGCGGAAGCAACACCAAAGTACCCACTGCCACACAAATATCCCTACCGGAAAAAAAAGAGAAGAACGAAAGCGGAGGAAAACCGGCCGAAGTCAACGCATTTTGAATAACAAGGTTGGGCGGCGTACCAATCAGTGTCATCATACCTCCCATACTGCTGGCAAACGCCAACGGCATAAGCAAACGACTAGGATTCATGTTGGCACTGACTGCCAGACTGACCACGATAGGCAACATCAGAGCCACCGTACCTGTGTTGCTCACAAAAGCCCCGATAGCAGAAGTCACCAACATTACAAGCAAGAATAATTTCAATTCACTCTTACCCGCTAATTTCAGAATGTGTGAACTGATCATTTTGGCAAGTCCCGTCTGAAAAATCGCTCCGCCAACCACAAACAGCCCCACCATCATAATGACGACCGAATTGGAGAATCCGACAAAGCCTCGTCAGGCGTCAATATCTGAAAAATCAACAAAGCCACTAAAGCACAAAGAGCCACAAGATCCGACCGTAATCTTGCCATTTACAAAAAATACTGCGGACAGTACAAGGATAATAATCGTAATGAGCATAGGTATTAAATTATTGTTTTATTCATTCGTTGTTGCATTTGTACGAATTCTTTTTGCAAAATAAAAAATATATTCCGAAAATAGAAACAAACCCCGAATGTTTTTGTTCTTAAAAGAACAACATTAGCGACATTTTCATCTAAAATTTATGTATTTTTGTAGCCCTATAGAAAAGAACAGACATACAAATGATGGAAGAAATAACCTGCAAACCTGATTATTCGAATTCGATGGCGGAACATCTGGGTATCCGGTTTCTCCCCCCCACCGAGAATGCGGTACATGCCGAAATGCCTGTAGACCATCGTACTTCACAACCCTTTGGTATGTTGAACGGCGGCGCGTCACTGGCTCTGGCCGAGATTGTGGCAGGACATGGCTCCATGTCGCTATGCCGGGAAGGCGAATATGCCTGCGGAGTACAAGTAAGTGGAAATCATCTGTCGGCCGTACCCGTCGGAGGCAAAGTATTCGCCACCGGCAAACTGATTCACCGCGGCAGATCCTCGCATATATGGAATATAGATATCACCACTCCACAGGGAGAACTGGTTTCTACTGTTCGTGTCGTTAATTTCATACTGAAAAAGAAATGAATCTACCAGATATACATACGCAAAAATTATTGGATTGCCTGACACACAGCCGCTCGGTTTCGCCCTCTACCGGTACCTTGGACAGACGAATGCTACCTGGTATTGCAAACCTCAGGCGATGTGGAACAATTAGCGGACATTCAAGAACTGAATGAAAAAAAGGGATTTGTCATGGCTCCTTTCCGGATATCGGAGGAACATCCCTTGGTACTTATCCGTCCGGATGTCACGGCATACGACTGGAACGAAATCAGCGAAGCACTGTCTTCACTGGAATGTGTGGATACCCTGCTCACCTGCAAAAGCCGGCAGAATGAACTCTCTCCTTTTGTTTCCGAAGAAACGGATAAAGAACAATATACCCGCGCATTCGGGCGTTTCATCACTCCCTTACAAGAGAAGCAGTTTCAGAAATTGGTTCTGTCACGTTCTTCCGCCAGACATATCGGAGATGATTTTTCACCACTTGGCGCTTTTGTCCGGGCCTGTAACAATTATCCGCGCATGATGATTTACCTATGCCACACCCCCGCTTCCGGAACCTGGCTGGGCAGCACACCGGAAATCTTATTAAGCGGACAAGGCAAAGAATGGCACACCGTGGCCCTGGCTGGTACAATGCCGATGCAGGACGAAGTGATGCCGACAAACTGGGACAAGAAGAACCAAGAAGAACAGGGCTATGTGGCTGATTATATCCGCCGGATCGCCAAAAAATTCGGCAACAAGATGACGGAGAAAGGTCCCTATACCGCCCGTGCCGGACAATTGGTACACCTCAAGACTGATTTTTATTTCTTGTTGAAAAATACAGACCATATAGGCGATTTATTGCAAGAACTCCATCCCACTCCCGCCGTCTGCGGCCTGCCCAAGAGGAGGCTTTCCGGTTTATTCTGAACAACGAAGGGTACGACCGCAGTTATTATTCCGGATTCACCGGCTGGCTGGACACAGAGGGGCATACCGATATCTACGTCAATCTGCGCTGCATGGAAATAAAGCCGGGTGAAGCCATCCTGTATGCAGGAGGAGGAATACTGGCTTCCTCGGAAGTAGAATCGGAATGGGTGGAAACGGGAGACAAGATGAATACGATGCGGAGCATCCTTCATCCTGACTTTATAAGTAAACAAATGGAAACAATTAAAGTAGAAGAATAATGTATTCAGACAAAAAGAACATACTTCAGTTGGTGGCACTTCTCAAAGCGCACGGTGTGCGGAAAATAGTGCTTTGTCCCGGCAGCCGTAATGCTGCCATCGTACACACTCTGGCCAATATAGAGGACTTCACTTGTTATTCTGTAACCGATGAACGCAGTGCCGGTTTTTTTGCTATCGGCCTATCTTTACAAGGGGGAGGTCCTGCCGCAGTATGCTGCACCTCCGGTTCGGCCCTGCTGAACCTGCACCCTGCCGTAGCCGAAGCTTTTTACCAACAAGTACCTCTGATTGTCATTTCTGCCGACCGCCCCGCCGCCTGGATAGGACAAATGGACGGACAAACCCTGCCCCAGCCCCATGTGTTCGGAACGTTAGTCAAGATGTCTGTCAACCTGCCCGAAGTACATACAGAGGAAGACGAATGGTTTTGCAACCGCCTCATCAACGAGCATACTGGAACCACCCACCACGGCAAAGGACCCGTACATATCAATGTACCATTTCCGAACCCATCTACCGCTTCACCGCCAAACACTTCCCGAGGCACGTGTCATCACCCGTTATCAGGGACTGAGCGTGTACGACCGTGACTATAAGGAACTGATCGAACGGCTGAACAAGTACAACAAGCGCATGGTCGTGGTAGGCCAGATGAATCTGATTTACCTGTTCGAAAAAAAATATGTGAAACCGCTTTATAAACATTTCGCCTGGTTGACGGAACATCTGGGCAACCAGACCATCCCCGGCATTCCTATCAAGAATTTCGACGCCGCCGTTTATTCCATGACGCCGGAGCGCCAGGAAGACATGGCCCCCGAAATACTGATTACCTACGGCGGACATATCGTATCCAAGCAATTGAAGAAATACCTGCGCAATCATCCCCCGCGCGACATTGGCATGTTGCCGCCGACGGGAAGATAGCCGATTTATACGGTTGCCTGACCACCGTCATCGAGATGGATCCGTTTGAGTTCTTGGAAAAAATAGCTTTCCTGCTGGACAACAAACCGACCCATTATCCGCTGATGTGGGAAAACTATTGCAAAACCATTCCGATGCCGGATCTTGCTTATTCCGAAATCTCCGTTATCGGAAAACTCATTCAGGCATTACCCGAACCTGTGCCCTGCATCTGGCAAACAGCTCCACCGTGCGCTATGCACAGTTATTTACAGTTCCTCCCCCGGGTGGAAATCTGTTGCAACCGGGGGCGTGAACGGCATAGAAGGCTCCCTGTCCACCGCCATCGGTTATGCCGCCGCTTCCAGCAAGCTGAATTTCATCATCATAGGCGACTTGAGCTTCTTCTATGATATGAACGCACTGTGGAATCAAAATTACGGTGCCAACATCCGCATCCTGTTACTGAATAACGAAGGAGGAGAAATATTCCATACCCTGCCTGGAATGGACAAATCAAGCCGTTCCCGGGAGTTTATCACAGCCGAGCATTACACCACCGCCAAAGGCTGGGCGGAAGAACGTGGCTTTATTTACATGAAAGTGACCGGAGAAGAAGAGCTGGAAGAAGCGATGCAGCCATTCACCTCACCCGAGACAAGGATGCAACCCATGCTGCTGGAGGTGTTTACTGACAAGGAAAAAGACACCACCCTATTAAGAGAATATTATCACGGACTTAAAAATAAAAATGAATAATGGAAACAAGAAAATGGAAAACCATCAAAGAATATCAAGATATTCTGTTTGACTTTTACAACGGAATAGCGAAAATCACCATCAACCGTCCGCGTTACCGCAACGCGTTCACCCCCACCACTACTTCGGAAATCAGCGACGCCTGTATTACTGCCGCGAGTGCAGGATATCAATGTAGTGGTTCTGACCGGAGCAGGCGACAAAGCTTCTGCAGCGGGGGAGATATGCACGTAAAAGGTCATGGCGGTTATATCGGCACAGATGGAGTTCCCCGTCTGAATGTGCTGGACGTACAAAAGCAAATCCGGTCACTGCCAAAACCGGTCATCGCCATGGTAAACGGTTACGCCATCGGCGGCGGCCATGTGCTGCATGTGGTATGCGATCTGACCATTGCCTCAGAAAATGCCATTTTCGGACAGACAGGTCCCAAGGTAGGCAGCTTCGACGCCGGATTCGGCTCTTCCTATCTGGCACGCATCGTAGGGCAGAAGAAAGCCCGTGAAATATGGTTCCTCTGCCGTCAATACTCCGCACAGGAAGCACTGGAAATGGGATTAGTCAATACAGTCGTTCCTTTCGACCGCCTGGAAGACGAAACCGTGGCATGGGCAGAAAAGATGATGGAGCACAGCCCGCTCGCTCTTCGTATGATCAAAGCCGGACTGAATGCCGAACTGGACGGACAAGCCGGCATACAAGAACTTGCCGGAGATGCCACCATGCTGTATTACATGACAGAGGAAGCGCAGGAAGGAGGGAAGGCATTTTTGGAAAAACGCAAGCCACGGTTCCAGGATTATCCGAAGTTCCCATAAACAAACTACAAATTCAAAGCATGGACATTGAAGAATTCAGAAAATATTGTCTTTCGTTAGGTGACGTTTCCGAAAAGATGCCATTTGGCAAATTTGCTGCAAGATATGATTCCATCCTTGCCTTTTATGTTTATGGACACATGTTCTGTTTATAGACATTGACAATTTCACTTTTGTCAATGTCAATCTACTTCGGACGAAATTGAGTATATAAAAGAGAGACATGTTTCAGTCGGCAATCCCATCAACCAAAGTCTGAAACATTGGCTTCAACTTAATTTTGATGGTGATATTCCCGACACGAGCATATACACATGGGTCCAACGCGCCTTTGAGATTGTCAGGGATAAATATACCAAACCAACTACACATAAAAAAAAAATGTTCCAAACCCAAATTATAAAAAAACAATTACACTTCAAGCAACCTGCCGGTACTTCCAGAGGAGTATATACTACCCGGAATGTATGGTACATCCTCCTCACCGACACCGGCAGCCGCCACTATGGCGTGGGTGAATGCGCCCCTCTCCCTGCCCTGAGCTGTGATGATATCCCCTCATACGACGAGGTGTTGGCCACTGCCTGCAAGAACCTGGAAAAGAACGGGGAAATAGACCGGGAAGCCTTGCTTCCCTATCCGTCCATCCTGTTCGGTATGGAAACCGCCCTGCTGCATTTCCGGGCACGCAGCCTGCAATTCTGGCACACCCCGTTCAGCAAAGGCAAAGAGGGTATCCCCATCAACGGACTCATCTGGATGGGAAACTTTGACGAGATGTACCGGCGCATCGGGGAAAAGATGCAGCAAGGTTTCCGCTGCATCAAACTCAAAATAGGCGCTATCGACTTTGAAAAGGAACTGGAGCTGCTGGCGCACATCCGCCGGCATTTCACCCCAACCCAAATCGAACTGCGTGTAGATGCCAACGGTGCTTTCTCTCCTACCGATGCCCTCGAAAGTTACATCGTCTTTCCGAATTCCAGCTCCATTCCATCGAACAGCCCATCCGTGCGGGACAATGGGATGAAATGGCCCGACTCTGTGCCGCCACCCCCTTTCCCATTGCACTGGATGAAGAGCTGATAGGCATCAACGGCGCGACCGGAAAATAGAATTGCTGGAAAC
>ENA-OQIM01000580-OQIM01000580.1-human-gut-metagenome-genome-assembly--contig:-NODE-580-length-13618-cov-7.760952_pt1 | contig 13618 bp, 14 predicted proteins | sample MGYA00242579_ERZ504744 | MGnify/ENA primary metagenome ERZ504744 (study PRJEB26092, sample SAMD00036441) | human gut metagenome | host: Homo sapiens | study: EMG produced TPA metagenomics assembly of...
ACTCCCACGCGGAGCCGCCGAAGTAGGAGCCCCACTGGTTCGGCTCGGCGCCCGGAGTGCCCGGCTCGTGGCCCGGCCTGGCGGGACGCCACCAGTACCAGTCGGCGTGCGGGTCGTCCTTGTCGCGGGAGCCTGGAACCAGGCGTGCTCGTCGGAGGTGTGGTTCACGACGAGGTCCATCACGATCCTCAGGCCGCGCTTGTGAGCCTCGGCGAGCAGCTCGTCCATGTCCTCGAGCGTGCCGAACAGCGGGTCGATGTCCTGGTAGTCGGAGATGTCGTAGCCGTTGTCGTCCTGCGGGGACCTGTACACCGGGGAGAGCCACAGCACGTCCACGCCAAGGTCGGCGAGATAGTCGAGACGGCTGGTGATGCCCTTCAGGTCGCCGATGCCGTCGCCGTTGGAATCCTGGAAGGAACGCGGATAGATCTGGTAGACGACCGCGTTCGCCCACCACGGATTCGGGGTCGCGCCGTTCGAACGGACGCTGTCGGGAAGCTTGGAACGATTGAAATCAGTCATGAAAGCCTTCTTCTTTGACGTTGCTAGATGCAGTTGTATGAGAGGTGTTGTTCATCTATGGGCAGCACCTCATGATTGCTGTTGAAATGTGCTGCGATGGCATACATAGGCACCGTTGCCTTAAACAGCTAGGTGGCAGACGGGGTTACCTGCTGTAGATGTTGCTGCGTTGTACTGGCTGAAGTAATTGGACGTACATCATTGGCACTGCAGCCGGTTTAGCAAAAATCCCCGTTCTGCATATTTGCTCCTTCTTTCTTCGTCGAAGTGAGTAACTCATAAAGTTATCATGTATACGATAACATTATAGTATATAAGTCTCAAAGTCAATATCTAGATTGTTATTTGTAAACGTATACACTTTAGGGTTTTAATGCTTTACCTTTCTCAAGCGAGAGAAGCTGCAACATGCCTGTTGTGATTATGGAATTATCGCATTTGCGATGGGCGTGTCATTGATTCTTCTTCGAATCTATGCGGAATGTCGAGTCATACTAATTTCGTACATAAAACAAAACGCGGGTGCGTCCGGGCGGAAACCATCCGGACGCGCACGCGTTTTATTTTGAATTATTGCGATGAGGTCAGTTGCGGGTCAGCACTTCGGCCAGGGCCTGGATGACCGGCTGCGGCATGTGGGACTGGTATTTGGTCTGCGCGCCAACGCCGTGCAGATCCTCCAGCGTGCTCAGTGCCGGCAGCGCATCCTTGCCCAGCTCGCGGATCGCGCGGTATGCGTGCTCCTTGGTCATGTACAGCATCTGCGCATCCTTCAGCACGGCGAACGCGTCGGCTTCAACCGGATCGTCCGCAACGGCAAGACCGTCGGCGAAATCGATGGCGATTGCGGAGCTCGTCGGCACGTCACGCAGCGTGACGGTCAGGCTCAGCGTTTCCGCATCGTACGCGACTTCCGGAGCGGCGGCAGAGCCGTCGACGGTCGCGCGGACGGCGTGCATCGCTTCCGGAGCGATGCCACGGAACGTGACCGTCCAATCGCGGGAAGCCGGAATGACGTCCGTCGCACCTTCCGCAGGGGCGATCGAGAACTGTGCGGAATCGCCCTCAAAACGCAGCGCCATTTCGGTGGATGCCCAACGATCCTTGCTCTGTGCGGCACCGTCATCCTCCCACAGCGTGAAGCTGTTTTCGGTACCCGGGAACACCACTACCTGCAGTGCGCGCGGGTTGGCCACGGAGTTGAGCGCCTCACCCTCGGCGGGCATCTGCAGCGGCACGATCGCGCCGGGCTTAGCGAACACCGGCATGCGGTCGAGATCGCGCCAAGCCTCCAGACGGCGGCCTTCGGCCGGACGAGACGTGTAATGGCGACCGTCGAAGAAATCGAACCATTCGCCCTGCGGCAGCCACACGTCGGCCTTCGCACGCTGCACGGAACGCTCGGCTGGATCGACGATCGGCGCGACCAGCAGCTCGGTGCCGAAACGGAATTCGTCGGTGAGCTTGTATGCGGCTTCGATTTCCGGATAGTCCCAGTACAGCGGCTGCACGAGCGGCTCGTTGTCGAATGCGGCGCGACGGTTCATCGTGTACAGGTACGGGATCATCGCATGGCGCAGGCGCAGCGCGGACGTCATCGCACGTTCCGCATCGCCGTGGAAGTTCCACGGCTCCTTGCCGTTGAACGGCGAATCGGTGGAATGCAGACGGTTGATCGGGCTGAACGCGCCCAGCTGGTACCAGCGGACCTCCAGTTCCTCGTCACGGTAGCCGAACATGTGGCCGCCGATGTCGTGGCTCCACCAGCCGTAGCCGATGTTGGAAGCGCAGGCGGTGAATTCCGGCTGGAACTTCAGCGACTCCCACGTCACGACGGTGTCGCCGGAGAAGCCGATCGGGTAGCGGTGCGAGCCCGGGCCGGCGTAACGCGAGAAGGTGAGCGGGCGCGGGTTGCGTTCGCTGTAGTCGCTGCCGTCGTTGCGGGCGGAATCGAGGTAATGCAGGTGGTTCAGGCCCCACAGCGGGTCGAGGCCCGGCTGCCGCGTCAGGCCGCCCTGCTGCCAGTCAATCCACCAGAAGTCGACGCCATCTTCCTCCATCGGGTGGTGGAGCTGGTCGAAGTAGACCTCCATGAACTTCGGATCGGTCAGGTCGAACTGCACGGCCTCGCCGCTTTCCGGATCGATGTTCATGGCCTTGGCGACCTGCGGATACAGCTCTTCGAACGCGCGCACGCCGTCCCTCGGGTGGACGTTGAGCGTGGCCTTCATGCCATGCTCGTGCAGCCAGTTGAGGAAGCGCTTCGGATCCGGGAAGAAGTCCTTGTTCCACGTGTAGCCGGTCCAGCCGGAGCCGTACTTCGGGTCGACGTCGTCAACCAGGTGCCAGTCCATATCGATGACGGCCGTGGTGAACGGGATGCCTTCCTTTTCGAAACGTTCGACGAGCTGACGGTATTCGGTTTCGGTATAGCGGTGGTAGCGGCTCCACCAGTTGCCCAGCACGAAGCGCGGCAGCAGCGGGGTCGGGCCGGTCAGGCGGTACAGGGCGTGCACGGCCTCACGGTAGCGGTGGCCGTAGCCGAACAGGTACAGGTCGGTGGTCGGCTCTTCCTTCGGGGTCACCCACGTGCCGAAATCGTTGTGGTTGCCGTTCACTTCGGCGGTTTCGCGGATCACGTTCGACTTGGAATCGTCGATGATCGCCCAACCGTCGGTGCTGTTGACGCCCGGATCGACGGGGATGCGGCCGTTCGCCTCGTCGAGCGTACGGTAGGTGCCGCCGAGGTTCCTGCGCTGCACGTCGCCGTAATGCCAAGTGTTTTCGATGGCGTTGACGTGCTTGACGGTTGCGTACAGGCCTTCCGGAGAGAACTTGCGCTGGTTGTAGGAGATATGCAGCGACGGGGTGTCGATTTCCAGCCAGCCATTACGTTCGGCGACGGTGAATTCAGGCTTTTCGCCGAAATCACGGACCATCGCCATCTGCGTGGCGTCATCCACGAAACGGCCGCTGTCGGACCATTCGAAACGGACGAGCGCGTCCGTGATGAGCCGATGCGCCAATGATCGCCCTGGATCACCGAATCCGGATTCATTGCCGGATGGGCGTTGAGCGTGGCCAGCGAGAACAGTGTGCTGTCTACCATGTGGGGCTCCTTTGAGTGTGGGAAAAATCGGGAGAACTGGATTGGGACCGTGTCATCATATGCGACGGCATGGTCCCGTTTGAATTACTTGATGCGCTTGATGGTCAAGACCGACGCGCCAGCGCACAGTGCGATGACGATGGCGGTGGGGAACACGAGATTGTAGTTGTGGGTCATCGTGACGATGCTGGACGTCCGTATTGGCGTCCAGGGAGATGCTCGTGTCGCTGCTTTGCTGGTCGCGCATCTCATTATCCTTTCTGTGCGCTGCGAAACATCGCTCTCCGCGTTGAGTGATCAAAGCATGTTCCGCATTGAAGAAAAGTTAGCAAAACTTACTTTCGTTAAGTATGATAGCGCTTGCGCAAAAAGGTATCAATATCGGCGAGTCGCTTGAAATTGCAACGATATGCGCATATCGAAACGCTTGCTATCGATTGCAAAATGGAACGATGCGATTTTATGCGCGTTCTGCGCCACCGCATACCCTCTTCACCGCGCCCATATGCCGATTGTGCGAGCAAAACGACAGGTTGTGTAATACGGCGGTGACGGCATCGCAAAAGCTGGTTCAATCAAACTAGCAGCGAAATCCCGCGTGCGGCACGGTGCGATGCAGCGCGGTACGGCAGCGGGAAATCGCAAGAAAACAGCGCAGTCGGGCGGAGCGGACAGGGCAGGCTCGGCAAAGCAGGTTTTGGCAACACCTAGTGCGAGGGAGAACCCATGGAACTTGAAGATCTTTCGATCGTTGAAAAGGCGGCGATGCTGTCCGGCGGATCCGAATGGGATTCGCGCGGCAACGATCGCGCCGACATTCCCGGCTTCGTCATGAGCGACGGCCCACACGGCGTGCGCAGGCAGCTTGGCGAAGGCGACCACCTCGGCATCGGCGCATCCAAGCCGGCCACCTGCTTCCCGACCGCCTGCACCGTGCCAATACCTGGGATCCGGCGCTCGCCGAAGAGATGGGCGAAGCGCTCGGCAAGGAAGCTCACGACCTTGACGTGAACGTGCTGCTCGGCCCGGGCATGAACATCAAACGCAACCCGCTGTGCGGCCGCAATTTCGAGTACTATTCCGAAGACCCGATCGTGGCGGGACGCATGGCCGCCGGCCTGATCCGCGGCATCCAAAGCAACGGCGTCTCCGCATGCCCGAAGCATTTCGCCGTCAACAGCCAGGAACTGCGCCGTCAGGCAGCAATTCCGTGGTGGACGAGCGCACCATGCGCGAACTGTACTTGACCGGTTTCGAAATCGCGGTGCGCGAAGCCAAGCCGATGACCATCATGACCTCCTACAACGAGGTCAACGGCGTCTACGCCCACGAAAACAAGCATCTGCTGCAGGAGATCCTGCGCGACGAATGGGGCTTCGACGGCATGGTCGTCTCCGATTGGGGCGGCTCCAACTCCGCCGTCGCAGCCGTCAAAGCCGGCGGCTCGCTGGAAATGCCGTCGCCAGGTTTCACCTCCGTGCGCGAGCTGGAAGGTGCGGTCAAAGCGGGCACGCTCGCCGAGGCGGACATCAACAAGCGTGCCGCGGAAGTCGCCAAAATCGCGGCGGCGACCAAGCTCGTCGGCGTCGGCCGCGACGATCTGCTGTCGGACGACATCGCGAAGGCGCACCACGATATCGCCAGAACGGTCGCCGAACATTCCAGCGTGCTGTTGAAGAACGACGCTGCCACGCTGCCGCTCAAGCCGGGCACTCGCGTGGCCGTCATCGGAGATATGGCAGCGACCGCACGCTATCAGGGTTCCGGCTCATCCAAGGTGAACGCCACCAAGGAGGAGAACATCCTCGACGAGGTCAAGAACGCCGAAGGATTGGTATTGGCCGGCTACGAGCAGGGTTACGACCGCCAAGCAAGCCGGATGAGGTGCTGCTGAACGACGCCGTCGCGCTCGCCAAGAAGGACGCCGTGGATGTGGTGTTGGCCGTCGTTGGCCTCGACGAACGCAGCGAATCCGAAGGCCTTGACCGGTCCACCATGGCGATTCCGCAGGCGCAGAACGATCTCGTAACGGCGTTGGCGAAGACCGGCAAACCGGTGGTGATCGTGCTCGTCGCCGGTTCCCCGGTGGAATTGCCGTGGTTCAACGATGTTGCCGCCATGCTGTACGTAGGATTGTCCGGCCAGGCCGCGCCTCCGCCACCGTGCGCGCGCTGACCGGCGAAGTCAACCCGTCCGGCCATTTGGCCGAAACCTGGCCGAAGCGGTACGAGGATTGCCCGAGCTCCGGCTGGTATCCGGCCATCGGACGCGACGCGATCTATCGTGAAGGCCCGTTCGTCGGCTACCGTTATTACGAGACCGTGGGCGTGTCCGTACGCTTCCCGTTCGGCTACGGACTGAGCTATTCCACGTTCACGTACAGCGCGATCACCGCCACCGCGACCGGCGTCGATTTCGTCGTCACCAACGATTCCGATATCGCCGGCTCCACCGTGGCCCAGTTGTATGTGCGTGCGCCGCAGGGTGGCGTGCTCCATCCTGATCGCGAGCTGAAGGGCTTCGCCAAAATTGAGTTGGCCGCGCATGAAAGCAAGAGTGTGCATATCGATTTCGACCGCTACACGTTCCGTCATTTCGATGTTGCCGCCAATGCATGGAAGACGGAAAGCGGCGAATGGACGCTGCTGGTCGGCGACAATGCCGAGCATCTGCCGCTTGCGATTCCGCACACCGTTGCCGGCGATTGCATGACCGCCGATTGCGCCGCAGACCCCGCGCTCGGCCACTATCTGACCGGCCGGGTCAAGGACGTGACCGATGCCGAAATGGCAGTGCTGTTCGGCCATGAGGTGCTTGCCCCCGGCAAGCCGACGACGTTCGGTGTCAACGATCCGATCATGTCGTGGGTGGATTCCAAGGGCTTCGTGGCGCGTACCGTCGCCAAGACGCTGACCAAGCGCGAAGCGAAGATCCGCCAGAAGACCGGTTCGCCGGATCTGAACACCCTGTTCATCCTGAACATGCCGCCTCGCGCCATGAGCAAGATGACCCAAGGCATGGTCGACTCGGCGATGGTCGACGCCATCGTGAACATCGCCAACGGGCATACTTCCGCGGATTGGGCGGCGTGATCGCCGGCTTCTTCCGCAACCAATCCGCAAACAAGCGCACCGCAAAGGAGCTGAACCATGAGTGACAACAATGCTGCGAAGCCGGCTGAAACCGGTGCCGGCGAGAAGAAGGTCGGCCCGATCAGCCAGTGGATCAAGGATCATCCGAATATCTGGGAGTTCATCCTGTTCAACGTGCTGTCGAACATCTCCACCATCACCCGTTTCGTGGTGACGTGGATCGGCACCGCCATCTTCATCACGGGTCTGGGACTCACGCAGCCGTTCCACTTCCTGATCTTCAACTATGACACCAAGGGCAACGGCCTGGGCGGATTCCTCACCTTCCTGCTGGCTGAGGTGCTTGCGCAGGTGGTGAACTTCTTCGTGCAGATGAAGTGGGTGTTCAAGTCCGACTCCAGCTTCAAGGACGCCGCTTGGAAGTATGTGATCCTCGCCGTGATCATCGTGGTGGTGAACCTCGTGCTGCCGGGCTACGTGACCGGTCTGTGCCAGGGCTGGGGCATGAACGCTGGCATCGCCGGCACGATCGCATCCGTGGTCAACACCCTGCTTGCCGTGATCGTCAGCTACCCGCTGCTCAAGTTCTGGGTCATGCCGAAGAGCGGCGACAAGAAGGAGGCCGCCAAGTAAGCCTGCACTGATTCCTCTCTTCCTTTCCTTATGCCCGTCCAGGTCTTCCCTTTTCCCTGGACGGGCTTTTCATATCTGTTCCGCGAATGTGCGAAGCCGGCGCAGGCCTTCGCGCAGCTCATCCGCATCGCCGGCGAGTGCGCGGTCGAATACATCGCGGATGCCGGAGCGGGGTACGGCTTTGACAGCGCTGGAAATAGGCATCGAAGGGTGTGATGGGGTTTGCGGCGGCGTTTGCGGGATCGCTTGCGCGGTTGTGCTGATACTGGCCATGGCTTCTCTTTTCCGTATTGCTTGATGCTTCGAATGAGTCGAACGAATATTGCGATTCCATCGATATCACGGTTATGAAAACGGCAAAACAGGAACATGGTGCTAATATTTCCGGACTGCGGCGGTTGTGTTACGGGTGGATTCCTTCTCTGGTGCTCATGGTTGCTCATGTTTTCAACATGCGAGCCATGCACGTAACTCTTCTGCGTTTCACATTGCGGATTTGCGCTTTCCCTGGTGTGGCGGAGGTTTGATTTCCTTGTCTTTGGCTGTGGCGGAAATTATCTGTTTTGTGCAAAAACGGCGATTTGAAATTGTCTATTTTGTGCATCTTGTGTCTTGAATGCTATATATTCCAATATATTTGCCGCCGATGAATCTGCCGCTGTACGCCTTATGGTGTTTGGCGGATGTGGCCGGCCTTGTTGCCGAGGACGACGAGCCTGATCGGCCGTTCACTATGCAGACGCAGTCTGTGTGACCGATACTGCGATTCATGCTGAAGGATATCGGCGCATAAATCCGCCGTGGATGGAACGATGGTGATGCGGCAACACGAATGACGAGATGGACTGAAGACGAGGTGCATGCAACGTGGGAGAGGCAAGGGTGTCGAAGCAATCGCAGGACGAGACGGAACAGCAGCCGAACATTGGCCGTATTCCGGCGCTGATCGCGGCGGTGGCCATCGTCGGCATCGCCATTGGCGCGGCCGCGGGCCTGCTCACGCTCATGCTGTACCAAGTCGAACGTTTCGCGCTTGGATACATCGAGAATGCGCATGAATCCGGCCCGTTCAACGTGCCCGCCATCCGTCGTGCGATTTCCGTGACGGTCGGTGCCGCCATCGCGGCCGTGATCTGGTGGCTGCTGCGCACGCGTACCACAACAGTGCCATCCGTCAAGAAAGCCGTCGGTGGTGCGCTGATGCCGGTCTGGCAGACCATCGTACATGTGCTGCTGCAGATTTTTATCGTCGGTACCGGCATGTCGATCGGCCGCGAGGTGGCTCCGCGCGAGCTTGGCGCGATGTTCGGCCAACGATTCGCCCGCTGGGTGCGTCTCGACGTGAAAGACACGCGTATGCTGGTGGCCATTACCGCCGCGGCCGGTCTCGCGGGCGTCTACAACGCGCCGCTTGCGGGCACGTTCTTCGCGGTGGAGATCCTGCTCGCCGACGTGACGCTCGAAACGGTCTCACTCGCGTTCGCCTGCTCGGCGCTCGCCTCATGGGTGGCGAGCCTGGTCAAGGGCACGCACACGTTCTATTTGATTGGCGAGGCGGACGGCCTGTTTACCCCCGACTACATGGTGTTCGCACTGGTTGCCGGACTGATGCTTGGCGCCGCCGGCGCGCTGTTCCGCCGCGGCTCCCAGTGGGCGGAGAAAAACAAGCCATCCGGAGCGGGCATTCTGTGGATGATGCCGCTCGCCGGCCTGCTGACGGGCGTTGTGGCGATTGTCGTGCCGCAGGTCATGGGCAACGGTCGCGCCACCGCGCAGCTGAGTTTCTCCTCGAAGGCCGATCTGGCCGTCATCCCGGTGCTGCTGCTGTCTTTTGTGGCCAAGGCGATCGTCACCTTGCTGACGATTCGTTCCGGCGCTTCCGGTGGCGTGCTGCAGCCGGGCATCGCATTGGGCGCTTCCGGAGGTGCGATTCTGGGCATTCTTTGGATGCAGGTGTTCCACACGAATTCGATTGGCATGTATGCGCTGCTGGGTGCATGCGCGCTGCTCGCCGCCTCGCAGCAGGCGCCGTTGATGGCGATTTGCCTGGTGATGGAGTTGGCCGACGCTCCGATCAACCTGTTCGTGCCAATCAGCCTTGCGGTGGCCGTCAGCGCGTTCACCGCCTCCCGTCTGGCCAAGCCGCTTGCCGCTTGGCATCTACCGCGGGCGAAAGCTGCAGATCGTTAGCTTCGCATTGCCGGCTCGCCATCCTCACATGGACGCCATCCTCACATGGCCATCAGGCCGGTCTGGCGGGGAAGCAGCACGGTGAGTACGAACCAGTGGTCGTTGGTGCGGATTGTCACTTCGCCGCCATACTGCTGCGCGATGTGCCGAATCGACTTCACGCCGAAACCATGCCGATGCTGGTCGTCGCGCTTCGTGGTACGTAGGTTGCCGTCGGCGTCTTTGCTTAGTCGGGAATCGTAATAATTCTCAACGCGAATCACAATAAAGTGATTTTGTTCGAACAAAGCCAGTTTGATAAGTCGCTGTTCCGGATTCGGCAGTTTCGACGTCGCTTCGATCGCATTGTCGAGCGCGTTGCCGAATAGCGATGCGATGTCCATCGACGACATGCCGTCCAGCAGCGAGCCATCCGCCACGGCGGTGAACGTGATGCCGCGTTCGTTGCAGGTGCGTTCCTTCGTGGTCAGAATGACGTCAAGCACGGGATTGCCGGTATGCTGCTGGGCGCTGTAGCGCTGCACCGACTTCTCCAACTGCTCGAATCCTGCCGCCGCATGCTCCGGATCGACTTCGGCACGCAATGCCGCGATCTGATGTTTCAAATCGTGCGCAAGCCGGCCTAACGACTCGATATTCTCCTTCGACTGTAAATATTCCTGATGCTGGCTTTCCAGCTGCGCGTTGATTGACGCGATTTCCGCGCTCGCTTCAATGCGCCGAGCCTGCTCCTGTTGCGCGTATAGAATCGCGAATCCGCAGAAATCCACCAGTGTGCGGATATAGAAGATTTCCTGGCCCATCGAACCGGAGAATGGCGTATTGGTCGAAACGAAGCTCAGATTGCTCATGGCGAAGGTGACGATGGTGATGGCCACCGTCGCGGTTGCCGCGGAGGCGGTCGGTAGCGTGGGTGTGGTTTGGCTGAAATTGCCGCGTTCCACCAGCCATGCCAGGCCGAAACACAATGCGTAGGTGGCAACGAGCAGTAAGACGCATGCCAATCGTAATCCGCGAATCGGCCGTTGCGCATGCCGATGAACGTGACGATCTGCCAATGCAGCGACGCCACCAGTTCGGCCAGTACGAACGCGCGCGCCGTGATGTACAGTCCTTCGCGTTTGCCGGTGCCGGCGCCGAACAGAATCGTCAGGTACATGCAGCCGAAGGCGAGCAGCATGCCGACGATCCAAAACCAGATCGGCATGCTGCCGTCGAAATACTGCACGGCGATGAGCGCCGCCAGTCCGATTGCGCTCACAACGACGGAGCGGCGCGGCGGCACGCGGCGGAACAGTACCGCGATATACACCACGCATGCCGCCCATTCGCAGATGGCGGTGTACGAACGGGGGATGTCGGGCAGCGCGTTGGTGATCATCGGCCGCCGCCCATGTAGTCGGCCAAGCGGCGAGGAACGCTTTCTTCCGTGGTCTGCTCACGCGCAGCCGCTCGTCGTCGGACATGATGCAATCCTGGTCGGCAACGCCCGTCACATGCTTGAGATTGACAGATAGCAGGAGTTCGAGCGGAAGAAGTGCCGGTCGGCGAGCTTGGCTTCCATGTCTTTGAGTGTGCCGTTGATAGAGTATTTGCCGTCAAGCGTGTGGATGACGATGGTGTGCCGGATCGACTCGAGATAAAGGATGTCCGTGAGATTCATCCTCATCTGCCCCTTGCCGGTTTCGATGAGCATGGAATCGTCGCCGTTGCGGCGCACCATGTCGATCGATTTCTTGAGCTCCTGCGAGAACGCGAACCATGGCAGCGGTTTGAGCAGGTAGGACAGGGCGCGCACTTCGTAGCCGCTGATGGCGTATTGCGGGGCCGCGGTGATGAAGATGATCACGACGTTGTCGTCGCGTTCGCGGATGCGGCGGGCGGCGGCCATGCCGTCCATCTCCTTCATTTCAATATCGAGCAGCAGAATGTCGTAAACGGGGGCATATTTCTCCACGATGCGCGCGCCGTCGTCGAATACGGAGACGGTGAATTGCTCGCCGGTCTCGCTTTGGTAGCGATTGAGGTAATCGAGTACCAATTGGCAGCTTGCAGGGTCGTCCTCGACGACTCCGATTCGGATATTGCGCACGATGAACCTCCACGTCTCACCGTTCAGACTACCGTCCATTCTCTCGCGGAATGAGGATATTGTGATGAAAAACCATCGATTTGAGGGGATGATAACCCCCTAATAGACTGTTTTGAGCGGTGAAAACCCGCGACACGCATTGACGATTCGGTTTGGGTGTGTATAGTAGGTCATGGCTCAACGAAGAGAACCTTCGCTAAACCAAAGAAATAAATTAACGCTTTGAATTGTGGCTTTGTCGAAGTTGTAAGCCGCGAGGATGGGCACCGAACAAAAATCCCTTTACAACGGATCGTGAGGCACGTACCTGCCTCTGAAAGGATGACAAATCATGCAGAAGTCGTATTCGACCATGTTACTCGTATCTACCGGCAATGACAAGCCGTCTGTGGATGATCTGAACCTCGACATCAAGGATGGCGAATTCCTGGTGCTGGTCGGCCCGTCTGGTTGCGGTAAGTCTACGACCCTGCGTATGCTCGCAGGCCTCGAAGAGGTCAACAAGGGACGCATCCTCATCGGTGGCAAGGACGTCACCACGATGCAGCCGAAGGACCGCGACATCGCAATGGTGTTCCAGAACTACGCTCTGTATCCGCACATGACCGTCGCCGACAACATGGGCTTCGCCTGAAGATCGCCGGCACCCCGAAGGAAGAGATCCGCAAGCGCGTCGAGAAGGCCGCTGAGATCCTCGACCTGACCGAGTACCTCGATCGTAAGCCGAAGGCTCTGTCTGGCGGTCAGCGTCAGCGCGTGGCTATGGGCCGTGCAATCGTCCGTGAGCCGAAGGTCTTCCTCATGGATGAGCCGCTGTCCAACCTCGACGCCAAGCTCCGTGTGCAGACCCGTACCCAGATCGCCGCTCTGCAGCGTCAGCTGGGTGTCACCACCCTGTACGTGACCCACGATCAGACCGAGGCTCTGACCATGGGTGATCGTATCGCCGTCATCAAGCTCGGCATTCTGCAGCAGGTCGGCGCTCCGACTGAGCTGTACGATCGTCCGGCCAACGTCTTCGTCGCTGGCTTCATCGGCTCCCCGTCGATGAACATCAACACCCACCCGGTGGTCAACGGCAAGGCAAAGATCGGCGAGGACACCGTGGATCTGCCGACTGAGGCCGTCAACAAGCTCACCGCCGAAGACAACGGCCAGATTGTGGTCGGCTTCCGTCCGGAAGACGCCTCCTTGGCTGCCCCGGATGAGGCCAACGCCTTCTCCCTCAAGGTCATGAACGTTGAGGATCTGGGCTCCGACGGCTACATCTACGGCAACATCATCACCGATGGCTCCGCTGCTGAGGCGTCCACCATGATGTCCGATCAGAACAAGCTCACCACGATCCGCGTGAACCCGCGTGCTCTTCCGAAGGTCGGCGATACCGTCAAGATCAAGATCGACCCGTCCAAGATGCACCTGTTCGCTCCGTCCACCGAGCTGCGTCTGAACTGAGACGATAACGAGTAACCAACCGTCGGGCGTTCCTTATGGAACGCTTGGCGGGTGGTTGAACCAATACTTGGCGGATGTGCAAACGTCCGTCAACCATTAAACGAGACATTCTCTTTCCTCTCTTATTGTCTCGTTGGAAAAGCCCCGCGTTGGTGCGGGGCTTTTCTTTTCCCGCTGTTCTCATCGTGACACTCGTAGTCCCTTTGCCGCCTGCCGTGGGTAGGTCAGCGGGTAAATTGAAGAGCTATGGAATCACATGAATTGCCACAGATGGATCCCCGTGTGCTTAAGGCCACTTCCGTGAAGGCCGAGGACCCCGCAGCGCAGAGCCCGGAGCCGCAGGCGTTGAAGATCACCGCCGCGAGTTCGAATCCGAAGATGTTCACGCTGCCGTGGGAGAAGCCGCTGGCAACATGGCCTGAGGACCTGCTGGTCAACCTGCCGCGAGGCATCTCCAGGCACGTGGTGCGTTTCGTGCACGTGGGCGACGAAGTCTACGCCATGAAGGAAATCACACGCAACGTG
>ENA-OQIM01000581-OQIM01000581.1-human-gut-metagenome-genome-assembly--contig:-NODE-581-length-13585-cov-1.852504_pt1 | contig 13585 bp, 13 predicted proteins | sample MGYA00242579_ERZ504744 | MGnify/ENA primary metagenome ERZ504744 (study PRJEB26092, sample SAMD00036441) | human gut metagenome | host: Homo sapiens | study: EMG produced TPA metagenomics assembly of...
TTATATCCATAGGGAAATGCCATGTGAAACTTGTGTGGTGTCCTGTCAGTCAAATCATGCAGAAACAGGTGACCGGTATCCAAATGTCACAAATCACACCACGCTTATATTCGCTCTTGAATGGATATCAAATTCATCCTCCCAACTTCCGGCAGTATATACCCCACGGGAGACCTGATCTAATCGGCCTGTATCGGCCAAATATTTCAAACTTCCGCGTGATATTCCGGCAGAAGAAATCATAGCAGCAGTTACGATGCCATTATTTGGGAAGCTAACTCTATAATCTTCGTTGTAGATCCATAGCACACACCTTCTCTCGAATTGACTTTCACGCTAAACATTATACGCTTATTTAGCATAAAAGTCAACGAGACGGCATCGCTTACAGAATCATATCAAGAATATCCTTTGCAAAGTAGATAACCACGCCGCCGAAGAACGTCATAAAGCCTTGCGCCCGCTGGCTGGCATCGTGGCCTTTGAGAGCAAGGCCGATTTGCACGATGCCGAACCCCAGCAGGATCGCGCCGATGGCTTTGATGGCGCTGAACACAAAGTCGCTCAGATTGTTGATGGTCGTCAGCGGATCATCTGCAAAGGCAGGCATGGCCATAACAAAAGCAGCGGCAACCACCGTCGCCGCCACAAGATAAAGGCGCTTGATTTTGCGGTCAGTCACCTTGGTCGTATTGAGAGAAGTTTTCTTCATTTTAATAATAATTTTCCTCCGGGTGTTTTTCTAAGTAGTCGAGCTGTTCGTACATTTCTTCGGTGATTTCGGGTGCTGTCGCTGCGGCAACAGCATCCATTGTGATAGTGACGGCGTCACCCATATAGTCGGGCGGGATTACATAAGGCTCACCTCCTGCATCGGGTGTATATTTTACATTGGGATGCTTTAATAGGTTATACTTTCGATCAATTACCGGGTCCTCGCTGCGCATCAGCAGTAGACATTCATCATCCCGCATACGGCGGATTTCATCCGGCATACACAGTTCACGGCCAGCGGTTTGCAGGCTGTCGCTGCTGCTGCCCCGGCTGCCTTTTCCAATGCTTTGGCTTTTGGTGCGTTCGGTTTCCTTGCCGAGAATCTTGGAAAGATATTCGTATGTGCCGTACTCGTTACCGCCGAGGTAAAGCAGGGTGTCACAGTTTCCGATTATGCCTTCCCAATCATCTTTGAACAGGCTTTTTAGCTGGGCAATGTTCTGCAAAATAATGTCGCAGCTGATATTGCGGCTGCGGCACACGGCCAAAATGTTTTTGAAGTTTTTGGGCAAGGCAACATTCGCAAATTCATCCATCATCAGCCGCACATGAATCGGCAGCGCACCGTTGTATTCCGGTGTAGAATCGGCCAAACGAAAAAGTTGGTCGAAAAGCTGTGTGTAGAGCATCGTTGCAATGAAATTAAAAGTTGTATCATTGTCGGGCAAAACAATAAATAATGCCCGCTGCTCCAGCCCCATACGCGGCAGGAACATTTCATCGCGCGAAGTCATTTCTGCAAACTTGCGGGAGTTGAACATGTACAAGTTTGCCGCTGCCGAAATCAAGATGGATTGCAGCGTCTTTTTCGCACCCAACATAAAAGACTTGAATTGCAGGACAGCGGGGTGCTGCGGGTCGCGGCGCTCCAGTTCTCCAAACAGCATCATCAAGGGGTTCTCGACCATTTCATTTTCGCTGACTTGGCAATTCAGAATCATATACATCAATGTGGAAAAATTCTGCTCACTGGCAGGGGCTTCGTACATGAGATAGAGAATCAGTGCGGAGATCAGCAGCACAGAAGAATCATCCCAAAACTTATCACCGCCGCTGGGGGCATCCTTGGGTTTGGTGTTGTTGACAATGGCGAACGCCAGCTTGATGGCGTCCTCATCGGTTTCGAGATAGGCCATCGGATTGTAATGGCCTTGAAAATGCACAAGGTCAAGCACTGTCACGCTGATACCTTTCGTTTCCATGATTCTGCCGAGGGTGCGCGTCAATTCCCCTTTGGGGTCCAGAAAAAGATAAGAGCCAATCAGTTGCAGCGCGTTGGGCTTCACATAAAAGCGTGTCTTGCCGCTGCCAGATCCGCCGATTACGATAATGTTGAGATTATGTTTATGCGCGTGGCTGTCGGTGCTGAAGCGTACATTCTCGGTCAAAATGTAATTTTCTTTGGTGTCTTTGGTATTGCGGTACTTGATGTTTAGTCTGTGGGCGCTGCCCCACTTGGCCGTGCCGTGCTCTGCGCCGGGGTGGCGATCTGCTTGGTCGAGCATATAGCAGTAGACGGCCAATGGATAAAGCACCAGCACCGCCAGCAGGAATTTTGGAGTGCTGGCGCACCATTTCAATGCCATAGGATTGTTGAGAATAGTGCTTAGTGCGGCGGTAATTTCTGCCAGCCCCTGCGCCTGTTCAGTTGCCTGTGCCAGTGCTGCGGCAGCAAACAGCAGCGGTATCAGCAACAGTCCATACAGAATGATTTCTGTGCGGTGGTCCTTATTCGGGCGCATGATGTTTAGCGGGCCTCATCCCGCTGCGGTGCGCTCTGACCGCGCTGCAAACCGAGCGCCTTTTCCACAGTGTCTCCAATAGTCACAGACAGTTCCCGAATTTCTTCCAGTGTTTTGCGTTCCTCGCCGGGTGGAATGTGGGTGTCCATCCCGTCCAGCGTAGCGGCAGCGGTATCGGGCATCGGCAGGGAAAAAACGCCCGCAAAACTCCACCGAAACGGCCATTGCTGTTTTTCGTAGATAGGGCGCTTGGGAGATACCCGGCGTGTGCTGCTCTGCGGTTGCAATAACGATTTCGGCGGGCAGTCGTGCCAGCACTTCACGCTGCGGCATGGCCGTTGGAAACACAATCGCGTGTTGCCCGGCATCGTACCCGACAACGCCCTCATTTTGAAAAATGATGTTGACCGGGGAAAGGCGCTCCAGTTCCTTGATGGCCTTGTCCATCTGCTCCGGCTTGATTTCAGGAATCGGATACGGCTTATTGCCGTAGGTCATGGACACATCGAAAATTGAGCCGACATTATAATAACCATTGACGCGCACAAGCTGCGGGATGCCTTTTGCCCCTTTGTTTACGCGTCGCCCGAATTTATCCCAGTCTTTGGCGGTCAATACGGCCCGCGCTTGCGGCAGGGTTTGCAGCACAAGTGCTGCATTGCCGGATGTGATATGGCTGCCAAGCCGCCCCCTGCCGTACAGATAGTCGGCAAGGCGCTGGCCATCCTGCACAACTTCCTGCAATGCGGATCTTTGCGCCGCAATGGTTTCTTTAAGTTCGGCTTGCTTTTTGGCTTTCCACTCCTCGATGGGCAATCGCTGTTCGTACATTTATCGCTCCTCCTTCGCAGTAATATCCTGCACTTTTTCCTGCGCCTGTGCTGCTGTCCGGGCAGCGCTTTTCAGCGCCATAATGGTTGCCCGCACAGATGGCCGGGGGTCAATATCCAAAGGATTCTTCCCGCGCGTCAGCAAGCTGTCGCCGGATTGACGGCGGGTTGGGTCTTTTTTTTCGGTCTGCCGTAGTGACCTTGGGAATGGCATACCCAAGCTGCTCATAGATGCGGTTCAGTTTAGCGACATCTTCAGCTTTGAACATGACGTCAACTTTTTCGTTCTGTGCCTTATCTTTCACAACAGCAAACAGAACGCCGTACTGCTTGGCCAATTCCTTAAACTGTCCCACGTCTTTGCTTTGCAGGGCAATAATTTTCAATTCTTTGCCCTCCCGCAGCAGACGGTCAAGGCTGGTTTTGCCTTTCACTTTAGGATTTTCCTTGGCGTAGGCCAGCGATAAGGCCAGTGCGTTTTTAATGCCCAGCGCAGACAGCTTAATAGCCACCTCTGTAACCTGTAAGGCTTCCCGCACCATCTGATCGGCTGCTTCGCCTCCGTTGTTCATCTTGTTTCACCTCATTTCGTTCTTCCTGTGCGGCAAGTTCTGCTTGCCGTAGTTTTTCCTGCACCTCGGCAGCATCTGTTGCGATGTCGGAACAGATGTAAACCTCATGGCGCAGGGCTTTCATTTGCTGGGTCAGTGATTTGATTTTTTCTTCCCGCGCGCACGTTCCGGCTCACGCTTTTGCCGATATAAAACTTTGCGCTGGCGGGCAAGCTGTTGGATTTGGACTTCTGCACTTTCCTTGTAGGCCAGCAGTTCATCCATAGTTTCAATATGGTTTCCCATAGGAATTTTGTCTGCTGCTGGTATCGGCTGAACAGCAGAAAATCCTCGCGCAAGCAAAAGTAGCAGCGCTTTGTTGTCTTGCCGTGGTAGGCTTTGCGCAGCAGGGCGCAGTAGTGATAGTAGCAAGCCATAAAGCCGGACACCTTGGGATACCGGCGCGGCAGCTTGCGAGATACCGCGCTCGCCGCACAATGGGCTGTAATTCTGTGGGCTGCCATTTCGGTTTTGCCGGGGCGTTTTCCTGCCGGTATTCCTGCTGCATTTCGGTGGGCATACGGTGCAGTTTGTGGTAGTACTCCCGCAGCGCTGTTTCAGAAAAGCGCGGGTCGAGCCGGTCAATGCGTATATTTCGTTGAGCGTCTTTATGGAGCACGGCCATGTGTTCCACACGCGGGCCGTATTTGACCGTGTAGCCCATGTTCTGCAATTCGAGAATAAAACCATTAAAGCTGTCGGCGGCAGCAATAGCCTGTTCCACATCCTTGCGTACCATACCACGAATGGTAGGCTTGCCGGTCTGGCCGCTTAGCCACTCGTCATAAGATTTTCCCTTGCCGTCCGTTTCGATGACGGACAGCCGATTTTCTCGGCAAAGTTCATCCGATACCTGTCGGATTCCGTGGTAGTAGGTGTCAAAGTTGTTGCGGAACATTTTGCCATCCGCATAGGATACCGAATTGACGACTATATGATTGTGCAGGTGGCCTTTGTCCAAATGGGTGCTGACCGTACACTCAAACCGATCCGCAAGAAACCGCCGTGCAAATTCACAGCCAATCTTATGTACTTGGTCGGGGGTGGCTTCACCGGGGCTGAAACTTTGAATGATGTGATAGGCCAAAATATCACCCTCATCCATCGGTTGATTCCAGCGTTTCTTTGTGCGGTACATTCTGCGGTAAGCAGTGGCCGGGTTACATCTGAACCCCGTCACATATAATTGATGCTCGGTTTTGTTTTGATTCTGTGTGTAGGATAACAGCCGGTTTAAATCATCTGCGCTGAATTTTTCTGTCTTTTTAGGGTTACTGGTATAGTCCAGACATCTTTGCAGATGATGCTTCACCGGTTTGATTTTTGTGTAGGCCATATCAAAGCGTATCCTCCACATAATCCCATGTTTTCTCCAAGATTTGCAAAGCTGTGTCTAATTGTTCTGCTGTGCTCTGCCGGTTGCATTGACCACGTGGGCAATCTGATTCAGATTGTTGCCGTATGCCGAAAGCTGTTGCAGAACTTTTCCGTAATTATCGGGTGGGCGCGGGTGAATTATAATGCCCATCAGTGCCAGCCGGATATACTTTTCTCGGCACATCCCGGCTGTCGCCGTATCCTGCTCCAGCTTTGAAAGTTCAGCATCGTTCAGATGAACAACAACGCGGTTATTTCTTTTGCGAATAGGAATCCCCCCTATAAAATCTGGACATAAAAATAGTGCATCGCGGTTGGGCGATCACTTATGCACATATTCAATTTACTTTTGTGGTTCAATCAGTTTGTAGGCCGGTGAGAGAATCAAGTCATACCGAGCTTGTAAATAGCGTGAGTAAAATTGCTTTTGCAAATCGGAAATTACAGGTGTGCCATCAATGAAAGCTGCGATTTTTTCCATATCAATTTTTGGGAAAACACGTTCCAATGCAGCATTGCAGTCATCGTTTTCCCGCGCGGTGATAAAATCGTAGTAATTGATCTTCCGTCCGTTCAGTTTTATAGCCGAGGTAGGAAATTGGAACACCCGTGCATGAAGTTCTGCTTCATTGGTAAGCACAGCTTGCATGACATTTTCATCTGCCTGTGGAAGTAAGCAGCTACCGCAATCGAAAACAGGGGCAATTTCTGTTCTGTGGGTCTGGTCGTCGTAAAGAAATCCCCAGTTCCATTGTGGCGGTCAAAATTTCCGAGCAGCGCATCCACGATAAAGACATTCCAGAAATGCTCCCGCAATTCTACCGGCGATACATATTGCTGCTTGTCAATGGTGTCCATCACATCTTCCAGTTCCGTGCCGCTGCCGTTGCTATCAGAGTCGAGAATTGTGTTTTTGATAGAGCAGAAGTCGAACAGGCGCTTGCTGCCTGTTGCAAAGTCCTTGCAGGCACAGACAACTTTTGTTTTGCCTTTAATAGAAAAGGTTCCAAGTTCGGTTTTCTGCGCGTTGATTCCAATTAGATTGAAGATGCTGCTTGCAAGGTGTTCACTAATGCAGCTATTAGTGTACGACAAGTTTGGTGGGCTTTCGTTCCCCTGACGGGGGAAATTTCAGCATATAAATCCCGCCGCCATATTCAACGGCAATCTTGCTGCCGTTTGCTCCATTGTAAGCTCTACCGGGAACAATGGGGCAGTTTGTAAAATCAGTCATAGCTTTGCTCCATACAAGTATTTCTTTCGCAGGTAGTCTGCGTGTTCGTGGGTAATGCTTCTTTCATTGATTTCTGCCATGTTGATGCTGCCATAAAGTTCACCCCATAAACAGTCCAACAGGCTGCTGTGATTTTTGATTCCGCTTTTATACGCATCCAAGTCGTGCTGCAAATAGTCCGGCAAGCCATACTCGTAGGCGCGTTCACGTTCGGTTTGGCGGATGCGTCCTCCGTCAACTGCTCCATAGAAACTCCCAACACCTGCGACAACTTATAGACCGTTTCGGCAGAGCATTTTTCGAGTTTTGTTTTTCCGCTGCAAATATCACTGAGCGTCGGGTGCGGAATTCCCGCTTGCACAGCAAGTTTATACTTTGTCATGCCGCGCTTGGCAAGTAAATCTTCTATAACCATTGTTTCCGCCTCCTTACGTATATTATATCGGTACACCGAAACAATAGCAATAGCCAATTTTCAAAGTTCATAGAAATGCAAATATTTTCGCAGCGGGAAATTTATATTTCAGAAAGCGGAAGCAGGGGTCTTAGGGGCATTCCCCTAACAAGTGGGCGTTGGTACACCAAATGCCGTGCTTGCTCGTACTGTGCCATAGGCACAGTACGCCGCCTCTGAAAATCACCACGGCAGCTGCAACCCCTTTCGGGTCGCATAACGCTCGATACGCCGAGCCAGCCGAAACATATTCACACGGTCACGCAGGCTGTACTCGGTAGCCGTGACCTGTACACCGCGCTGCATGAGCCGCTTGAAAAAGGAGTACAAGTGGCGCTCCTTGCCGCTGATCTGCCGCATACGGCAGATATAAACGCGGTCAACTTTTCCACCCTTAATCTGCTGCATCATATCACGGTAGCCAGGGCGCAGCAGCCAGCCGCCGCGTTCATCGATGCTCCCACCGACAATATCACAGCTGTCATGCAGCGCCTGCATTGAGCAAACTTTATAGCTGTTAATTGTGCCATCGTAGTCGCCGGGAATTCTCGCGTACACCCACGCGCGGGTCTTTTCTGTTCGTCCATTGTTCACCGTTCCTCATAAAAACTTAGTTGTTCGCCCTCCTGCCGAAAGCGTTCGTCTATCTCACGAAAAGTGCGTCGCCAACTAAAACGTTCGGTGGGTTTATTCGGCACGTCCTGTAATTCAAGCAAAAGCTGCCAGAGTTCGGGGTGGTATCTGGTAGAGATACCGCAGTTCGCTGATTGATGCGTTCGGGCAAAACCAACAACCCCCGCGTTTAGTGAAGTCATACAGCGGGGACAGCAGCCCCTCAGCTGCGCACATAGACCTCGCTTCTGGTTCGGCCACATGGTACTTGTCCAGCAAAGAAATCTGACCGGGCTTTAATCGTGCCAGTCGCTTGGGTTCATCTGCGGCGATGCCGATGTACTGCACCGTGTCCGGGGGCAATGCCTTCTGATATGCCTTGATCGGCGGCAGCTTGCAATCCCGCTGAATTGTACAGCGCCCACTCAGAGGGAATCCCGAAAGCATCCCCTTGGTTTTTCCTCGTGTGACAACATGGTAAAAGCAGGATAGATAGGTCTTTTCGGAGCGCAAAACCCGTGTCGGGATGCCGCGCTGTTCAAAATACGGGATTGCCGTTTCGTGGATAAATCGGTTGTGTTCGGGCAGCTCGCCGGATATTTCCTCGCTGAACATGACCTCGCAATACACAAGTTCGTCCAGCGGTTCACCATGCTGCAAGGCCAGCAGCGCGGTGGCGATACTGTCTTTTCCGAAACTGCAACTTAAAATGTGTTTTGCCATCTTCTCTCCTATAAAAATAGGGAGGACCACGCGGTCCTCCCTGTAAAAAAGTATATTTCATTTTCCGATTATTCCTTAGTCCTCGGTGTCCTCGTCATCATCGTCACGGGGCGCAATATCTTTGCGGCGGGCGCTCTTGTGGACCAGAACGGCCAGCCCTGCAAGAGAGATTCCCGCAATCGCCAGCAGCAGTCCCAACGAAGAATTGTCGCCGGTCTTAGGAATCGTCAGCAGCGGCGTGGGTGTTGCAGTGGGTGCAGCGGGCACGGGTGTCGGCGCTGGGGTCGTGTTCGGCGTGGGCTGCGGAGTATGGTCCGGGGTCGGCGTGTTGTCGGGGGTAGGTGTCGGTGTGTCCTCGCGGGCATCTTTCATTACCACGGTCTGCATCTCGCCGGTGGGCAGAACGGTAAAGTCGATACTTTCTGCAACCTTGTAGCCGTTGGGTGCGGTGATTTCCGTCAGTGTATAATCTCCTGCTGGCATCTTTTCCACATAATGTGGTCCGTTTGTGGAAATCCAACGGTCAATCTCGGTGCCGTCCTTGTCCTTGATAACCAGTTCTGCGCCGGGAAGTTCTTCGTTGGTGGTGATGTCTACCTTGGAAATTTTTACCTTGATGGTATCATCAAACATTTCAAAGGTCTGCACCTCACCTGTGGGCAGTACCTCAAACTCCACACGCTCCGCAATGGCATAACCGTCCGGGGCAGTCACCTCGGTCAAGGTATACTTGCCAGCGGGCAGCTTCTCCATGTAGTGCGGTGCATCGGTAGAAATCCAGCGGTCAATTTTGCTGCCTTTTTCATCGGTAATGATAAGTTCCGCGCCGGGAAGTTCTTCATTGGTGGTAAGGTCTTTCTTGGAAATCTGCACCTTGGTAATATCATCCTGCATAATAACGGTCACATCGTCCAGCAGTTTCCAATCATCCCACTTCCAGAACAAAATGTTCTTGGTGGTCAGATAGTAAACTTCGCACTCCTCCAGATGATTGCCGTCCTCATCGGATTTCTGAATCAGGCGGAACGTAATATTATCGGTCAGTGCGTACCCATCAGCGGCGCGGATCTCCGTCAGTGTGTAAGATTCACCGAAATGCAGCCCAGTCACGCGATGCGGCTCATCGGTGGACACCCATGTGGTTACGGTATTGCCGTCCATGTCCTTGATAGCAAGGGTGGCGCCGGGCAGTTCCTCATCGTTGGTAAGGTCACGTTTGCTTACCCACATTTCCGTAGGCTTGTTGGCACAGGTGTTATCCAGCACCATAGTAGCTTGTCCATCATAGGTGAAAGTGACTTCCATCGGCTCCTCGTTGACGTAATAGCCGAGAGGGGCGCGGAGTTCCTTGACGATGTAATTACCGCTGTTGGTGGTGGCGTCCTTGCGGATGCTGCTGCCGTAATACTCGCCGCGAATGGGAATATCGCAGTCAAAATAGGTGTAGCCGTCTGCGCCGGTTTCGGGGCTGGTGGCGACCAGTTCGCCCGCTGCAAACAGCAGTTTGCCGTCAACGCTGTAAATATCATCAGCCGTGTACAGGTTGAATACTGCACCGGCAAGGTATTTGCCGGTTTCGCGGTCAACCTTGTAAACGCCGACTTTGGCTTTTTCGCGGTCATTGTAGAATTTCAAGGTCTGCTGCTCGATGAAATCGGCGTTGGCATCCTTGCTGCGCACGACCTCAAAACTCTGGGAAGATGCAGCGCCATCATATTTGGCAATGCTCGTGGCCATAACCACATCGTTCAACTGGGCATCCCAAACGAAAGTGACATCATAGCTGTCAGAAGTGCCGACATAGCCGTAAGGAGGTTTGGTTTCCTCGATATGGTAGCTGCCCAGCGGCAGGGTCACGCTGACTTCGCCAATCGTGCCGTCATGGATTACAGACAGGAAATCGTAGGTGGCCTTAGTGCGGGCCGGGGCAAAGGTGGCAATATCCGCGCTGCCGTTGCCGGTAGTGACTACGGCGACTACATCGCCCTTGGCATACCAGAGCGTGCGGTTGCCATAATTGTCGGTCTGCCGATCCTGCGTATAAATATCCTCGGCGGCTGTGATGGTATACTCCGCACCGGCCAGCGGGCGGGTTTCATAAGTGAAATTGCCGCTTTCCGCTTCGCCTGTCATCCACGGGTCAATGCCGCCCGGCTCAGACTGCCAGCCGGTCAACACCTCGCCGGTCTTGCGAATGGTCAGCTTGCCAAGGGTTTCATGGTTGGAATACTTTTCGCCAATTACCAGCGTGTCCATGCCGTTTTCGTTTTTATCGCCGGTTGCCTGATAAATGCGGTCGGTGGTGATGGTGAAGTCCACATAGAAACTGCCATCTGCATCATCGGCCAGAATCCCGTTTTCGTAGCCTGCAGTATCCTTCCATTCGTTGTAGAATCCGTTCGGGCCGGTGACTTCCACAATGCGATATTTACCCAGCGGCAATTTTTCAGGCAGCGTCAAGTTGCCCTCGCTGTTGGTGTAGAAAGTGTCTACATCTTTTGTCAGATGGCCGTTGACAGTATCGGTCATTGTGACGAGCTTCGGGTTGCCGTTGCTGTCATAACGATAATGCCCCTGCTCGTCCAGCCAGTAGATTTGGAAAGCGGTGTCGGGCAGCAGTACCGGTTTGCCGGTTTCCTCGTCAATTTTTGTGATGCGGAGATAAACTTCGATTTCCTCGTCCAGTACCGTAATTTTTGATAGCTGTCAGAGCCTGTCATTACGCTGTCCTTGGGGGTAGCCATAGCGCCCCACGGGTTGTTATCCTGTTCGGGGTCAACGGTGACAATAAAAGGCTCGGCTTGGAACAGGTCGTGCGGTACGGTGGTTTCCACGACCAGATAAGTGCCATAGGGCAAGCCCTGCACACGAATATTCCCGGTGTCATTGCTGAAGATTTCGGCAAGCTGGTATTCGTTGGCGCTGCCGGTGGGCTGCCAGCCATCGCCCTTACCGTTCTTGTTTTCTCCTGCGGCAGTCAGCGTTTTGTTGTACGCGGCAATTTCGTCAGCGTTGACTCATAGGTCTTTGCGATGGCCTGCGTTTCCGCAGAAAAATCCCACTTCGGATGCTCGTTATCGTAGGTCTTATCAATGTAGGCATCCAAAATGCTTTGCAGGGTGTAGCTGCCGCTGCGGGTCTGCTCAAACTGCTTCAGTTTGGACAGGTCGGACACAAGGAAGAATGTAAAGCCTGCGCCCTCCAGTTCCAGTCCGTTGCTTTGGCCGCTGGAGGATACGATTTTACTGATTTCCACATTGCCTTTTGCTACTTGGTCTTGGCTCTCGGCCAGTGCATTGTCAGCATGGATGTGGTAATTGGCGCTGTAACTGGTCTTGTCGATCTGTTCACCGGCTGCCTGTCGGTTGTCGGCAAAGGTGGTCTTTTCTACATACCAACCCTCATCAGAATAGGCGGGCGTGATGTAGTAGTTATGTTCATCGCAAAGGTAGCCGCCTGCAAAGGACAGGTAGTAGGCATCGTAAGTCCAAGAGCCATCCAACGCTTTACCTTTAGAGACTGTAGAAAACTGGTTCTTGTACACCCAATCCGTGTACTGGCCGCTGCCGTTCTTGGCAAGCGCGGCGGTCTGCCCGGTGGCTGCCTTGGTGCGGCTGTCCACGTTGGGATAGGTTCCGGAAACAGCAAGAGCGCCCTCCCGCAGCGGAATGACCGTGCCGGTGGAGCGCTCTACTACATAATATTTGCCGAGGTACAGGTTTGCGAAGGTCAGCCAGCCGTCCTCGATTTTGGCGCTGGCTACCAGATGGTCTTTTTTGAGAATTGGCAGATAGTCATTGACCCACTGCCCGCTGTTGTCGCGGATGGTCGTGTGCCAGAGGGGGTTGCCGTCTGCATCCACGATTTTGGAATAGTCCACAACGCCGGTCACACCGTCCGGGTGGGTGATGTCCTCGGCAGCGTAGAGGTCGTACACGGCACCGTCCAGCGCGGCGTTGCCGTGATTTTCAACGTACTTTGCAGCATCCAAGTCCACCTTGGAAATGCTGATTTCGCCCAAGGTACGGTCGTTTTTCATTACGCCGTCCGTGGCGGTGGTGGTATAGCTGTCCTCGTTGGCCGCTTTGCCGCTGTTGTCGGTGCTGTAAGTGCGAGTAGAATCTTTGGCGGTACTATAATTGATACGGTGGTTTCCACACCGCCACCGGTAACCAGCTTGGTACCGCCCTTGTCGGCGGTCAGGATGTCAGCGTTGTAGTCGGCATTGTCCAGCCAAAGCACGGAACTGTCATTGTCCTGCGTAATCTCGATATAATAGGCACGCTTGCCCAAGGGCGTTCCTGCCGTGCGGGGTGGTCGATGTCCGTCCAGTCACCAAAATACCCGGCTGGGGCTTTGGTTTCCACAAGGATGAACTTGCCTGATTGCGCTGGGTGTAATACAGCGTGTGGCGCATGGCATCTGTGGTGGCATAGGCAGCGCTGTTGATGACCGCATAAGTTCCATCGCCTTGGCGCTGTACACTGTAAGTGTTGTAGCCGCCTGTGGCAAGAAACTTATTACTTACACTGTCCCACTGATAAATTTCATACTGGCGTCGGCGGCAATCGGGCTGCCGGTTTCGCTGTCGGTTTTCTTGAGGTTGACCTGCAAACTCCACTCATCATTTTTCATGACATAGTCATTGTTGGTGTTTGCGGGTACCGAAATCGTTTGGCTGCTGCCGTTCGTGCCCCAGTACTTGCCGAATCCATACGGCACTGTGATTTCTTCATAGCGGAACTTAATGCTGCCCAGCTGCGCTTTGGCTGCCGCAATAGCGTTGTTGACAGCGCTCTGGGCCTCACCCTGCAATTCCGCAATGGCGGTGTCGCGGGCGCTGTTGGCGGCCGCATCAGCAGCTCCTGCGTGGTGAAGGGACCAACCTGTCCATTGCGAGTGCCCGATGTTTTGGTAACGGCATAGTGCAGACTCCAACTTGCACTGGCATCACCACCATTCTTCTGGTAGTTGTCATCGGCGGTATGACCGCTGGTGGTTACGGTCTGTTTGCTTGTCGGGCTGACAGACCAGCTGCCGCCGTCAATGCTGCCGGATTTGGTAATGGGTTCGATCTCAATGGTCGCGCCGTCCACTTTTTCCTGCGTTTTCAGCTGGATCTTATCCGTGCGGATTCCATAGGGAAAATCAAACTTCCGCTGGCGGTCTGGGCCGGTGCCTCCCAGCTGGCGTAGTATTCCTGCACAACAGGTTCCGGCTCAGGTTCC
>ENA-OQIM01000582-OQIM01000582.1-human-gut-metagenome-genome-assembly--contig:-NODE-582-length-13584-cov-2.698075_pt1 | contig 13584 bp, 18 predicted proteins | sample MGYA00242579_ERZ504744 | MGnify/ENA primary metagenome ERZ504744 (study PRJEB26092, sample SAMD00036441) | human gut metagenome | host: Homo sapiens | study: EMG produced TPA metagenomics assembly of...
ACTATCGTGTTCCCCGATCCCGACCTGGCGCCGTTCGACCTGGACGACGAGTTATCGACGCTGCGTGGCGAGATTCCCGAGCTGCCCGATGCCAAGCGCGCCCGTTTTGAGGCCGACTTTGGCATTAAGACGGCCGACGCCGAGCAGATCGCCGGCGACCCCGAGTTTGCCGAGTTCTTTGAGGCGCCGCTGCCGGAATGGCTGGCAAGGAGGCTCAGACGGTCGCAAACCTGCTGGTGAACGAGATGATCGCCTACCTTAAGGGCGCGGGGGTGTCGCTGGCCGAGTCCGGCATCGCGCCGGCTCAGGTGGCAGCCCTTGCCAAGCTGCTGGCGACCGATGCCATCAGCTCCAACCAGGCGCACGAGGTCTTTGAGGCCATGGCCCAGACCGGTGACGACCCCAACAAGATCGTCGACGAGCGCGGTATGCGTCAGGTGAGCGATGCCGGCGCGCTGCAGCCGATCGTGGACGAGGTGCTGGCAAACTGTGCCGATCAGGCGCAGCAGTATCGTGACGGCAACCAGAAGGTCATCGGCTTTTTGGTGGGTCAGTGCATGAAGGCGAGCCGCGGCAAGGGCAACCCGAAGCTCTTCAACGAGTTGCTGAGAACGTCGCTCTCGTAAACGGGAACCGAGGGGCCGGGCGCAGGGCCTTGCCTCTCAATTTCGGACAGCCCTGACTCACGACGGAGGCGCCACCGGCGCTCCTGTTCGTGCGGAACTTATTGAGAGGCAAGGCCCTGCGCCCGGCCCTCGGTTCCGTGACGACTCGGCCGTTCGGGTCAGGTGGGCTGAATGAAATAGAGTGAATGGGCGCGCCGCTGGCGCGCCCATTTTTGTGGATGTGACATCGGGACGGTCCCCTTGGTCACATCGCGCTCTAAAATTTCCAAAAAGTTAACCTTTGTTGACCTTAATAGTTAGATAAACTAAACTCTTTTCTAAAAGTGTGCTCGAGCAAACTTGTTTACTCGGGTGCTGAAGCACCATGCCGCGTCCAATGCGGCAAAAGGGAGAAGCAACATGAAGAAGTCGACGTTCAATACCCTGCTTGTCGGTGGCGGTTTTCTGCTTGGCACGGCCGGCATCAAGCTGCTTACCAGCGCTCCGGTAAAGAATGCCTGCGTGCAGGGTATTGCGTGCGGCATGCGCATCAAGAACGGCTACCAGGACATGGTCGAGCAGGCCAAGGCTAATGTCGACGACATGGTTGCCGAGGCTGCTTACATCACCCAGAGCGAGGCCGCTGCTGACGAGGCAGCCGAGTAACGCTCCCAGGCACAAACTATGAGATTCTCGATTATTAGCGAGATCCCCGGCAGGACCCGTCTTCAATTGGCGGGTCCTGTGCCAGAGAGCGATCTCGATGCACTTCTTAAGCTTGGCGGCGACATCGACGGCGTGCACAAGGTGCGCGTCTACGGCCGCATCGGCCAGATGGCACTCGAATACGACGAGTCGCGCCGCGATGCCGTGCTGGCCGCCGTCGGTGCGCTCGACGCTCAGCCATTGCCGACGCAAAGACAGGCTACGTGATGCAGCTTGAGCCGCGCAAGCACAAGCTCGTCATGGATCTTGCCACACTTATCGGTGCCCATTACGCACGTCGCTGGTTCTTGCCGACGCCTCTGCGTGCGGTGTTTGTCGTGGCCGGTTACATGGCATTTTTGCGCGCTGCCCTTCATGAGCTCGCGCAGCCGCGCCTGACCGTTCCCGTGCTCGACGCTTCGGCCATCGGCATTTCGTTCGTCAAGCGTGATGTCGACACCGCGGGCCAGACGATGTTCCTGCTCAACGTGGGCGAGCTGCTCGAGGACTACACCCGCGCCATGAGCGAAAACGAGCTCATCAACTCGCTGCTCGATGTGCCCGACAAGGCGCAAAAGGTCGTCGGCGACACCGAGGTAAGCGTTGCCGCCACCGAGCTCGAGCCCGGCGACTTGGTCGCCGTGCGCACCGGCATGTCCATCTGCATCGACGGTGTTGTCGAGCAGGGGAGCGCTATGGTCAACCAGGCGACCCTGACCGGCGAGCCGCTGGCCGTCGAGCGCAGCGTGGGCGACGACGTGTTCGCCGGTACCGTCGTGGAAGACGGCGGCATCTTGGTGCGCGTGCGCGCCAATACGGCGCAAACCAAACTGCGCTCAATCGTCTCGCTCGTGCAGACGGCCGACTCGCTCAAGTCCGAGGGCCAGTCGCATATGGAGGACCTTGCCAACAAGATCGTCCCGTGGAACTTCCTGCTCGCGGGCCTGGTTGCGCTCACCACGCGCAGTCTCATCAAGACCTCCGCGGCACTGATGGTCGACTACTCGTGCGCACTCAAGCTCACGGGTTCCGTTGCCGTCATGACTGCCATGAGCGATGCTGCCAAGATGGGCGTTATGGTCAAGGGCGCTAAGTACTTTGAGTCGTTTGCCAAGGCCGATACCATTGTCTTTGACAAGACCGGTACGCTGACCGAGGCGCAGCCGCGCCTGGCTTGCGTGCTCACCACCGATGGCTGGAGCGAGGACGAGGTCCTGCGTCTTTCCGCTTGCTTGGAGGAGCATTTCCCGCATCCGGTGGCGCGTGCCGTGGTCAACGCCGCCCGCGAACGCGGGCTTGAGCACCGCGAGCGCCATGCCGCGGTCGAGTACATCGTGGCGCACGGCATCGCTTCGTCCATCGAGGGGCGTCGCGCCATTATCGGTTCGGCGCACTTTGTATTTGAGGACGAGGGTGCGCAGCTCGAGTCCGACATCAAGGAGCAAATCGAGCTCCAGATGCAAGGCCTGTCGCCGCTGTATCTGGCGGTCGACGGCAAGGTCGTCGGCGTGCTCGGCATCGAGGATCCGCTCAAGCCCGGCGTCCGTGAGGCCATCGCCGACCTACATGCGCTGGGCGTCAAGCATGTCGTTATGCTCACGGGCGATTCGGAGCGCACGGCCGAGCGCATTGCGCGCGAGGCGGGTGTCGACGAGTTTAAGGCCGAGCTGCTGCCCGAGGACAAGTACGCCTATGTGGAGCGCATTAAGGGTGAGGGGCGCCACGTTGCCATGGTGGGCGACGGCGTCAACGATTCGCCGGCACTCGGTTTGGCCGACGTGGGGCTGGCAATGGGTGGCGGAAGCGACATCGCCAAGGAGGTCGCCGATATCATCCTGACCGACACGGATCTGGCCGCGATCGTGCGCCTGCGCCGCATGAGCCAGGGCCTCATTGATCGTCTGACGAGCTCCTACTCTAAGGTGATGCTCACCAACTCGGCGCTGTTGGCATTGGGTATTACCGGCGCGATTACCCCGCAGACGTCGTCACTGCTGCACAACGGCTCGACGATTGCCTACAGCCTGAGCAACGCGAAGGCGTACCTGCGTTAGCAGACGTGTTCGCCCACGTTATCTGGCCTGCGCCAGACGGCATCGGTGTCGTCCGGGCGCAGGTCTTTTGCATTTGGATGCCAACGTATGGGTTGATTCGTTTTGCGCCGACCATGCCGAGTCGATTGCCGCGCGTGCGTTTATTGGGCAGGCGACGGAGGCGGGGGCATTGCTGTTCTTTCCGGTGCATATCGCCAAGGACGTACTGTATGTTGTACAGCACGAACTGAAGCGCAGCGTTCTTGCCAGCGGGGGAGCGCTCGGCGAGGCTTCTGCCCGCGCGATTGGCGATGCGGCGCTGGCGTTTGTTCGGAACATGACCGAAAACGCACGGCCGTGGGTGCAGATGCGTCGGACCTTTGGCTGGCCGACAAATACTTAGCGCTCCATCGCGATTACGAGGACAACTTGGTGCTCGCCGCGTGCAAGCGCGCGCAGGTCGATTACTTGGTGACCAACGATCGCAAACTGCTCGAACATGCCGATCTTGCAGCAAAGACCCCGCGCCAAATGATGCCGATTTTGGCCTTGGCCGAACGCGGCGGGGCGGCTATCGGTTGACGCGAACTGCTTGCGGGCCTCTTGGACGACGATGCGCCAAGGGACCCGCGTGTGCTATTTACAAAAGCTCGGCCTTAATGGCGGGACTTTCTGCGAGCTGCTCGGCTGCCTTTTCGTCGGAGCTGTCGAGTGCTGCCAGGCTGCGGTAGACCCACTCGTTGACCTGGGTGTTCTTGACGCCTGCGGTCTGCATAAGGGCGCCTACCTCGCGGATTGCTGCGAGCAGATCGGCCTTGGGACCCGCGAGCTCGACCTCGATGCGTGGTAGGCGGCCACGCCGCGGTTCTCACTCACGTGTCGATAAAGCCCTCGACGGTCTCAAGCTGCTGGGCGAGAGCTGCATCATCGTCAGCGTCCAGCGCGACGAGTGCGTTCGATACCGTGAGGGCGGGATGTCCGCAGGGGACAAAGCCCTCGATGACATCCATAGCTTCGGTAATGGTTGAGCCCAGGCCTGCGAGGGCATTGACGAGCTGCTGCTTGGTATCCATAACGGTCCTTTCGACGGGTCAATTTTGCTTGGCGAAAATATACGTGACGCGTTCGGTGGCAAAAGTGCGAAGTATGGTGCACATTAGGGTCTTCACAGCTCGTGCATAGAGCAGCTGTCTGCCTTTAGAACGTGGTAAGATAGCTATCCACGAGCGGGGCTCACCTCGCGTGTTCTTTGAAAAGTCGACGGTTATCGGGTGTTTGCAGGCCCGATACCATCCAGACTTTCCCAACATTCGGGGGCGACTGGTTTCGACACGATAGCTCTGAGAGAGGAAGCAAGCCGAGGTCTCCTCGCCTCGTTAAACAGGGGTACCGTCAAATTGAATTGACAACAACTCTTCTTTTGAGCCTATGGCTCTCGCTGCTTAGTTTATAGCGGCGCGTCAACCCGGTGATTTCCCCGACACCGGCGCGACGTCATGTTAGGGGAATGCTCCCGCACACGTAATCGGTATGGCGCGGGCTAAGACCGAACCGGTTGGGATGCCGCGAGCGTGTCGCTGCGCGCAAAGCGTCCGAGACTAAACCAGCGACTGAGCTTGGAGATGCCAATCAGGGGGCTTTCGTGGACCGGAGTTCGATTCTCCGCGCCTCCACCAATAGTTACAAGCAGGTAGAGAAGTGTTTCTACCTGCTTTTTTATTACATATAGATACCGCGGAGGATCGAACTCTGCGCAGGGCGCGAGCGTTAAGCAAACGCGAAGCGTTTGTAGCGAGCGGGCGAGGACGCCGGCAGGCGGCCGAAGCCGGTGCGTATTTGCGAAGCAAATACGCGGATTCTCCGCGCAAAGCCTCAACCCTATGCAGATGCGATGCCGATCGGACTGCAGCCTGCCATGCCCCGCATCAACGTCGCCCCAGGCGGAAAATCCATCCCAGAATTCCGGCTCAGACTGGGATGCGGTTTCCGGATGACGTTTCAAGCGGAAACTGCATCCCGGAATCGACGCTCGGAATGGGATTCATTTTCCGGAAGACGCCTCAAGCGGAAAGTTCATCCCGGAATCCGCGCTCAGAACGGGTCGCGCTTTCCCAACGGCGGTCCAAGCGGAAAGCGCATCCCGTAATCCCGCCTCAAACTGGGACGCACTTTCCGCTGCACCTGCCGCCTCGAAAAACCTGCGCGCCCTCCATTCCAAAACTGGGTAGAAGAAAGCCAAAACGCAATCGCAGGAGGTCAACATGACTGCAGAAGATAAGGCAAAGAACGCCGGCAAGGTCGCGCTCGTTTTGGAGGGCGGCAGCTTCCGCGGGCAATTTACCGCAGGCGTACTCGACGTTCTCATGGAGGCCGGCGTCGAGATTCCGGCGGTATATGGCGTATCGGCCGGCGCCCTCAACGGCGTGAACTACAAGTCGCACCAGATCGGCCGTGCCAACCGCATCAACCTGGCTTTCTGCAACGACAACCGCTTCATGGGCGCCGCATCGTTTGCGTCCACGGGCTCCATCGTGGGTTACGACTTTATCTTCAACGATGTCCAGGACCGCCTGGACCCCTTTGACAACGAGACGTTCGACGCGAGCCCCATCGAGATGTACGCCGTCGCGACGGACATGCTCTTTGGAACCGCCACGTACCTCCCGGTCAAAAGCGCCGTACTTGACCTCGACGCCGTGCGCGCCTCGACCTCGTTGCCGCTGGTGACGCCGCCGGTCGAGATCGATGGGCACAAATACGTCGACGGCGGCGTAGCCGATTCGGTCCCCGTCGAGCACGTGCTGGAGGAGGCGGGCTTCGATCGCGCGGTTGTCATTGTCACGCAGGACCGCTCGTACGAGAAAAAGCCCTACGAGTTTATGCCCGCCGCACGCGCTCGCTATGCCGACTACCCCTACCTGCTCGAGGCTATCGAGACGCGCCACGACCGCTATAACATCCAGCGCATGCATCTATGGAAGTATGAGCGTGAGGGCCGCGCGCTGGTCGTTGCTCCGCAAAAGCCGGTCGAGGTCGGTCACGTTGAGCATGATCCGGCAAAGCTCCTCGACCTGTATATTCAGGGCCGCCAGGAGGCAAAGCGCTACTGAGTGATATCGAGGCATTTGTCGAGCGCTAGTGTCGCGACGTCATGACCCATGGATGACATGTGCAGAAACTCTGGTCGGAGCCAAAATACCTGTTGACTCGTACGGTGAGCGGGGTAATATGGACGGGTTACTTGCAGAGCCCCGTGAATCTCTGTAACAACACGTACTGTACATGGAGGAGTCTAAGTGATTTCGAAATCGACTCACTACGCCAAGCAGGGCGAGGTCCAGCGCAACTGGGTTCTCGTCGACGCCGATGGTGCTGTCCTGGGCCGTCTTGCCACCCAGATCGCAATGATCCTGCGCGGTAAGAACAAGCCCCAGTTCACGCCCAACAGCGACTGCGGCGACTTCGTTGTCGTCATCAACGCCGATAAGGTCCAGCTTACCGGTAACAAGGCCGACACGAAGACCTATTATCGCCACAGCGGCTACAACGGCGGCCTCAAGGCTGAGAGCTTCCGCCAGGCTATGGAGAAGCACCCGGAGAAGGTTATCGAGCGCGCCGTTCGCGGTATGCTGCCCAAGACCACCCTCGGCCGTGCCAGATGACCAAGCTTAAGGTCTACGCTGGTGCCGAGCATCCGCACGCTGCCCAGAACCCCACGAAGATTGAGCTGGAGGCTTAAAGATGGCTGAGAACACCGTTGTCTACCAGGGTACCGGCCGTCGTAAGAACGCCGTCGCCCGCGTCCGTCTCGTCCCCGGCACCGGCAAGGTGACCATCAACAAGCGTGACGCCGAGCAGTATTTCGGCCGTCATCAGCTCGTTGAGAACGCCCTTGCTCCCTTCAAGGTGACCGACACCGCCGGTCAGTTCGACGTTATCGCTCTGTGCGATGGCGGCGGCATCTCCGGTCAGTCCGGCGCTCTGCGCCTGGGCATCGCTCGCGCTCTTCTGAACGCTGGCGACTACCGTGCTGACCTCAAGAAGGCCGGTTTCCTTACGCGCGATGCTCGCGTGGTCGAGCGCAAGAAGTACGGCCTCAAGAAGGCCCGCCGCGCTCCCCAGTTCTCCAAGCGCTAAGGTTTTATCTCCTTTCGAGATACAATGTACAAGCGGGGCCTGCCGATTCCTCGGCGGGTCCCGCTTTTCTTTTTCGACTAGGGTGGGCGGTTGCATATCGCCTGCTAGGGAAGGAGCGATCCTATGCCCCAGAACATCTTCGGTACCGACGGCGTCCGTGGCGTCGCCAATGCCGACCTCTCGTGTGACCTCGCGTTTCGCCTGGGCCGCGCGGCGACCAAGTTCCTTGGTCCGGATATCTGTGTCGGCCGCGACACGCGTCTTTCGGGCACCATGCTCGAGAGCGCTCTGACCGCCGGCATCATGGCCGAGGGCGGCCGTCCGCACTGCTGCGGCGTCATCCCCACGCCTGCCGTGGCGCTGCTCACCGTCCAGAATGAGCTCGACGGCGGCATCGTCATCTCTGCTTCGCATAATCCGCCGGAGTTCAACGGCATCAAGTTCTTTAGCCGCAAGGGCATGAAGCTTCCCGATGCGTCGAGGAAGAGATCAGCGCCTGGGTCATGTCCGAGGAAGCCATGGCTGCCGACACGCTGCCGACCGGTGCCGGCGTGGGCACATCATCAAGATGAAGGACGCTCGCAAGGCATACGTCGACCACGCCATCGATACGCTTGGATGGCTGAGGCTCGATGGCCTGGTCGTTGCCGTCGACTGCGGTCACGGTGCTTCCTGCCAGACTACGCCCGCCGCGCTGCAGCGCCTGGGTGCCACGGTCCATGCCATCAACACCGATTACTGCGGCACCGACATCAATGTCGAGTGCGGCTCCACTCACCTCGAGCCCCTGCGCGAGCTCGTGCTGCGCACCCATGCTGACATCGGCCTGGCCCACGACGGCGACGCCGATCGCGTGCTCTTTGTGGACAGCGAGGGCAATGAGATCGACGGTGACTACATCCTGGCTATCTGCGGTTCTGACCTCGCCGCCCGCGGCAAGCTCGCCAGCTCCGAGATCGTCTCGACCGTCATGTGCAACCTGGGCTTCTCCATCGCTATGAAGGAGCAGGGCTTCGAGATGGTTCAGACCGCTGTGGGCGACCGTTATGTTCTTGAGCGTATGCTCGCGGACGGTGCGTCATCGGCGGCGAACAGTCCGGCCACATCATCTTCCTGGAGCACAACACCACCGGTGACGGCCTGGTGACGGCTCTGCAGCTGCTGGCCGTGCTCAAGCGCACCGGTCGTACCCTCACCGATCTTGCCGGCATCATGAAGAAGTATCCGCAGGTACTCGTCAACGTGCATTCCGACAACAAGGCTGGTCTGGATGATTGCCAGCCCATCTGGGATGCCGTCGCTGCTGCCGAGAAGGAGCTTGACGGCCGCGGCCGCATTCTGGTGCGTCCGAGCGGTACCGAGCCGCTGGTCCGCGTTATGGCCGAGGCCGAGACGCACGAGCTGACCCAGCGCGTTGTCGACGACATCGTCGAGGTTGTCAAGCGCGAACTTCCCTAATGGTCAAAAACGAGTGCCAAGTGGTAAACTGTTAAGGTTATTTTGGTTGATCGGTATGTCCGAGGGGGAGCATGTTCACTAAAGTCCTAAGGTCTTTTGGTATGCGTGGTCGAGTCCTTACGCTGGATGCTCCCATCTCGGGCGACGTCATTCCGCTTTCCGAGGTAAACGACCAGACATTTGCCACCGGCCTTTTGGGCCAGGGCGTGGCGATTCAGCCTACCGGCACGCGTGTGATTGCACCGGCTGATGCCAAGGTCGAGGCCATTTTTCCCACGGGACACGCTGTTGCGCTTAACACGGTCGATGGCTTGGACGTGCTCATCCACGTTGGTTTGGACACTGTTCAGCTTGAGGGCAAGCACTTTACCGTATATGCGCAAGTGGGTGACATCGTCCATAAGGGCGATGTACTCATTGAGTTCGATCGCGAGGCAATTGCTGCCGAGGGCTACGATGTGACGGTTCCCATCTTGGTATGCAACTCCGTTGAGTTCTCGAGCATCAAGGGCTCCGTTGGCGCGCATGTCGAAGAGATGGACCAGCTCATCGTTGCTCGCGAGCGCTAACAAGTGCACGTGGCCATTAGCCTACAATTCAAACACGTTTACGGAGGCGCCCTTGAAAGAGGACGCCCTCCGTGGCAAGATGGGATTTGTCCGAAGCTAAAAGGCTTTGGGTCACCGTGGACGGGCAGGGGCCTCGACGCGGTTAGACACGAGACACATACATTACGCGACCTCGCCCTGGTGGCCGCACACGTTGGTTGCGGCCGACGCGGGCCGCGGGCAAGTGCTTGTAAGGGAGCCTTGCCTCTCTTGTACGAGAAAGGACGCGTAATGAAGATCATTAAAGCTAAAGACTACGAGGATATGAGCCGCAAGGCCGCCAATATTATCTCGGCGCAGGTTATCCTCAAGCCCGACTGCGTGTTGGGTCTTGCCACCGGCTCCACCCCGATCGTGCCTACAAGCAGCTCGCTGTTGGTACGAGAAGGGCGACGTCGACTTTGCCGAGGTCAGCACCTACAACCTGGACGAGTATCGCGGCCTTTCGCACGACGATCCCCAGAGCTATCACTACTTCATGCGTGAGAACTTCTTCGATCACATCAACATCGACCTGAACAACACGCATGTGCCCGACGGTTCCAACCCCGACGCCGCCGCTGCCTGCTCTGAGTACGATAAGGTCGTCGCTGCCGCCGGCTATCCCGATCTGCAGCTGCTCGGCATTGGCAACAACGGCCACATCGGCTTCAACGAGCCCGATGACCACTTCTCCAAGGGCACGCACTGCGTCGACCTTACCGAGAGCACCATTCAGGCCAACAGCCGCCTGTTCGACAGCATCGACGATGTTCCCCGTCAGGCCTACACCATGGGTACTCAGACCATCATGTATGCCCGCATGATCCTGGTCGTCGCCAACGGCGAGGCCAAGGCTCAGGCCGTGCACGATATGTGCTATGGTCCGGTTACGCCCGAGTGCCCGGCTTCGATCCTGCAGCTGCACACCAACTGCGTTGTCGTTGCCGACGAGGCCGCCCTTTCGCTCTGCGAGTAGCGCGAATCCTGCACCTCGACATAGCCTTGCCTAAGGCCTCCGCTTTGCGGGGGCCTTTTTGCTATCCCTTTCTGTCCACTTGACCAAAATCTTGCCGCAAGCTTGACGAATGCCGGATGCCCAACAGCTTGATTCATTCATATCAGATTCTATGCAAAAATGCCACTAAAAGGTCGTAGACGGTAGCGGGTGCTAGGCGAGTTGAATGACATAGCTGAACCTTGTTCATTTGCGTTACACTGCCGCTTAGATGGGACAAGCTGACAAGCTCATTTACCTGCTTAAAGACCGATTAGTCGGGGGATTAATAACAATCGGCCCTCGCTGTACAAAAACTTGCCGCTTGCGTACCAAAAGACAACCTAAAACACAAGGTCGCTCTATTCATAGCGCGGCTTGTATGGTCTTGCGGCTACAGTGTCCATACGGTCGAGTTGAGGAGCGGGCATGGTAAACGATTTGAGCGGTATAGACGACCTCGAGCTGATGCCGCTGGGCGGAGGCTATATGGTGCGACGCGAACGCTTGATGAATGAGCTTATCGCCAAGGGCCGAAAGGCCGGCATCGTGGTTCTTTATGCGCCCGACGGGTTTGGGAAGACCTCGGTGCTGCTGCAGTACACCCATGAGGTTAAATGCGACCCGACGCGAGGCCCCGTGCGGATTATCGAGGCCGATCGCGCCATTGGGCGCGAGGTGTTTATGCAGCTCGAGGTGGTTACCGAAGAACTCAAAGACAAACCGCACTCCCTTATCGCGATTGATAATGTGCCAAACCTCGATCAGCACGATACCGAAGACCTCATCGACAGGATTCGCGGCCTGCGCGCTATGGGGATAGGGGTCTTTATCTCCTGTCGTCCTTCAAATCGTCAGCTGATTCATGGGCTGGGCGATTCGGTTAAGATCAATGCGCAGATGCTCAAGGTGCATGCCTATGAGTATTCGGCGTGGGCATCGGCGTTTTCGATCAGCACATCGCTCGACTTTTATCAGCTCACGCAGGGCGTGCCCGAGCTCGTTTCGGCATTGCAGACGGGTCTGTATGGCCAAGGCGACGTAGCCGGTCTGCTCGAAAACGAGATTGTCAACGTATATGGCGCGGCACTTGTCGATCTGGCTTCGCTCGACAATAATGCGCTGTTTTGCGTGGCATGTCTCATGGTTTTGATGGGCGAGGGCAATATCGCGGAACTCGAGGCTTGCGGGGTGAGGCTGTCGATGGTCGACCAGTCCTACTTTGTACGCGACTACCCGATCTTTGGCTTGGATCCCGCCGAGCGGAGTTTTACGTGTCTGGGCACGGAGGATAACGGACGCTTGCGTTTGCGTAAGTTGGTGGCCGAGGTTCGCCCCGAACTTGTTCCGAGGGCGGCCCGGATTTTGCTTAAGGCGGGCCGATGCGATGCGGCGATGGGCCTGGCGGATGCCTTTTTGGACCGTGGGGCGGTCCTTGAACTTGCTGGGCAGTATGGGGTCGATCTGGCTCTGACGGGGCACGGGGCCGATATCTGCCGAGCGGCGCTGGGCACGATCGATGCCGACGATTCGGCTCCAGAGCCAACGCCTGCCGAGGCGCTTGGCGTATATCTGGCAGCGGTCAGCGTGTCCAATACAAAGCTCGCTCGCTATATGGCATCGGTCATCGAGCGCGGGGGCGAACGGGCGGCCTGCGAAATAGACCCTGTTTCATGGAGGGTGGCCCAGACACTGACGGCTGTTTGCTATGGGGACAACGGGCTTGGGCTCCCTACGAACCTGGCCGTGCCAGAAATCGAGACATCCCATACCGCACTCGATATGTTGTCTGCGCATATCGAGGTCAAGCGATGCCTGACCGAACGGGAGATGACGGCGGCGTTCTACAGCAGCTCAAAACGAGCAAGGCCTACGACTGCGAGCTCGACATCGCGGGGATTGTTATACGGGCCGATAGCATGCTGGTGGAGCTCTTTGACGGGTCGTTTGCGGGAACCGACAAGCGCGACGACGAGATGACGGTGGTGCGGGAGGCGCTCGACGTACGTGGGCTTAAGGCGATGGCTATCTGGGTGCGCATGGTGTTGGCGGCACGGCGGCTCCTTTCCGGCTTGCCGGTAACCGACGACGCGGCATTCAACGAGCTCGATCGTTTTGCCGTGCGCATGCGCGACAACCAGATTCAGCTGTTTGGCCTGTTGCTAGAAGGCTGGCAGTCGCTGGCAGAGGGACGGCCGGTTAATGCAAAGTTCCGTGCGGTCCAAGTGCTCAAACTTGCCGAGGAGTCGATTGCGTACATGCGCGATAACGCATTGCTGTTGGAGCGCGCGGCGTATCTGCGTAACACCTCGATGGTTTCGGTGCGCGAGGAAGCGGAGCTACTCGATATAAGCCAGACGCAGGTTGGTGGAGCGGAGCCTGGATGGTGGCGCTGCATTTGGCCTGTGCGGGCCGAGACAGCGATCTTGCGGCCTGGATGTCCATGAATCGTGCGGGGATTCTGGAGCCATCGTATCGGCTCTTTGCGCGCCTTGCCATGCATTGTCTGGGCGAGCCGGCGACCAGGATTCGCAAGAAGCTTCCCGTGCGCGAGCTGTCGCGGTACTCGCTGCGCGATGATCTGGAAGGGGAGGGCGAGCGCCTGTTCCAGGCCGGCGAGGTTGAAGCCGTTGATACCATCGACCATATCGAGATTCGCATGTTTGGTGCGTTCCGCGCCGAGCGCGACGGGTTTCCCATCACGGACAAATGTGGCGCCGCAAGAAGGCGGCGACACTTGCCGAGCGGCTTGCGCTGGGCATGGATGCGCTCGTCGATCGTGAGACGCTGGCCATGGAGTTGTGGCCCCATGCCGAGTTCAATAGCGCCCGCAACAACCTGTACTCGACGATATCGCGCTTGCGGTCGGCTTTGGGACCGACGCCGGATGGCAAGTCGTGTGTGCTCATCCAAAATGAATGCATCGGACTCAACGGCGACTACGTCAAGACCGATGTACGGCTGTTTGACCAGATAAGCCGCGAGGTTTTGGGAAATCGCACGGGTGCGCGCGGGCCCCATTTAGTTGAGCTGTGCCTTAAGATTGAGCAGCTTTATGCCGG
>ENA-OQIM01000583-OQIM01000583.1-human-gut-metagenome-genome-assembly--contig:-NODE-583-length-13572-cov-1.574637_pt1 | contig 13572 bp, 20 predicted proteins | sample MGYA00242579_ERZ504744 | MGnify/ENA primary metagenome ERZ504744 (study PRJEB26092, sample SAMD00036441) | human gut metagenome | host: Homo sapiens | study: EMG produced TPA metagenomics assembly of...
GTAACGACCAAGCTGGATTGGTATGCGAATGGGTGATCCAATGGGCTTTCCCTTTGTCACATTTTTGTATGAGGGGAGGTGCTGATATGGACGAGAACAAGATGATGGCGCGAATATGCGCGCTATGCCGAGATGTCGGCCGAGGAGTTGGTGCGCGATTGCGAAGTGCAGGTGTTTCGCGCGACGGGTCCGGGCGGACAAGGCGTCAACACAACGGACTCGGCGGTGCGTATGAAGCATGGGCCCACGGGGATTGTTGTGACGGCGCGCGAGAGCCGTAGTCAGTTTCAGAATCGCGCGAGCTGCCTGCGCAAGCTGCACGCCGAGCTCGAGCGACGCGGACGTCCACCGCGTCGACGTGTAAAGACCAAGGTGCCCCAGCGCTCTCGTCAGCGCAGACTCAATGACAAGCACTTCAATGCCATTAAAAAGGCCAACCGACGCAAGCCGGGCAGCGACGAGTAGCCGTTTGTTCCACTGGCCTTGCTAGCGGGTAGGGTGCCAAACTTGGAGGGCGCTGCCGAGGACGTCGACCTCGATGCGCGAGGCGTCAACGGGCTCGCCGTCGGCCTGGATGGGGTAGTCGGGCTCCTCAAAAGTTAGCTCGGCATGGCGGCAGCGGCGCATGCGTACCGGCGGCAGCTTGGTGTGGTGACCGTCCTTGGCCGAAAGGAACATGGGTAGGGCGACCGCACGGGGGACGGGGCCGCAGGCGTAGCAGACGTCGAGTATGCCGTCGCAGGGGTCGGCATCGGGGCAGATGCGATAGCCCGAGCCATACGTGGGGCCCAGCTGTATCGCCATGATGATCGCCCTCACGCGCTCTGTGGGCGCGCCGTCAAAGCTGACTGTCATAGGATAGTTGCGATAGCGTAGGCCAAACTGCTCAAGTCCCGAGAGGGTGTAGAGCGGCGCGCCCGTCAAGCCGGTCTTTTTGCGCAGCTCGGTGGTGCTAAGGCCGATGGCAGCATCGATGCCGACCGAGAGCGTCTGGTCGTAGTACTCAACGGTAGCCTCGCCGCTGCCGCTCGCAGGGCTCCACGAGCGAATGCGCCCGATATCCTGACGCTGCAGCTCGCAGGTGAGCAGCGCGCCAAAATCCTTGCCGGAGAAATCGTCGATGCCGAGCGTCTGGGCAAAATCGTTGCCGGAGCCCACGGGCAGGACGGCAAGAGCGGGGCGGGCGTTCTCCTTTTGCGTCATAAGCCGTTGACGACCTCGTGAATCACGCCGTCGCCGCCGAGTGCGATAACGGTGCGATAGCCCTGTGCCTGTGCGGCCAGCTCCTTGGCGTGTCCCATACGCTCGGTCAACACCAGGTCAAACTGGGATGCGCGTGCAGTCATGTCCAAAAAGCGTTGCAGGCGCTCGGCAACTTCGCGTGCCGCACCCGACTGGGCGGCTGGGTTGGCGATGATGAGCGTGCGACCAAAATCAGTTGCGTGCATGGGGCGACTCCCGGCGTATGACGTGACGGTGCGGTCGCGCTCGGGTCGAATTGCTCCCGATTGTGGCTGCACGGCGAATACTAACGTCTACTCTATCAGGTCGTTGTGGCGCTCGATAGCCTCTGCCACCGTGCCGCCCTCGTCCACAATAAGCGAACGGCGTTTAGGCGAGACAATGCGCTGTGCGGGATATACGCCTCGGTGTCCGCCGGCGAGATAGCTGATAAACGCCACGATCACGAAGAAGCCGGCGGCCGTGCCGTGGAACAGGTCGATGGCCATCATGCAGGTGGTGATGGGCACGTTGAGGCCGGCGCAGAACACGCCGAGCATGCCGAGAGCCGCCAGAAAACTGGGGTCAAGCCCGGTAAGGCAACCGATCCAGCCACCGAGCGCCGCACCGATGCCAAACAGGGGCGTGACCTCGCCGCCTTGGAAGCCCGCGCCCAGGGTAAGCGCTGTGACGACCAACTTGATGGCTGCGTCCGCCAGGGTGGTGTTGCCTGCAAATCCGGCGCCGGAAAGCCACGTGGAAAGGCCGGCGTAGTTCCAGGCGTCGAGGAGGGCATAGGCGGCCAAAACCACGAGTGCGCCTATGAGTGCGCGGACGAGGTAATTGGTGATAAAGCGACTGTACAGGCTTTTGACGTTCGAACCGACCAGGCAAAGAGGCGTGCCGTCAGGCCGAAGATAATGGCGCTGATAACAACGATGACAACCGTCCGTGGTGTCATGTTGGGAACGCTGGCGATGACATTCGCCTCGTACTCGGTTCCCAAGCAAGCGACGTAAAGTAGCCGGTAAACGAGGCGACCAGGCAGTAGATGCCCGCGGTGTAGTCGATCTTGCCGATAAAGCACATCTCCATGCCAAAGAAAGCTCCAGCAAGGGGCGAACCGAATACGGCGCCAAAGGCCGACGAGATGCCGGCGAGCATGAGGTCGTGGTGGTCATGCTTTTTGAGGTGGGCGAGGCTCGAGATGTTGCTGGCGATGGTGCCGCCAATCTGCACCGCGGCTCCCTCGCGACCGGCCGATCCACCCGTTAGGTGCGTGAGCGTGGAGCAGACGAAGGTGAGGACGGCCATGCGCATATGGATGAGGCGTGTGCCAGAGCGGAGTCGATGACCAGGTTGTTGCCTCGTTTGGCAGCAAGGCCGTGGTTTTTGTACACCCATGCGGTGGCAATGCCCACAACGGGAAGCAATGCGTAGACCCACGCGTGGTGCTCGCGATAGTCGGTCGCGATATTCAGCGAGGCCAAAAACGCCCAAGCGGCAACGCCCATGGCGAGCGAGACGATGACGACGAGCGCGAGCAACTTGGCGCTCGCGAGTAGGTTGCGGGCGTTGCGGCGCGTGTCGGCAGCCAAGAGATGCTCGGAGCGGGTGAGCTGATGCCTGCCGGCCATGATGACGTCGTTCAGGGAGAAAAAGCCGCCGTCGTCGAGCGACTGAGAATGATCCTGCGCTTCGTTTGCGCTTTCGGGTTTGTCGGTAAAAGTCATACGTTCCTCTTTTGGGTTGCAACACGAGCATTATAAAACGCGGTAAACGCGACGAGCCGGTGGGTTGGTTTTGGTTTTGTTTCGCGGCTTGCGGCCGACAGATGTATTCGCGGCCGCGGGCCAGGTCTTGAGCAGGCGGCGAGGGATTATACTGAGAGAAACATAAAGAATCGGCGCTTTGTTGCGCGCCGCAGCATGCTAGAGGTGTATATGGCTGAGAAACTCATTCCGTTGGAGGACGCGCAGGCGATCGTCTTGTCGCACGTGAATCGCACCGAAGTCATCGAGATTCCCGTGTGGCAGGCCGCCGGTCTTCCCTTGGCAGAGGATGCGGTGGCCGATATCGACATCTCGCCGTTTGCCAACAGCGCTATGGACGGATATGCCGTGCGCTCGGCGGACTTGGCGCAGGCATCTGGCGAGGCGCCGGTGACGCTCGACGTTATCGGACACGAGGCTGCGGGCCATGTGTTTGAGGGCACAATCGGCGCGGGCGAGACGGTCCGCATCATGACGGGCGCGCCGGTACGAAGGTGCCGATGCCGTGGTGAAGTATGAGATCGTCGATGTGCTCGTCGGTGACGGCAACGAGGTTCGCGTGTGAGGTCTCGGCGCTGCAAGTAGGGAGAACGTTCGGCTCTGCCGCCGAGGAGGCCCATGGCCGGCCGATGTTGTGATGCACGCCGGCGAGGTCGTGGCTCCGGCGAGGCGCCGGCTTGTTGGCGAGCGCCGGGTATGCGAGCGTGAAGGTGCATGCCGCGCCGCGTGTGGGCATTATCTCGCTGGGCACGGAGCTGGTCGCGCCGGGTGAGCTGCCGGCGCGCGGGCAGATTCGCGACTCCAACTCGTCGGCGTTGATGGCCGAAGCGCTCGATGCAGGAGCCGAGCCCGTGTTCTACGGCATTGCGCCCGATGATGAGCAGGCGATTGCCGAGCTGGTGCATCGCGCCGTGCTGGAGTGCGATTTCGTCATTACGAGCGGTGGCGCCTCGGCAGGCGACTACGACTACGTGACGGCGCTCGTTCGGCGCGAGGGCGATGTGCTGTTTGACCGCATCTCGATGCGTCCGGGCAAGGCCATCACGTTTGGCTTGCTTGGGGGTAAGCCCTACCTGGGACTTTCAGGCAATCCGGCCGCGGCGTATGTAGGCTTTGAGATGCTTGCGCGTCCGGCGATCCGCAAGATGCGCGGCTTTGCCGAGGGTACGCGTCCCGTGCAGCAGGCGACGCTCACGCACGGCGTGAAAAAGCGACAGCATCGCCGCTTCTTCGATCGCGCCACGGTTTTGCGCGACCCCGAGACCGGTGAGCTGTTGGTGACCGAGGCCAAGACGCAGAATTCGGCGCTGCTCGGCACGATGCAGCGGGCTAACTGCCTGTTGCGTGTTGACGAAGGACCGTGCGACCTCAAGGTGGGCGATGTCGTGGACGTTGTTCGCGTCGACCTGCCCGAGGCGCCGTGTTGTAGGAGGAATGCTATGGAGCTGAAGATATCGATCGTGACGTGCTCGGATACGCGCGATCTTGCCCAGGACGAGGCTGGAGCCGCACTCGAGGAACTTATCGAGGCGCAGGGCTGGACGGTCGCCTCGCATGTGGTCGTGCGCGACGACGTCAGCGAGATCGGTGATGCCATTGTGGAAGCCGCCGATGAGTGCCACGCCAATGTCGTGCTCACCTGCGGCGGCACGGGGCTTTCGATGCGCGATGTGACGCCCGAGGCGACGCGTGCCGTCTGCGAGCGCGATGTGCCGGGTATTGCAGAGGCAATCCGTGCGTACTCCATGACCAAGACGCGCCGCGCTATGCTCTCGCGCGCTATTTGCATGCAACGAGGTCATACACTTGTCGTAAACTTTCCCGGTTCTACGAAGGCCGCCCGCGAAAGCTGGGAGGCCATAGCGGACCAGCTGGAGCATGCGGCTCAGATGACAGCGGGCGGCGGACATACCAACTAAGCGGTTTACCTGCGGCGGAGCGACCTGAACGGCTGCTCCGCCTTTTATTTGCGCCCAAGGGGACGGCATTCTGTAGGCATGCTTGAAACTATATTCTCAGACGAGAATAATTTCTCATAATCATTATTCGCATCGAAGTATAATCAAATTACAGAATAAAGCCCGCGGTGGGGTACCCGGGCACAAGGTACGAAAGGGTTGAACATGTTCGATATGGTTTCTCGCCGCGGATTCGTCTCACTCTCCGCTGTCGCCGCTGCCGGCCTTGGGCTTGCCGCTGCTCCGGCAACAAGGACCTGAGGCGACCGGCTCCGATGCCGCTCCGCCAAGGCCTCTTCCAAGAAGGAAACCGTCGAGCTGCAGGTCTTTGCCGCCAACTCGCTCGAGAAGGCTTTGCCCGAGGTTCAGAAGCTCTACACCGAGCAGACCGGTACCACCTTTGCCGACACGCAGTTTAAGGCGTCCGGCGACCTCGTTGAGCAGATGCGTGCCGGTGCCACGGTCGACGTGCTCATCACCGCTTCCAAGGGCACCATGGATGACGCTGAGACCGTCGAGCTCGTCGATGCCGACACCCGTGAGGATATGTTCGTCAACGATCTTGTGATCATTCGCGCCGAGGCTCCGACACCAAGGTCGAGGCCATCGCCGACGTCGCGAATCTGGGCGGCAAGATCGCCATTGGCGACGCCAAGACCGTTCCCGCCGGCAAGTACGCCAACCAGGCGCTGGCTTCTGTGGGCCTCTATACCGGCACCGAGGGCGACGACGGCGAGTATGCGCCCGAGATCGCCGACAAGGTCGCACTGGCAGACAAAGTTGGTACCGCCGCCGCCTATGTGTCCACAGGCGACTGCGTTGCCGGTTTTGTCTACAGCTCTGACATCTACCGCTACAACGGCATCGAGGAGGCCTTCGTGTGCCCCGAGGACTCGCACAAGCCCATCCGTGTATCCCGGTGCTGTCGCCGATAGCTCCGAGCATGCCGACGAGGCTAAGGCGTTCATCGACTTTTGCCTGTCCAACAAGAAGGCTCAGAAGATTTGGGCTAAGTACGGCTTTGAGCTTTCCGCGTAGTGCGGCTTGGCGCGATAATTCCATCGTTTTGTGTTTCACTCCGTCCTTGTATTCGCTTGGAGCTTTTCGTGCTTAATAGATTCCGCATGCTTGTCGCCTGTGCTTTGACCTTCGCGCTTTGCTGGGTGCCGGGATTTGCGTTTGCTGGGGACGCTGAGGACGGGGCCCAGGTTGCTGCGACCGCTCATGGGTTTTCCTATGGGATCGAGGGTTTTGAGCGGTTGGCCAAGGACCGCTCGTGCTATGGAGGGCCAGCCTGAGGGCTACCGGTTTCCCGTTGACGAGGACGTGGACCTTGTAGTGGCGGCTGCTGCCGATCGCGTTGTGGTGTGGATATCGCCCAAGGCGGCCGAGAAGTATGGATTGGATCCGCAGGACAACGAGTGCGTATCGGGTCTCAAGGCCCTCGTCTGTGAGCTCGACAGCGCAAACTCCATGGGAGGTGCGCAGCTAGGGGACGTTGATCTTCCTTGGTATGTTACGGCGGAAACAACGTTTGATGCCGGCGGGTATACCTATGGCTTTGATGTGCGTGGTGCGGATGGGGACCGCTATGTGGTGATTGCATCGGCCTCGGGTGATGCCAAGGGCGGCGCGCGTTGGCTTGATAGCGCTCAAATGGTAGAAGCATCGTCTGTCGTATTGCGGGATGAGCAGGGGCCCTTGACCTCTCTGGCCTCCTTTTTAGGCGGCATCGACTACCGCCCGTTTTGGGTGTCCATTAAAACGAGTGGCCTTGCCCTGGTGATTGCCTTTGCACTGGGCCTGTTTGCCGCGTGGAAGACTATGGGTACCTCGAGTCGCATCAAGGGCCTGCTCGATTCGGTCTTTACGATTCCTATGGTGCTGCCGCCCACGGTCTGCGGCTTTCTGCTCCTCATGCTGTTTGGCCGCTCGACCGGTGTCGGCCAGTGGCTGATCGCGCACGGCATCTCGATCGTTTTTACCTGGCCCGCAGCGGTCATTTCGGCCGTCGTTGTGTCGTTTCCGCTGGTCTACCGCACGGCGCTCGGAGCTTCGAGAGCCTCGACACGCAGATGCTCGACGCCGCACGAACCTGGGATGGTCCGAGCGTCGCATCTTTACCAAGCTTATGATGCCGCTTGGCTGGCCTTCGATTGCCGCCGGCGCGGTGCTTGCCTTCGCGCGTGCATGGGCGAGTTTGGCTGCACCCTGTTCTTTGCGGGCAACTACGCCGGCATTACCCAGACCATCCCCATCGCCATCTACTTTGAGTGGATGGGCGGCAACACGTCGGTGGCCCTCTTTTGGGTCGCCGTCGTGATCGTGTTCAGTTTCCTGGTCATCCTGTTCATCAATATGTACACGGCGCATTCGCAAAAGTACCGCGGGCGCGGCCTGTCCCGCGCGGAGCGCAAGCAGGCCAAGCAGCTGGGCAGCCAGGCCGATTCGCTCGACCCAGTGGGCGGCGATGCGCTGCGTATCGATCGCGAGGCGCTGGCCGAGCTTATGCGCGATGGCGCGGTCGCAAAGGGAGGTCGATAAGCCATGTCGCTCGTTCTGGATATCAAAAAGCGCTATCCGGGCTTTACCCTCGACATTCAGCTCGATGCCGGCGAGGAGCGTGTGGCGCTGCTGGGCGCCTCGGGTTGCGGCAAGAGCTGCACGTTGCGCTGCATTGCCGGCGTGGAGACACCCGACGAGGGCGAGATCGTCGTCAACGGCGTGACCTTTTTTGACTCGGCGGCGGGTATCAACCTGTCGCCCCAGGAGCGAAAATGCGCCCTGCTGTTCCAAAACTATCAGCTGTTTCCCAACATGACGGTGGCCGATAACGTTTGCGCCGGTGTTAAGGATGCGGGTGACGCCGCCGCGCGCAAAAAGCTCGCCGAGCGCTATCTGGCATTTTCGGTCTGGCCGATTTTGCTGACCGCTACCCCGCGCGCCTCTCGGGCGGTCAGCAGCAACGCGTGGCGCTTGCGCGCATGGTGGCGGCGCATCCGGGCATTTTTATGTTCGACGAGCCCATGAGCGCGCTCGATTCCTATCTTAAGAGCGCGCTCGAACAGAACATGCTCGACCTGTTCGATGTGTGCAACCGTACCGTGCTCTACGTGAGCCACGACATCGACGAAGCGTGCCGTCTGTGCGAGCGCATTTGTGTGATGCACGACGGGCATATGGAGGAGATCGGCTCCGTCGAGGACGTGGTCCGCCGGCCGCAAACCTTGGCTGCGCTGCGCCTGACGGGCTGCAAGAATACGAGCCGCGCGCGCAAGATCGGCGACGAAGAAGTTGAGGCCCTCGACTGGGGCATGACCTTCAACGTGGGCCGTGAGGTTCCCGATAACGTGGCGTACCTGGGTATTCGTGCGAGCTACTTCCATGTGGACAACCGTGCTGAGCGGGGTCGCAACAGCTACGACCTGCATGTGGCCCGCGTGAGCGATTCACGTTTTGAGCGCCTGGTGCTGCTGGACGTGCCGCGCGCCGACGCGCCGACGCGCCTGCAGTGGAAGGTCAACAAAGTGCGCATGCCTGTCGACGAGCTGCCGCAAGCAGGCGAGACGCTGCGCATGCATTTTGATGCCAGCAGGATCCATTTGGTTTGTCGATAATGTGACAAAGGGACAGTCCCTTTGTCACATGCGAGGGGGAACGCCGAGGTTGGCATTGGTATCGACATCGGTTCGACGGCCGCGAAGGCGCGGTGGTGAAAAACGGATGGCGCCATTGCGTGGACCTGTGTCATGCCGTCGGGCTGGCCGTCGGTCGATGCGGCCATTCGCGCACTGGCGCTCGCGTAGAGGGCCGGCGCGATTAGTCACCCGCTCTCGCGCCGCCATGCGTATACTGGGAGGAACTGATTGACCTATGAGAGGAGGAATCGATGGCTGACGATTTCATCAAGCTCACGCAGATGACCGCTGCCTCTGGTTGAGCCGCTAAGTTGGCTCCTGGAGCCCTCGCCCAGGTCCTGGGCGACTTACCCAATGTGCATAACGACAACCTGCTCGTGGGGTTCGATACCTCCGACGATGCGAGCGTCTTTCGCGTTGGCGAAAACCTGGGTCTCGTGCAGTCCATCGACTTCTTCCCGCCGATGGTCGACGACCCGTTCCTGTTTGGCCAGATCGCCGCGGCTAACTCGCTGTCGGACATCTACGCCATGGGCGGTCGGCCGAGCCATGCCATGAACCTCCTGTGCATCCCCAGTTGCCTGGGCGTTGAGGTTGCCGGGCAGATTCTGGCGGGCGGCGCCGACAAGTGCGTCGAGGCGGGTTGCTCCATCGCGGGCGGCCACACCATCAACGACGATGAGCCCAAGTATGGCCTGTCCGTGAGCGGCTTTGTCGCGCTCGACCGCATGCTCGCCAACAGCGGCGCGCGCGTGGGCGATGTCCTGCTGCTGACCAAGGCGGTTGGCTCGGCATCATCCACCACGGCAGTAGGGCGACTCATCGAGCAGGATGAGGCCAGCCCGATGTGGAACTCGATGTGTACCCTCAACGAGGCTCCGATTCGCCTGGCCGAGGGGCTCGAGCTTCACGGCTGCACCGATGTCACGGGCTTTGGCCTGATTGGGCATGCGTGCGAGATGGCCGAGGGCTCGGGCGTGCAGATTGAGCTTGTGTCGGGAGTGGTGCCGCTCTTTGACCAGGTGCTCGACATGGCGCGTCTGGGCATTATCCCCGCCGGCGCCTACCGCAACCAGGACTTCTTTGGTCCGCGCGTGGCGGCAGACGATGACCTGGAGCCGGGCATGTTGGATGCACTGTACGATCCGCAGACCTCGGGTGCTTGCTCATTGCGGCGCCTGCTGCCGATGTGGATGAGCTCGCGCGTCGTCTGCATGCCGAGGATCGCATCGCCGCCGTTATTGGTCGCGTGTGCGAGGCGGTGCCGGGCGGTCCTGCCGTTCGCGTTGTGCGCTAAAGAAAACCGTTTATGCGACCGCCCGTCGTTTTGGGCGGCCGCATTCGAAAGGAATTTGCTATGTCTACCAAGATTGAAGTCAATGCCATGGGCGATGCCTGCCCGTTGCCCGTCGTCAAGACGCTCAAGGCTCTGAAATCACTCGGTGGCGAGGGCGTTGTGGTGACCTCGGTCGACAACGAGACCGCCGTCAAGAACATCTCCAAGATGGCGCAGGAAAAGAGCTGTACGGCCTCGGTCGAGAAGGTTGCAGATGCCGAGTGGCACGTGACCGTGGCGACCGCCGCGCGTTGCCGTGGACGTGCCCGAGCAGGACGGTGCCGCTTTCTGTGGCACCGGCGCCGGTAAGGGCAAGCTGGTCGTTGCCGTCTACACCGATTGCATGGGCCGCGGCGACGATGAGCTGGGCCACAAGCTCATGAAGGCCTTTATCTTTGCCGTGACGCAGCAGGAGGAGCTGCCCGCCACGATGCTCTTCTACAACGGCGGCGCCAAGCTCACCGTCGAGGGCTCACCGGTGCTCGACGACCTCAAGGGCCTGGCCGAGCAGGGTGTCGAGATTCTCACCTGCGGTACCTGCCTGGACCACTTTGGCATTAAAGACCAGCTCGCGGTGGGCGATGTCACGAACATGTACGTGATTGTCGAAAAGATGGAGCAGGCCGGCCGCGTCGTGCGTCCGTAGCGCCTGGGTTGGAGTTGCCATGAGGCAGAAGCGCCCGGCGCTTGTCATCACGTTTCCCACCACGGCGGCCGCCATGGGCTGCGAGACCCTGTGCATCGAGCGCGGCCTTCCCGGGCGAACGATTCCCGTACCCGGGGAGGTCGCTGCCGGTTGCGGTCTGGCGTGGAAGGCGTCGCCTGCCGATGAGGAGCTGCTGCGCGCCGAGCTTGCCGCGGCGGGCATTCCCACCGAGGGCTATACCGTGATTGATATGTGGGAGGTCGGTGCGATGATCTATCTGGATAACGCGGCGACGACCATGCACAAGCCGCAGGCGGTCATCGATGCGTGACGCAGGCGATGTGCTCGCTCGGCAATGCCGGGCGCGGCGCCACGTCGGGTGCCCTCGATGCGGCGCGTACCATCCACGGCTGCCGCGCCAAGCTTGCGCGCTTGCTGGGCTGTCCGCGTGCTGACCATGTGTGCTTTACGCCCAACTCCACCGCGGCGCTCAACACCGTTATCAATGGCGTGGTGCGCCCCCGGCGACCGTGTGGTCACGACGGTGCTCGAGCATAACTCCGTGCTGCGTCCGCTCAACCGCCTGTCGGCAGAGCAGGGCGTGACCGTTGAGCATGCGGGCTGCGACGCGAACGGCGTGCTCGACTACGACGAGCTCGAGCAGCTGGTCACGCCGGGCACGCGTGTCGTGGTGGTGACGCACGCCTCCAATGTGACCGGCAACGCGGTCGACATTGCACGCGTGGCTGCCATGGCCCATGCGGCCGGCGCTCTCGTGATCGTCGATGCCTCGCAGCCTGCCGGCACGGCGCATATCGATATGCAGGCCATGGGGCTCGACATTGTGTGCTTTACCGGCCACAAGGGGCTCATGGGTCCGCAGGGGACCGGCGGCCTGGCCGTGGCTGAGGGCATCGATGTGGCTCCGTGGGCTATGGGTGGCACGGGAGTGCACAGCTTCGATGCGCTGCAGCCGCTTGATTGGCCACGCGCCTCGAGGCGGGCACGCTCAACGGCCACGGCATCGCGGGACTTTCTGCCGGTCTCGACTTATCGAGGCGCAAGGCGGGGCCGAGGCGATTGCGGCGCATGAGCGCTCGCTTGCAGAGCGCTTCCTTGCCGGTGTGCGCGAGATTTCGGGGATTAAGCTCTACGGTGCGTTTGACCAGCCCGTGCGCTCGGCGATCGTCTCACTCAACGTGGGTGATATCGACTCGGCCGAGATCTCGGACGCGCTGATGCAGGGGTGGGGGATTGCGACGCGCCCCGGCGCTCATTGCGCTCCGCTCATGCACCGCGCGTTGGGGACCGAGCGCCAGGGTGTCGTTCGTTTCTCGTTTGGGTATTTCAACACGAACGAGGAAGTCGATACCGCGATTGACGCTTTGCGCGATTTAGCCTGCTAAAGCGTATATACTTGCGGGACGGGTCTTTTGCCCGTTCCGTTTTAGTTTCGACCCGAAAGGTGTGCCCATGGCTTCATCCGCCCCGCGCGGCTTGCGCTCCGACCATGTCGTCACGGTCGGCATCGCCCTGTTCTCGATGCTCTTTGGCGCCGGTAACCTCATTATTCCGCCGCTGCTGGCGCTGCAGGCAGGTTCTGCCACGCCGGTCGCCATGCTCGGCTTTCTGATCGCTGCCATCGGCCTGCCCGTCATGGGCTTTATCGCCGTGGCGCTTGCCGGAACGCGCGCGAGCTTGCCGGCCGCGTGCACCCCAAGTTCGGCGAGTTCTTTGTCGCAGCGGTGTATCTGGCCATCGGTCCGTGCCTGGCTATTCCGCGCACGAGCTCCACAGCCTTCGAGATGCTGGTGCCGCTGCTGCCCGAGGGTGTTTCGCTCGGCACGGCACGTCTGGTGTTTGCCATCGGGTTCTTCGTCGTCGCGTTTGTGCTCACGCTGCGCCCGGGCGTCATCACACGCGTGCTCGGCCGTATTACGGGTCCCGCGCTCATTGCGCTCATCGTGCTGGTCGTGGGTGCCGCCGTGATCTCGCCGCTGGGTCCCGCTGCCGCGCCTCAGGCTCCCTACGATGCGGGCGCTGCCGTGCAGGGCTTTCTGACTGGCTATCAGACCATGGACCTGCTCGCGTCGCTCGCCTTTGGCATCATCATCGCCGAGACCATCCACGAGTTGGGTGTTACCGATGGCAAGCGAGTGGCCTTTGAGATTTCGCGTTCCGGTGTATCGGCGTGCTCATGGCCATCATCTACTGCGGCTTGGGCCTTGCCGGTATGCAGCTCGGCACCGTGATGCCCGACGCCACCAACGGCGCCGCCATCCTCGCCCGTTCGGCCTCCATGCATTTTGGGCTTGCCGGCACGGTCGTGGTCTTTGCGATCTTTTTCCTCGCCTGCATGAACGTGTGCATCGGCTTATCAGCTGCTGCTCGCGTTACTTCTGCGAGACGTATGTGGTTAAAGGGGGAGCGGAGGCTTTCGAGGAGGCCATGCGCCGTCCCTTTGCGGTGCTCGCCTTTGTGTTCGCAGCGTTTTCGTGCGTGCTCTCCAACGTGGGCCTCGACATGATCCTCATGTTCTCGGTGCCCATGCTCAACGCCTTGTATCCCGTCGCATCGTGCTGGTGCTTATGGGCCTGGTGCACGGTTTTTGCGATGCGCATCCGCAGGTGTGGGTTTGGGTCGGCGGCGTTGTCGCGGTGCAGAGCGTGATCACGTCGGTCCGCGATGCGTTCTTTGCTGGTGCGTGGCTGCCGTTCGATGCGTTACCGCTGGCAGATATCGGTGCTGCGTGGGCACCGGTTGCTGTGGTGGCGTTTGTGATCGGCCTGGTTCATAGCCAGTTTGTCGCACATTCGAGGAGCTAGGGTTTCTGCGCTTGCACAGGCGGGGAGTCTCCCCTATAATTTCCTTCGCTTTGGGACACGCAAGGTTTAGACCTTAGCTGCTCAACACCTTCGGGACGTGGCGCAGTTTGGTAGCGCGCCTGCTTTGGGAGCAGGATGTCGCAGGTTATCCTGTCGTCCCGACCATATCTTGCGGG
>ENA-OQIM01000584-OQIM01000584.1-human-gut-metagenome-genome-assembly--contig:-NODE-584-length-13544-cov-2.037564_pt1 | contig 13544 bp, 19 predicted proteins | sample MGYA00242579_ERZ504744 | MGnify/ENA primary metagenome ERZ504744 (study PRJEB26092, sample SAMD00036441) | human gut metagenome | host: Homo sapiens | study: EMG produced TPA metagenomics assembly of...
GAAACGTTACCAATGGTACGATCCAAGCTCAGCGTTCCAACTGGTGATCGATGGTTCGACTCCATCACCCGCTTTTTTGCTACAATAAAATACCCCCTGACGATTCAGAATCTTATTTTTCATAAAAGGAACTGAAATGTCAGGGAGTTTTTTGGTTAAAAATGGAATTAGAAAAATTATCCTTCAATCACTTCTTTAATTGCATCGTAGAGTTCGTCATATGTCTCATATGCCGGGATTTCCGGGTATTCGGATTTGATGGCGTCGGTGCTCTTGAAGAGGAAGCTGCTTTGCTTGCCTGGATCATGCCGAGGTCGTTGTGGCTGTCGCCGCTGGCGATGGTGTCGTAGCCGATAGACTGCAGGGCTTTGACCGTAGTGTATTTGGATTTCTCACAGCGCATCTTGAAGTCTGTGATCTCGCCGTTGTCTGCTACAACGAGAGAGTTGCAGAAGATAGTCGGGTAGCCGAGTTTTTCATCAGAGGTCCTGCGAACTGAGAGAAGGTATCGCTGATGATGATTACCTGTGTCATTTCTCTGAGATTGTCGAGGAATTCTTTTGCGCCCGGAAGTGATCAATCTTGGAAATTGTTTCCTGAATCTCTTTCAGTCCAAGATTGTGCTCTTTCAGAATATTGAGACGGTATTTCATTAATTTGTCGTAGTCCGGCTCATCTCTTGTTGTTCTCTTTAATTCCGGGATACCGGTTTCCTCTGCGAATGCGATCCAGATTTCAGGTACCAGTACGCCCTCAAGGTCTAAACAAACAATTTCCATAATAATCCTCCGTTCTGAAGCGGCTTTAACGTTGTAATAAGGTGCCGCGTCTCTCTAAGTGTGTGTACAGACTTTATTATAGCCGAAAAATGTCGAAATCGCTATATATAATTTTGCAGAAAGAAAAATTAACAAAAACAATCGTTATCTGCGAACAGTTACAAAGAATCTCTATTGTATCTTCCTCAGGAATAGTGTTATGATAGAAACACTGGAAAAGAGAAAGGTATGGTGAAATCATATGAAACAGGAAAATTATATAAAGGGAATGGTCATGATCATTCTGTCGGCGTTTTTCTTTGCGTGTATGAATGTGAGTGTGCGTCTGGCAGGGGATCTTCCATCTATACAGAAGAGTTTTTTCCGTAATCTGGTGGCTGCTGTTTTTGCGGCAGTGATTCTGACCAGAAATCATATTGTACCAAGGGTGCAGAAGCAGTATCTGGGAATACTTTTTCTTCGATGTGCGTTTGGTACACTTGGAATACTCTGTAACTTTTATGCGATCGATCATTTGCTAGTAGCGGATGCCTCCATTCTGAATAAACTGTCTCCGTTTTTTGCCATCATTTTTTCGTTTCTGATCTTGAAGGAAAAAATCACACCGGTGCAGGGAGCCTGTGTATTCCTGGCATTTATCGGATGTCTGTTTGTTGTAAAACCAGGATTCCAGGATGCGGCACTGATCCCGGCACTTATTGGTGTTTGTGGAGGACTTGGAGCAGGAATTGCCTATACAATGGTGCGGGTACTTGGAACACATGGGATTAAGGGGCCTGTTATTGTGTTTTATTTTTCTGTGTTTTCCTGTCTGTTTGTACTGCCATATATGATTTTTCATTATGTGTCGATGACCTGGACCCAGATTGGAACGCTTCTGATGGCAGGTGCTTTTGCGGCGGGCGGACAATTTACGATCACGGCAGCGTATACATATGCACCGGCAGGCAAGATATCGATTTTTGATTATTCGCAGATCATATTTGCAACACTTCTTGGATTTTTCCTTTTTGGAGAGATTCCGGATAAATACAGTTTCATAGGATATGGACTAATCATTCTGGCATCACTTGGAATGTTCCTTTATAACATGAAAGCAGCAGAGAAAAATTGATTCTCTGCTGCTTTTGCATTATATGATCCTTATGCAAAAGAATTATTGTTTTTCGCTGCGTAATTTCTCAATAAATCGCTGAAGATGTGACATTGCCAGTTTAAGATTCTCCAGAGAGTAAGCATACGAGATACGGATAAATCCTTCGCCGCATTTGCCGAAGGCAGAACCTGGAATGACAGCGACATGCTCTTCGCGAAGGAGTCGCTCTGCGAATTCATCAGAAGTCAGGCCGAATTCTTTGATTGACGGAAAAACATAGAAGGCACCGAATGGCTCGAAGCATTCCAGCCCCATTTCTCTGAAAGCATGCATCAGATAGCGGCGGCGTCCGTTGTAGGCCTCACGCATTTCCTGTACAGCTGCTTCACCATTGCGGAGTGCTTCGATCGCTGCATACTGGCTGGTAGTCGGTGCAGACATGATTCCGAACTGGTGAAGTTTGGTCATCTGTTTGATAAGTTCAGCAGGTCCGCATGCATATCCAAGACGCCATCCAGTCATGGCGAAAGTCTTGGAAAAACCGTTCAGAAGGAGTGTACGCTCTTTCATTCCCGGAAGGCTTGCGATGGAAACATGCGGCTCATCGTAATAAGTCAGTTCTGCATAGATCTCGTCAGATACTACGATGAGATCATTCTCGATCACAACCTGGGCGATTTCTTCCAGTTCTTTACGTGGCATGATGGAACCGGTCGGGTTGTTCGGGAATGGCATGACCAGGATTTTGGTACGGTCAGTGATCGCTGCGCGCAGATCATCTGCGGTCAGGCGGAATTCGTTCTCAGCTTTGAGGTCGATAAATTTCGCCACGCCGTCTGCCATGACAGCACATGGCTCGTATGCAACGAAGGATGCTGCGGGATCAGGACTTCATCTCCAGGTTCCAGCATGGCGCGCATGGAGAGGTCGATCGCCTCACTGCCGCCTACGGTTACAAGGATTTCACTCTTGATCGTAGGAAACTTTGTATTTGTTCTGTACATATTTGCTGATCTCCTGACGGAGTTCCAGGAGTCCGGCATTGGAAGTGTAGTATGTCCGGCCTTTTTCCAGGCTGTAGATACCCTCATCACGGATATGCATGGAGTATCAAAATCAGGTTCGCCGACACCGAGAGAGATTACGTCATCCATTTCACTTACGATGTCAAAAAATTTACGTATTCCAGATGGCTGGATGGCTGCCACCTTGTCTGCTACAAGTTTTCTCAAGGTGTCACCAGCATCCTTTCGTCTTTGATTTTCTGATCGAAGATCGTACCGTGGTCTTTGTATTTCTTCAGGATGAAGTGGGTTGCGGTACTTAAGACAGAATCCAGTGTGGACAGTTTGTCTGTTACGAACTGGGAAACTTCTTTGAGGGTTTTGCCTTCGAGAATGACCATCAGATCGTAGCCGCCTGAGATCAGATATACGGAACGGACTTCCGGATATTTGTAGATACGTTCTGCGATGGAATCAAATCCCTGGCCACGCTGTGGTGTTACACGCACTTCAATCAGTGCAGTGACCATTTCGGAGCTGGTCTTGTCCCAGTCGATCATGGTGTGGTAGCCGCAGATGATTTTTTCTTCTTCCATCTTGCGGATCTCATTTTCAACAACATCTGGTTCTGTGCCAAGCAGAATGGCGATCTCTTTGGAATCCATTTTGCTGTTTTTTCAAGATAACTTAATATTTGTTTTCTCAAGATTATTTCCTCCAAAACTAAAATCACATAATCTGTTCCGGGATATTTCCGGAGATTATTTCTATCATACCACGTTCGACGGATTTTTTACAGTAAAAACGGGAAAAATACGAAGAGAGTTGAAATTGGATAAAAAAAGTAAAGTATTCAACTAAAAGTGTTTCTTTTCCAGAAAAAGGATGCTATAATAGGAGAAACGATGAAAATGACAAAAGTCAAGGAGGCAGAAATTACAATGCAAATCACGAATGATATCTTATATGTAGGTGTAAATGATCACCAGGTAGACCTGTTTGAAGGTCAGTATGATGTGCCGAATGGAATGGCGTACAATTCTTATGTGATCAAGGATGAGAAGATTGCAGTTATGGATACTGTTGATGCAAACTTCACAAAGGAATGGCTCGATAACATCGCAGCAGTTCTGGATGGCGCGAAGCCGGATTACCTGGTAGTTCAGCATATGGAGCCGGACCACGCAGCAAATATCGAGAACTTTATGAATGCATATCCGGATACAACGATCGTGGCAAATACCAAGACTTTTGGCATGATGAAGAACTTCTTCAGAAACCTGGATCTTGAGGGAAGAACTCTTGAAGTTGGAAATGGTGAGTCCCTGACCCTTGGCAGACATGTGCTTACTTTCGTGTTTGCTCCGATGGTACACTGGCCGGAAGTTATGGTAACTTACGACAGCACAGACAAAGTTCTGTTTTCTGCTGACGGATTTGGTAAATTCGGCGCACTTGATGTAGAGGAAGACTGGGACTGCGAAGCACGCCGTTACTATATCGGTATTGTCGGCAAATATGGTCCGCAGGTTCAGAAGCTTCTCAAAGTGGCTGCAACTCTGGATATCCAGATCATCTGCCTCTGCACGGACCGGTCTTGACTGAGAATCTGGGACATTATATTGAGAAATATGATATCTGGTCTTCTTACAAAGTAGAAGATGAGGTGTTGTGATCGCATACACATCCGTTTATGGAAACACCAAGAAAGCCGTTGAAATCCTGGCTGAGAAACTGAAAGAAAAAGGCTGCCCGAAGGTTACTGTATTTGACCTTGCCCGAGATGACATGGCAGAGGCAGTTGAGGAGGCATTCCGCTACGGTAAACTGGTTCTTGCAACCATCACCTACAATGCAGATATCTTCCCGTTCATGAAGACATACATCGACCATCTGACAGAGAGAAGCTACCAGAACAGAACCATCGGTCTGATCGAGAACGGAAGCTGGGCTCCGAATGCAGCCAAAGTTATGCAGGCGAAATTCGAGAAGAGCAAGAATATCACCTGGCTGGACAATACAGTCAAGATCATGTCTTCTTTAAGTGATGAAAATATCGAAGAACTGGACAAGATGGCAGAAGAACTCTGCAAATAAAAAATACCCAGATACTAAAGAAGCCCCTGCGAAGTAAGGAAAACTTCGCGGGGGCTTTTTTAAATTACTGGAGTTGCCTGAAGAAAGAAAAGATGATAAATAAACAAGCAATATTAAGGGGGTAATATTAAAGCTCCAGGATCAAAACCTGATAATTGTCAAGTGTTACAGTATTTCCGCTTACAGATACTTCCGGGTAGTTGTTGAGAAGTACTTTTTTGTATGCGGACGGAAGGACTGCACTCTGTGGTTCTTTCTGGAAGTTTCCGAGAACCAGGAGAGTTTTGTCGCCTTTTCGATAATAGGACATCAGATTGTGCTGTTCCTCAAGGTAAGGGATCAGTTCGCCGTAAACGATGGTTTCTTTGTACTCTGGATCTTTGCGCAGAGCGATCAGTGCTTTGTAGAAAGAGAATAAAGAATCCGGGTCATTTACCTGAGCTTCTACATTGATGTCTTTGTAGTTCGGGTTTACAGGAAGCCATGGAGTACCTTTGGAAAATCCTGCGTTTTCGGTAGTATCCCACTGAACCGGTGTACGGGCATTGTCACGGCTGTATCTGGAGACACAGGCGAGAGCTTCTTTTTCGGTGCAGCCGGCGTCCAGGGCTACATGATATTCATCGATGGAACTGATATCATCCACCTGGTCAATAGAAGTGAATGTCAGGTTTTCCATACCGATCTCCTGTCCCTGATAGATGAACGGCAGTCCGCGGAGCATGAAGTACATGGCAGCCAGGAATTTCTTGCTCTGGAGAGAAAGATCTCCGTCAGGAATGTAGTGGCTGACACCGCGCGGCTCGTCGTGGTTTTCGATGATATTGGACAGATATCCGATATCGCCGATACGTTTCTGGGAGTGGAAACAGCATTCTTTGTAATCTTCCGGTGTGATCTCTTTGTGGTCGTACCATCCGTTCGGACTTCCACCGAATACGGTCGTGGAGAAATCAAACATACTGGAAAAATATCCGTTGCTTCCGATGAAATCAGGAAGTTCTTCTTCCTTTTCATTGAAAACCTCACCTACAGAAAAAGCATCGTGTGGTTTGAAAGTATGGTCACGCATCTCGCCGAGGAATTCTCCGACACCGGTTGCATCCTCAAGCATATAGTGGATACTGGAAAGTCCGTCCGGGCGGTCAACCGGGTAATCTTTGAATGGAAGTTTTTTCTTGATATTGATGATCGCGTCAATACGGAATCCACTGACTCCACGGTCAAGCCACCAGTTGATGTTTTTGTAAACTTCCTCGCGTACTTCCGGGTTTTCCCAGTTAAGATCAGGCTGTTTTTTGTGGAAGACGTGGAGATACTGTTTGTCCGGATGTCCCGGGAGCGGTTCCCAGACTGAGCCTCCGAAATAACTTCTCCAGTTGCACGGGAGTTCTCCCTCTTTGCGGTCTTCGATGTAGAAGAAGTTTCCGTATTTCCATCCGGATCCTCACAGGCTTTTTTGAACCATTCGTGTTCATCAGAGCAGTGGTTTACAACCAGGTCCAGGATGATGTACATATCGCGTTTTTTTGCTTCGGCAAGAAGATGGTCCATATCTTCGAGAGTTCCGAATGCAGGGTTGATGTCATAGTAATCTGAAATATCATATCCCTGATCTGCAAAAGGAGATGGATAACATGGAGAGATCCAGATAATATCCACACCGAGGTCTTTGAGATAATCTAATTTCTGTATAATTCCCGGAATGTCACCGATTCCGTCATTGTTTGAATCATAAAAACTTTTTGGGTAGACTGATAGGCTACTTTGTCCTGCCACCATTTACGTTCCATAAGAAATTCCTCCTTAAATTCTGTACTTTATTATAATGGTCAGAATGAAAAAAATCTTATGAGAATCTGACCAAAAACTACGATATTTTGACTTTTTACAGAATAACTATTGACAAATATTCTCATTTAGCATACGGTTAGTTCGTACGTACTGAGAAAAAGTATCATTACTGTTCGCTTCGCTCACAGTAATTTGGTCAAAATGCATTCCAAATCACCTTCGGTGATGGCATTTTGCCCCGTATGTCTCGGGATTTGCATATTCATGGCAAAACACCTCGCAGGATATTTCCTGTGAACAGTAATAAATATCAATAAAAACTAAAGAACAGAGGAAAGAAGAGGAAAGCAGATTATGACATCATTAAGAGAACTGCCGATCGGGAAAACCGCGACGATTCGCTCTGTCGGTGGCGAGGGGGCTTTGCGACAGCACTTTCTGGACATGGGTCTGATTCCGAAGGGTGATGTGACCATGGTGAAATATGCACCGATGGGAGACCCGATGGAACTTCGTATCCACAGTTATGAACTGACACTGCGTCTTGCAGATGCGGAAAAGATTGAGATTGAAAATATCCGTGATGCAAAAGAAACGAAACAGAAGCCAACGCCTTTGCAGAAGAAAGCAGCCGAGGCGATGCCGCATCCGGGACTTGGCGAGGGTGGAAAGTTCCATGAAAAGAAGGATGAACATCCACTGCCGGATCATGTACCATTGACATTTGCACTGGCGGGAAACCAGAACTGTGGCAAGACGACGCTGTTTAACCAGCTTACAGGATCAAGCCAGCATGTGGGAAACTTTCCGGGTGTTACGGTAGACCGTAAGGATGGAATGATCCGTGGCAAAAGCAATACACTGGTAACAGACCTTCCGGGAATTTATTCCATGTCACCGTATTCCAGCGAAGAGATCGTAACGAGGAATTTTGTTCTGGATGAGCACCCGAAGGAATCATCAATATCGTTGATGCTACTAATATAGAAAGAAACCTTTATCTGACCATGCAGCTGATGGAGCTGGATGTGCCGATGGTCCTTGCATTGAACATGATGGACGAGGTGAGACAGAATGGAGGCTCTGTTCTGGTCAATCGCATGGAGGAAATGCTTGGAATTCCGTCATACCGATCTCGGCAGCCAAGAACGAGGGTATTGACGAACTGGTAGAGCATGCGCTTCACGTTGCGAAATACCAGGAGAAACCACGGATCATAGATTTCTGTGATGCAAATAAAGACGGAGGCGCTGTTCATCGATGCTTCATGCAATCATGCATCTGATCGAGGATCATGCACAGGCAGCAGGAATCCCGGTCCGTTTTGCAGCGGCAAAGCTGGCAGAGGAGATCAGCTGATCATGGACAGCCTGAAGCTGGATCAGAATGAGAAGGAAACTCTGGAACACATCATAAAGCAGATGGAAAAAGAACGTGGACTCGATCGGGCGGCGGCGATCGCACATATGCGGTTTGATTTTATTGAGAGAGTCTGTGATGAAACGGTTGTCAAACCAAAAGAGAGTAAGGAACATCTTCGCAGTATGAAGATCGACCGGATTCTGACCGGCAAATATACAGCGATCCCGTGTTTCGTGGGAATCATGGGACTTGTGTTTTTCCTGACATTCAGTGTGATCGGAGCATTTCTCCAGAATCTGCTGGATATGGGGATCACGGCACTTGGAGGTATGGTGGACCGTTGGATGACGGCAGCGAATGTGAGCGATGTCATTCATTCTCTTGTGATCGATGGTGTGTTTAACGGAGTGGGAAGTGTCTTGAGTTTCCTTCCTGTTATCGTGACGTTGTTTTTCTTCCTCTCGCTTCTGGAGGACAGTGGATATATGGCGCGGGTTGCGTTTGTGATGGACAAACTGCTTCGTAAGATCGGGCTTTCCGGCAGGAGCATCGTTCCGATGCTGGTCGGTTTTGGATGTACCGTACCGGGAGTTATGGCGAGCGTACACTTCCGTCAGAGCGTGACCGTAAAATGACGATCATGCTGACACCGTTTATGAGCTGTTCTGCGAAGCTTCCGATCTATGCATTTTTTACAGCGGCGTTTTTCCCGGAACATGGAGCGATCGTGATGATCGCACTGTATTTTGGAGGATCGTGATGGGAATCCTGATGGCACTTCTGATGCGCCGGACACTCTTCAGTGGAGAGGCGGTTCCGTTTGTTATGGAACTTCCGAACTATCGTATGCCGGGAGCAAAGAATGTCGGACATCTTCTCTGGGATAAGGCAAAAGATTTCCTGCAGAGAGCATTTACAGTTATTTTCGTCGCAACGCTTGTGATCTGGTTCCTGCAGACATTCAATGCGCATCTCAGCATTGTGGAGGATTCCAAAGACAGCATTCTTGCCATGGTGGCAAGTGTAGCGGCACCGATCTTCAGACCGATGGGATTTGGCGACTGGAGGATCTCCACAGCACTGATCACAGGATTTATGGCAAAGGAAAGTGTTGTTTCCACACTGTCTGTTCTGTTTGGAAATACAGCGACACTGCTTTCCTGTATTACACCGCTCTCAGCAGCAAGCCTTCTGGTGTTCTGTCTTCTGTATACACCATGTGTGGCAGCGATCGCTCTATAAAGAGAGAACTTGGTGGCAAATGGGCAGTTGGTGTTGTGATCGGGCAATGCGTGATCGCATGGCTGGCAGCGTTTGTGGTCTATCTTGTGGGAGGATTTTTCTTCTAAAAGACATTAGTTGGTTATCTTTATACATAAGATTTATCTGCGGTGATGACTGACGTTCAGGGCAAGCCCCATTTCACCGAGAAGGAATACAATGGAAGTTCCTCCGTAACTGATGAAGGGAGGGTGATCCCTGTGTTGGGGATCGTGTTGGTGACAACGGCGATGTTTAGGATGACCTGGATCGCCAGATGTCCCATGATCCCGGCAGAGAGAAGCGCACCGGAAAGGTCTGTACTGTGCATGGAGATCACACAGAGCCGCCACAGGAGCAGACCAAAAACAAGGATCAGGAGAATGGCTCCGGTGAGACCGAGTTCTTCGCAGATAATCGAATAGATCATATCATTCTGGCTTCGGGTACGAAGCCCAGTTTTTGTATACTGTTACCCAGTCCCCGTCCAAAAAGCCCGCCGCTTCCGATTGCGTAAAGTCCCTGGATCGTCTGGAAGCCTTTTTCATATTTTTCAGGATCCCGCCAGATCGCAAGGCGCTCCAGACGGTAACTTTCTGCAGCAAGAAAAATGGCGATAAATCCAATGCCTGCACCGCCGAGAGCGATGAACTGGAGATAATGAGGTGACGATGCAAAAATCAGAATGACACCAATTCCGAGAATGATGATCGCGGTACTTAAGTTGTTGGAACCGACCAGGCCGACAATGGGAAGCAGGGTAAACATCGTCCGGCACATGAACCAGAATCCGTCCGTCTTTTTGCGGGAGCGGTCGATCTGCCAGGTCAGAAAAAGGACAACAGCGACTTTGGCAAATTCGGATGGCTGGAAAGAAAGAGGACCGAGATTCAGCCAGCGCCTGGAACCGTTGATCTCCTGTCCAAAGAGAAGCACGGCTGTTGAAAGAAGCATGGAAAGAAGATATGCTGCAGGGGCGAGCCGGACAAAAAAGTGATAATCTATACTGGAAACAAAATACATAGCACCCAGCCCGAGCGCAGAGGCAAAGAGCTGTTTTTTGAAGTAATAGGCAGAGTCATGGAAACGGACTCTGCCATTGTATTCGCTGGCACTGAGAAGAATGACAAGACCAAAAACAGTCAGGAGGATCACCAGGGTCAGCATGGTCATATCCATCCGGGAAGAAGCTTTTTGTTTGTCCCTTGGCATGACAGACTCCGAAAAGGCTTTATCTAAAGATATAAAGAAACAGGAAAAATATACCTCAGGGATTGTACGAAAGAGAGGCTTTTTATATTCTGCGAGGGGATTGACATGGTATGAGACGCGGTATATCATGTGCAAAAAGGGTAACAACAGTAAGAAAAAATCTGAAAACGAGGGACATTATGCAGGATAAAAAACTGCTCCAGATCGGAGAGGTGGCAAAAATTTTTCATGTCAGCATGGGGACTTTACGCCATTATGAGCAGGAAGGACTTCTGGAACCGGAGTATGTGGATGAAAAAACAGGCTATCGTTATTATGGAGTCCGTCAGCTTGAAGTGCTGAATACGATTCGTTATCTGCGGGTGCTGGATCTGCCGCTTTCGGAGATCGCGGAGTTTCTACATGACAGAGACACACAGGTGATGGAGGAGAAGCTGGTCCGGCAGAAAGAGATCATCGAGAAAAAAAGACAGGAGTTGGATATCATTGCAGGGAAGATCGACCACCGCCTGGAACAGCTTCGGGATGCGGTGAGTTCAGAACTGGATCAGATAAAAATGGTCTGTACACCGAAATGCAGGATCGCATGGATGAAAGATTCCCTGAAGCCGGAATCGTATCTTGATCTGGAAACTGCCATCCGCCGTCTGACAGAAGGCAGAAGGAGCCGCTGGCATTCTTGGCAAAGTTGGCGTGGGGATTTCAGAAGAAAAATTAAAGAAGGACGATTTTCAAAGTTATGACCTTGTTTTTCTGAGACTTGATGAGGAAGATATTTACGAAGAAAAACGGAGATTTTTCCAGAACAGAAATGCGTATCGATCCGTTTCTGCGGAGGGCACAATGCGGCACCGCAGTATTACAGGAAACTTCTGGAGTACATACGGGAACGGGGCCTTAAGATCGCCGGATTTTCCAGGGAGATCACGCTGATCGATTATGGAATGACGAATGATACGGACAAGTTTGTGACGGAGATCAGGATTCCTGTTGTGTGAGAGAGGAATACAGATAAAAATACAGAATTTGGGGAGACAGTGAAATGCTGGATATTGAGAAATTAGAGGAACAGTTATTTGAAATGCAGGATTTGAAGTACAGGGATTTCCACAGTAAACTTCTGCGGGGACTGATAAGGAAACCTGATAGGGATCCGTACACCGATGCTGCGTAAATTTGCCAAAGAATTTGCAAAGACACCGGAGGCAGAAGAATTTCTGCAGGTCCTTCCACACCGATATTATGAAGAAAATAACATGCATATGATGATCGTGACAGGGATCAAAGATTACGAAACCTGTCTTGCCGAAGTGAAGAAGTTTCTTCCATATATAAATAACTGGGCGACCTGTGACCTGCCAGCACCGAAATGTTTTGCGAAGCACAGAGAAGAACTTCTGCCGGAGATCAGAAGCTGGATCGCTTCCGGTGAAACTTATACGATCCGTTATGGGATCGGTCTGCTGATGAGTTTTTATCTGGACGAGGCTTTTGAACCGGAATACCTGGAACTTGCAGCAGGAGTCCGTTCGGAAGAATATTATGTAAACATGATGATCGCCTGGTATCTTGCCACAGCTCTGGCAAAACAATGGGAAGCGACCATTCCCTATCTGGAGGAACGGCGTCTCCCGGAATGGGTACACAGGAAGACAATCCAGAAAGCCGTCGAAAGCTACCGGATAACACCGGAACAGAAGGTATATCTGAAGAGCCTGAGATGAATCATGTGAATTGAGTGAAAACTTCTTGACTTCAAGTGTACTTGAAGTGATAATCTTCTATAAAAGCAATAAAATATATGCGCATATTGGGAGGTAAAAATCATGTACACTGCATCAAAAGACAGATATACAACTATGGAATACAGTCACTGCGGGAACAGTGGCTGATGCTGCCGAAGGTGTCACTGGGGTTGTGGCATAATTTTGGGGATACTGCGAATTTCGAAAATATGAAGCAGCTTTGTTTTACAGCATTTGATAATGGGATCACACAGTTTGATCTGGCGAATAATTATGGACCGGAGCCGGGAAGTGCGGAGAAGAATTTTGGCAAGATCCTTAAGGAAGACCTGGGAATTTACCGTGATGAGCTGATCATTACGACAAAAGCCGGTTATGAAATGTGGGATGGTCCTTACGGAAACTGGGGGAGCCGCAAGTATCTTCTTGCGAGCCTGGACCAGAGCCTGAAACGTATGGGACTGGAATATGTGGATATTTTTATCATCACAGAATGGATCCGGATACCCCGCTGGAGGAAACAATGGGAGCACTGGCAAGTGCTGTTCAGAGCGGTAAGGCACTTTATGTCGGACTTTCCAACTACGATGGCAAAACACTCAGTGAGGCGGCTGCCATCCTCAAAGACCTGCGCTGCCCGTTTGTGATCAACCAGAACCGTTATTCTATCTTTGACAGAACGGTAGAAAAGAACGGACTTAAGAAAACAACCGGCATCCTCAAGAAAGGACTCATCACATTCAGCGCTTGCGCAGGGACAGCTCACTGACCGTTATCTGAATGGCATTCCGGAAGACAGCCGTATCCGTACAGACGGAAGATTCCTTAAGGAAAGCGCTCTTGACGAACACAGACTTGATCAGATCCGTAAGTTGAACGATCTGGCAGCACAGCGTGGCGAGAAACTTGCAGACATGGCTCTTGGATGGCTCCTTCAGCAGAAGGAAGTGACCAGTGTACTGATCGGTGCATCCAAACCGCAGCAGATCCTTGACAATGTAAAAGCGATCAGCTGTGCACCATTTACGAAAGAAGAACTGAAGCTGATCGATGAGAGCTCACTGAATTAAAAGAATAAGGAATGTTTACAAGAATCCCCCGCATACCACTATAAAAACAGTGTCTTCGGGGGATTTTCCTTTGAAAGATTATATTGAAGAGCGGGGCAGTGGAAGTAGCATGTTACATAATTGAG